>CDZV01022485.1_pt1 | contig 15393 bp, 15 predicted proteins | sample 554851 | NCBI WGS metagenome assembly CDZV01 (sample SAMEA3182090, study PRJEB8094) | gut metagenome | biome: human; feature: gut; material: Stool; isolation source: human stools | place: Canada | collected 2013-03-12
CCGTGCCAGCCCACCTGGTTTTCCATGAAGGATACGCCCTTGCCCTTGATGCTTTTCTGGATAATGGCCGTGGGCTTTCCCTTGCACGCGCGCGCCTCGGCAAAGGCTGCCTCGATCTGATCCCAGTCGTGCGCGTCAATTTGAATGACATGGAAGCCAAAGGCCTCAAATTTCTCGGGAATGGGATAGGGGGAGTTGACCTCTTCGAGATGGCCGTCGATCTGCAGGTCGTTGTTGTCCACGACGAGGCACAGGTTGTCCAGCTTCTTGTGGGCGGCGAACATGGCCGCCTCCCAGACCTGGCCCTCCTCAATTTCGCCGTCGCCGAGCACCGCGTAAACCCGCCAGGCGGCGCCGTCCAGCTTGGCGGCGAGGGCCATGCCGGCCGCGCAGGATACGCCCTGCCCGAGCGATCCGGTGGACATGTCCACGCCCGGGGTTCCCTTCATGTCCGGATGCCCCTGCAGCATGGCGCCCACATGACGCAGCGAATCGATCGCCTCTTCGGGGAAATAGCCGCGCTGCGCGAGCGCCCCATAAAGCGCTGGCGCCGCATGCCCCTTGGACAGTACCAGCCGATCCCGCCCGTCCCAATGCGGGTTGGCCGGGTCAACGTGCATTTCCTCAAAATACAGGTAGGCCAGCGTGTCCGCAATGGAAAGGGAACCGCCGGGATGCCCGCTTTTCGCATGGAACGTTCCCCGGATGACATCCATCCGGATACGGGTGGCCGCTATGGACAGCTGTTTCTTTTTGGAGGCTTCCATCAATATGTCCTGCCTTTCTTTTTTCGGTTCTGATGCCGGGACATGCCGCGGCTACACAAACAAGTTTTATTATAGCATGTTGTCCCCCAAATGAACAGAGGGGCGGCCGCTGATTTTCACTCCGGGATTTTGCACCGCCTCGGCAAATATATCTAAAAAATACCTCTGTATTCCCGTGCTCAGCTCCTTGTCCGCATTCTCTAAAATTCGCCTGTCCCCTCCGGCGCAAATGACAGTGGACAAATCGGCGCACATCATGTATAATAGGATAATCATCTGCCCATTTGTGACCGCGCGCGGTCATTTTTCAAGGAGGAAATATTGCTATGCTGAAGTTGAAGAGACTGGCATGTGCGGCCCTTTCCGCCGTCATGCTTCTGACAGCCGCGGCAACCGCCGGCTGCTCCACCCCCAAGGTCGCCATGACGGTGGACGGCACCGAATATTCGTCCGGCGATTATCTGGCGTATCTGTATATGGTGTATTATAATGTGTTTTATAACGGCTATAAAGGCAATACCCCGCTGTTTTATTACGCCTATTCTCAGCAGGATCCCTGGGACGTGGAGCTGACCTATGGCGAGGGGGACGCGGCGGTCTCTCTCAAAGCGGCGGACTATATCAAGCAGGAGGCGCAGGACCTGATCGTCCGGCAGAAGGCGCTGGAAAACAAGCTGGCGGAAGCCGGGCTGGAACCCCGCGAAAAGGACCTGGAGGCGATGGAAGAAACGCTGGCCAATCCCCCGTCGCTTGAAAGCTTCGGCATCAGCAAAGCCACCTTTGAGAAGATGTACCGGGCCTATGCCCTCAATGACAACGCCCTGTTCTACGGCACCTATGACAACGGCGGTTCCAAGGCGATGACGGAGGAGGAAATCCGTCAGTACTTCAACGACAATTATCTCAGCTATAAAATTATTGAGATCTCGCTCACCGATTCCAGCGGCGGGGCGTTGTCGGACAAGGAAAAGCAGAAAGCGCGGGACCGGCTCCAGGGGTATCTGGATCAGTACAACACCCATAAGGATTTTGATGCGGTGATCGAAACCTATGAGCAGGATGAAGCCGCCGCCAGCATGCCGTCTACCACCACCGGATCCGCCACGTCGGCCACGACCTCGACGACGCAGGCGACGACCACCACCACAGCCACGACCACGACGACCAGTCCTGCCACAGATGCCACCGGAACCGGTACGGCGACCTCTGCCACCTCAACCGGCGGGGATGAGAACAATACGGACGAAGAAGAGGAAAACCCGGATCCCAACCGCTATGATATCGACGCCAATCTGTACGGCGATGAAGACTTCACCAATGAAGTGAAAAAGGTGGGCATCGACGAGGCGAAAATCATCGAATACAAGAAGGGCGGCACCACCGATACCGCGGCGCTGATTCTGCGCCTCGATCCGGAGAAGCGGCTGGACGGCAAAGATTTCTATACGGAAAACCGCGACAATATCATTTACGGCGCCAAATACGAGGAATATGACAAAGAATTGACGGAATACGCCAATTCCCTGCCCAAAGAAGTAAACCAGCGCGCCGTGAGAATGTGCGACCCCAAGAATTTTGAAACGGCCGCCGGCTGATGAGAAATAAAGCCGCCGCCTCCTGCCAGGCAGGAGGCGGCGGCTTTGTGTATGGGTTTACGGCATCCGTTTCATCGGCTGTCTGGCCACATCTCCCGCGTCAAAGCGCTTTTTGAGCTTGGTGAGGGCCTTCTTCTCAATGCGGGATACATAAGAGCGGGAAATATTCAGCTTTTTCGCCACCTCCCGCTGGGTGAGGCCGTCGCCGATCAGGCCATAGCGCCATTCGATGATCTCTTTCTCCCGATCATCGAGGGACTCCCGGATATAGCGATACAGCTTTTCGGCGTTCAGCTTGAGATCCAAATCGTCCAGGATGGTATCGTCCTGCGAGATGACGTCCATCAGTGTCAGCGGGTTGCCCTCCTTATCCGTATCGATGGGATCCGAGATGGAGACATCCTGCGCGGACTTTTTGTTTGCACGAAAGTGCATGAGGATTTCGTTCTCAATGCAGCGGGAGGCATAGGTCGCAAAACGGGTCCCTTTGGTATAGTCAAAGGTGCCGACGGCTTTGATGAGCCCAATGGTGCCGATGGAGATGAGATCGTCCTGATCGCGCACCGAGCTGTAGTATTTTTTGATGATGTGCGCGACGAGACGCAGGTTATGCTCGATCAGCTTGTTGCGTGCGTCTATATTCCCGTTTTTGTGATAGGCCTCGAGGCACTCCCGTTCCTGTGCCGCCGTCAGCGGACGGGGGAAGGAACCGGAATTCACCACATGGAGCGCCATATAAAAAATATGCGAGAGGGATTCCAGCAGTTCCAGAAGCATAGGGCCTTACCTCCATTCACTTCCCATACTATGCGGCGGGCAGAGGGGAAGTGCCTGTCCCCCGAAAAGAAGGACGACCCAAAATGGAGGCGGCCGATTTGTGTAAACAGCCTTTGGCGGCATGCTTGACGCCGGCTTTCTTTTCCTATACAATGAAACTACTATAGGGCGAGGGGGTGACGCAGGAAGTGGGTATTCCGGTGTTGGTGTTGGCTTGTCTTGTGCTGCTTATCCTGAGCGTTTATGTGTGCGGCGTTATTGCCAGGGACAAGGACTGTTCCGGGCAGTACGCATGGTTTGGCCTGCTGACCGTGGTCGGCATCATCGTGGTGGCCCTCATGCCCCGGGGAAAGAGTGCGGCAGCCAGGCTGCTGGAGCTCAAGCAGCTTTTGGATGCGCAGCTTATCACCGCGGACGAATTTGAAAAGCGCAGGAGCGAGCTGCCTGCGCCGTAACCGTATCCTTACGAACCCCGCGGAAACCGTATCGGCCGGCTTCCGGCAAAGAACCCCATGCCAGCGTTCCGCGCTGGCATGGGGTTCTTTCATGCGGCATGAAGCGCCGCCTGTGTGTTCAACGCTTCGCGCCTTAACCCTTCAGCATGTTCAGGATGGCGGCCTTGGGCTTGACGCCCACGCTGGAATCCACCAGTCGGCCTTCTTTGAACACGAGCAGGGTGGGAATGCTCATGACGCGATACTGTTCGGCCAGCTCGGGCTGCTCGTCAACATTGACCTTGCACACCTTGACCTTTCCGGCCAGCTCTTCCGCGATGGCGTCCACCGTGGGCGACAGCATACGGCAGGGCATGCACCATGACGCCCAGAAATCCACCAGCACCGGCTTATCCGAAGCGAGTACCTCCTGCTGAAAATTGTGCTTTTCCAATGCGATGACAGACATATGTATGACTCCTTTCTGCTGCCGCTCCCGGCGGGCGGCCTCTCTATGGTCATAGTATACGCGCCCGATTGGAAGCGTTCCGTGACTTTGTCACATAGCGCGGCGCCCGCCGGCCGCCCAGGCGGCCAGCTTCTCCTCATCCCGCAGAAGGAGCGTGCCGCGGGAGGCTTCCACCGCCCCCTCCTGCTCAAAATACTTCATCATGCGCGACACCACCTCCCGCGCTGAACCGAGGTGGCCGGCCAGCTGCTCCTGCGTGATATGCAGCTGCGCGGATCCCTGCACCTGCTTCTCTTCCAGCAGCAGCGCCGCCAGCCGGGAATCCAGCCGCTGATGCAGGATCGAATCGAGCAGCCACATAACCTCCGAAAACCGGGAAGCCATCAGCTGGTTGGTATACTGCGCCACCGGCAGCGATTCGTTCATCAGCGCCTTATACACCGGCGCCGGGATCACCAGCAGCTCCACATTGGTTTCGGCCTGCACCAGCATGTCAAATGGAATGCTGCTGAGGATACAGGCGGCGGAAAACAGGCAGATGTCCCGGTCAAACAGCCGGTACAGCGTGATTTCCTTGCCGCCGTCGGATAACGCGAACACCCGCAGCACGCCGGACAGCACCACAAACAGCCCCGCACAGTCAGCCGCTCCGGTATGCAGCCGCGTCCCCTTCGCCGCCGTGCGCCGCTCCGCCGTATCGGTCAATCGCTGCCGCTGCGCGGGGGTCAGGTCCTTCCACACGGGCCATAGCTCTTCCAATGGCATCCGTTCCACCTCCCGCTTCAGCCTATGCGCCCCGGCATGCGGCTTATGCCTGTTTGGGCGCCTTCATGGTCAGCCCAATCCGTTTTTTGGCCACGTCCACCGACAGCACCCATACCTTGACCACGTCGCCCACCTTGAGTACCTCGGACGGATGCTTGATAAAGCGGTTGGTGATCTGGGAGATGTGCACCAGCCCGTCCTGATGCACCCCGATATCCACAAACGCGCCAAAATCGATGACATTGCGCACCGTACCGGTCAGCTCCATGCCGGGCTTCAAATCCTCCATGCCCATCACGTCGGTGCGCAGCAGCGGCGGCGGCAGCTCGTCGCGGGGATCCCGCCCCGGCCGCTGCAGCTCCGCCACAATATCGAGCAGCGTCGGCTCGCCGATGCCCAGCTTTTGCGCCAGCGCCGCGGCGCCCAGCTCCTGCACCCGCTTGTCCAGCGCATCGGCCGCACCGGCGCGCACATCCTGCAGCGTCATGCCGCACGCCTCCAGCAGCCCCTTGGCCGCGTCGTAGCTTTCAGGATGGACAGCCGTGTTGTCCAGCACGTTCCGGCTTTCCGGCACCCGCAGGAAGCCCGCGCACTGCTCAAAGGCCTTGGGGCCGAGCTTGGGCACCTTTTTGAGCTGCGTGCGGGAGGTGAACGCGCCGTTTTCCTCCCGGTAGGTCACGATGTTTTTGGATACGGCGGTGCTCAGCCCCGCCACCCGCGCGAGCAGCGGCGCAGATGCGGTGTTCAAATCCACCCCCACCGCGTTGACGCAGCCCTCCACCACGCCGTCCAGCGCCGCGGAAAGCTGATTCTGCGGCATGTCGTGCTGATACTGGCCCACGCCGATGGCCTTGGGGTCGATCTTGACCAGCTCGGCCAGCGGATCCTGCAGCCGGCGGGCAATGGATACCGCCGAGCGCAGCGACACGTCGTAATCGGGGAATTCCTCCGCCGCCAGCTTGGAGGCGGAATACACCGAAGCCCCCGCCTCGCTGACCACCATATAGGATACCCGGCGGGGCAGCGTCTTGATAAGATTCGCGGTGAAGACCTCCGTTTCGTGGGAGGCGGTGCCGTTGCCGATGGCGATGATCTCCACCCCGTATTGGGCGATCCAGCCGGCGACCAGCTTGTTCGCCTGTTCCACCTTGTTGTGGGGCGGCACGGGGTAGATGACACCCGTTTCCAGCACCTTGCCGGTGGCGTCCACCACCGCCGCTTTGCAGCCCGTGCGGTAGCCGGGATCCAGCCCGAGGGCCACCTTGCCCCGGACCGGCGGCTGCATGAGCAGATGGCGCAGGTTGAGCGAAAACACCTTGATGGCCGCGTCACTGGCCCGTTCGGTGAGCTCGCTGCGTATCTCCCGCTCGATGGAGGGGAAGATCAGCCGGTCATAGGCATCCTCCGCCGCCATGCGCACCTGTTCGGTGGAGGGGGACCCCTCCTTTACATGGGCGGAAAAGACGATGCCGAGCGCCTTGGCCCGATCAAACTCCACCCCCACCTTGAGAAATTCCTCCCGCTCACCCCGGTTAATCGCGAGAATGCGGTGCCCCGCCACCTTGGACAGCGACTCGGCAAAGTCGTAATACAGCGCATACACGCTGTCCTCTTCCTTGGCGGCTTTGGCGGTCAGGCGGCCGTTGGCCATGCACACCACACGCAGGCGCTTGCGCACCCCCGCATCGTCCGACACAAGCTCCGCCACAATATCCCGGGCGCCCTGCAGAGCGTCCTCCGCGGTGGGCACCTCTTCGCTGATATACGCCTGTGCGAGCACAAGCGGCTGCTCGCCGTCCGGCTCCTGCGCGTACAGCACGTCGGCCAGCGGCTGCAGCCCCCGTGCCTTGGCCACCGACGCGCGCGTTTTGCGCTTGGGTCGGTAGGGCCGGTACAGATCGTCCAGCTCGGTCATGGTGGCGGCCGCCTCGAGCGCGGCGGCCAGCTCCGCGGTCAGCGCCCCCTGCTCCTCGATGACGGCGCGCACCTTCTCCTTCTGCTCCTGAAGCCCGCGCAGATACGCGAGCCGTTCCGCCAGCTCACGCAGCACCTGATCGTCGAGCGATCCGGTGACCTCCTTGCGGTAGCGCGCGATGAACGGGATGGTATTGCCGTCGTCGATGAGCTTGACGGTATTTTCCACCTGTGCCGGCCGCAGATGAAACTCGGCGGTGAGCGTGTCCAGAATATTCATGCGTCATATGTTCCTTTCTTTATGGAATGTCTCCGTTTTCCACGGCGCTGCCGGAACGCAGACTTTTACGTGATGTCATGCTATACTGGCGGTTATAAAAAGGCAAGAGCTTTTCGGCCGCCGTATAAGCCGGAGGAGGAGACGGCCGTCTCCTCCTCCGTTCCGTTCTCGCCTTATTCACTTGCCGCGGCGCTTCACATAGACCTTGAGCACGGCGGCCTGCGTCTTGGCATCGGTAATCTCCCCGCTCAGAATACGGCGCACCGCCTCTTCCAGCGGGATCTTCTCCACCTCCAGGAACTCGTCCTCGTCCGGCTGCATCTCGCCGTAGGACAGCCCGGTGGCCATGTACATATGGATAACCTCCCCGCAATACCCGGGGGAAGGATACAGCCTGCCAAGCGATTCATACTGCGCCGCAGACGCGCCTGTTTCCTCCTTCAGCTCCCGCATGCCGCAGGCAAGGGGATCCTCGCCGGGGGTCAGCTTGCCCGCCGGAATCTCGAGCAGCACCTCCTGATACGGATACCGGAACTGCCGCACAAAGAGCAGCTCCTCCTCGTCGGTCAGCGCCGCGACGCAGACACCCCCGGGATGTTCGACGACCTCGCGCGTCGCCTGCGCACCGTTGGGAAGCAGGGCCTTATCCACACGCAAATTGACGATCTTCCCTTTATACCGATACTCCTGCTCGATGGGCTTTTCGGTTAAATTCATAAACACCTCTCCTTTGTAATAGGATAACAATAGCCATTCTCCGCGTAACTTCCTGGAAAGGGGCCGTCTGCCATGCCTGGATTGCTCACCACACCCCAAGTCACCGACAGCGGCGTCGTGCGGGGCATGATGTATGCCCTGCGGGGCCGTTACCGTTTTCTGGACACCATGCCCGTGGGGCGCAGCGTGCTCGGGCGGGAAATCTTCGCCCTGCGGCTGGGCAGCGGAGCCGAACGGGTGCTGTACGCCGCCGCCTTTCACGGGCAGGAATGGCTGACGGCCCTCATCGCCCTGCGTCTGTGCGAGGATATCTGCGACGCGCTGCAGCGGGACGGCAAGCTGGAAAGCCTCGATCTGCGGCAGGCGCTCACCGGCCGCAGCCTGATGCTGATCCCGATGGTCAACCCCGACGGGGCGGACATCGCCATCCACGGCTCCTCCTGCGCCGGCTGCCTGGCGCGGCAGGTGGCGGCGCTCGGCGGGGACGAACCCGGCCGGTGGCAGGCCAATGCCCGCGGCGTGGATATTAACCATAATTTTAATGCAGGCTGGGCCGAAATGCAAGACCTGGAACGGGAAAAAGGCATCGGCGGTCCCGCCGCCCGGCAATGGTGCGGGCCTTCGCCCGAAAGCGAGCCCGAGACCGCCGCGCTCACCGGCCTGTGCGCCCGGTTCCGCTTTCGCCACGTCATCGCCCTGCACAGCCAGGGGGAGGAAATCTACTGGCGCTACGGCGAGCGCACGCCGCCCCATGCACGCATGATGGCGGACGTTATGGGCGCGGCAAGCGGCTATACCGTCGCCGATCCGGAGGGCCTCGCCTCCCACGGCGGCTTCAAGGACTGGTTCATCGCCTCCACCGGCCGCCCCGGCTTTACCATCGAGCTGGGCCGGGGAACCAACCCGCTGCCCGTACAGGATTTTGAAGCCATCTACGCCAAAGCGCGGGAAATGCTGCTTCTCGGCGCCCTGCTTTAAGGGCGGCGTTTTTCACGGCGACGCTTCCCGCACTTCCTCGGGATGCCGGCGGCAGTAGTGGAAAATAAACTGCTGGGCTATGCCGGCATAGGGGCCGAAGCGTTCCGGCCCGCTGCCGGGAAACAGGCGGGCCATCGCCCGTTTCATCCACACATCCATCGGGAACGCCTCCAGCCGTCCCATGCCGTACAGCAGCACGCATTCCGCCACCTTGGGCCCCACCCCGCGGATGCGCATCAGCTCCCGGCGCGCTTCATCCAGCGGCATGCGCGCCACCTCTTCCAGTGACACGTCGCCGCCCGCCACCCGCCGGGCGGCATCCAGTATGTACCCGGCGCGCCACCCGCTGCGCAGCGGTGCGAGCTCTTCCTCTTCGCACAGGGCCAGCCGTTCCGGCGTCGGGAAGGCAAAATGCTCCCCCAGCGGTTCGCCGAACAGGCGGCACAGCCGGTCGGCGATCCCTTTGATGCGGGGAACGTGGTTGTTCTGCGAAAGGATAAAACAGATGAGCGCCTCGAACGCGGGCTGGTGCAGCAGCCGGATGCCCGGCGCATAGGCGACACAGGGGGCCAGCCCCTTGTCCGCCATAAAGGCTTCCCGCAGCGCCGTGTAGCTTCTGTCCAGATCAAAATATCCCCGCCAGAAGCCTTCAAACGCCTCCGGGGATACCCCGCGCATGCGCAGCACGTCGTTTTCCCAGAAAACGGTGGCGGCGTGGGAGCCGGCTGCGCCGCTCCAGCCCTCTGCCGTGCGCACAAAGCGGAAGCACTGCCCGCAGTCGAGCGTCTGCTCGAGGTCAAACGGTTCCGCGCCGTATACGGCGATGCCGTCATCCCGCCGTTCTACCCGCAGCATGGGCCTCCCCCCTTCGTCTTTCTCTATACAAGTATAACGAAATATGGTATACTTGCCAATAGAGATTTTTGGGAGGAGACCGCTATGAGAGACGATATTACCAGCATTCCGATAAGCGAAGTATTCGAACCGCGCGACGGCTGCCCGCTTTGCCGCATGCGCGATATGCTCGAAGCGCGCATGGTGGAATATATCACCGGCGCCGCCATGATGGAGCCCGACGTCCGCATCGAAACCAACCGCATGGGCTTCTGCTTCACCCATTACCAGATGATGCTCAAGAAACGCAACCGCCTCGGTGTGGCGCTGATTCTCGAAAGCCATTTGGCCGAGCTGGAGAAACGGGTGTTTGAGGGCCCGCCGGTCATTGGAAAAAGCTCCCGCAAGCAGGCGCAGTCCGCCGGGCAGGCGGCCGGTTCCTGCTTCGTGTGCAGCCAGGTGGAGGGCAGCATGGCGCGCATGCTGGAAAACACCTGCCGCCTGTGGGAGAACGAGCGGGACTTCCGCCAGCTGTTTGACGAGCAGACCGCCCTGTGCCTGCCCCACTTTTCGCAGCTGTCCGACGTGGCGCAGGCCAAAATGAGCAAAAAGAATCTGCCGGATTTCCAGAAGGCCGCCGCCAAGCTGTGCCGCGGCTATCTGCAGGAGCTGCGCGGCGATGTTTCCCATTTCTGCAAAATGTTTGACTACCGCAATGCCGGCGAGGAAGCCGATTGGGGCAATGCGAAGGATTCCATCGAACGCGCCGTCTGGTGGCTGACCGCCCGCGATCCGAAATAACCGCCGCCAACCGAAAAAAGGCGGACCTTTTCGGTCCGCCCTGCTTTCACAAAAACGCCTTGAGCTCGTCCATGTTGCGCTGTTCCATTTTGAGCAGCCGATCGGCCAGCCGCTTGGTTTCCGGCTCGGCATCGGGGCATTCCTTCAGCTTTTTGGTGATGTCGATAACGCCCATATTGCTCCCCTGCAGCATCATCTCCGCGATGTGGGTGTTGGACTTGTCGAGCAGGGTGTTCAGGTTCAGCATGGTGGTAGCGGAAACCCGCTCCATCGTGCTGACGCCCTTGGCCTGCTGGTTCCTCTCCTTGATGCGGCTTTCCGCCTTGTTAAAGATGTCCTGGTATTCGGCAAGCTGATCCTCCAGCACCTCGCGGAAGCGGACGTCCTCCACCATGCGGGTGAGCTTGGGAATCGTCTCCTTTCCCATTTCGGCATTCTGATAAACAAAATTGAGCAGTGCCATATCCTGTGTCATGTGCGTTCCTTCCTTTCCTCGGTTGGTTTTAGTAGTATATCCTGCCCGTTCTGTCCTATGCAGCCCGCATTGACAAAGCCGGAATGCACATGCTATAGTTAACATAATGCCTGTTATACTTTTTGACTGACAGAAAGGCGGTACGCCATGTTTTCGTTTCTATACGCGGCCGAAACCGTGAACAATACCGCCGGCATGCTGTTCGCCTGCTGGGCGATTGTCATCGTGATGGCGCTTATGTTCATCGTGTTCATGCGGGCGCATAAAAAAGAATACGCGCTGGCCATTGTGCCGCTGATTATCCTCCCTCTGGTGCATATTTTCAGCGCCATGCTCGCCAACCTGCTGGCGCGCTTCCTTCCGCTGGCGGCGAGAGAGCTGCGCATGGCCATCGATGTGACCGCGGGACTTATTTCCTGCCTGCTCATCGGCCTGACCGCGCGCCATATCCCCGAACGGCGCACCCGCAACTTCTTTTCGATCTGCTGTTCAGCCTTTATCATTATTCTGACCCTTGTGCTTGTGGTGAACATGATGATGCAGATGCGCGCATGACGAAAGGCCCTGTGCCGGGCGCAGAAAGCCGCAAACGGCGCCTTTATCGCCTTGTTTCCGCCGATTCTTCGGTCGATATGAGCCAAATACCCTTCGCCTCTTCCCCTGCCGGCACGCTGCAGCGTGCCGGCATTGATTATTTCCGTATATCGTGGTATACTAAATCTGATTAGGATAAAATCCGGGCGGATGCTATCTTTCCGCAGAGGAGGCGGCGCATGAAACGGATACGGCTGGGTATTTTGGCTCTGGCGGCAGCCCTGTGCTTTGCCGGATGCTCCACCCTGCCCAAATCGCTGCAGTCTCCCACGGAGCCTGTTTCCTCCGCACCCGAGACCTCCGCGCCGGCCGTCCAAAAACAGGATTTTGCCCTCAGCTACAGCAGCGAGGACACCCTGAACCCCTACACGGCCAAGACGCGGGTTAACCTGGATCTCGCCACGCTGCTGTACAGCAGCCTGACCGTCCTAGATGCGGATTTTGTTCCCCAGATGGGGGTGGCTTCCTCCGTGGAGGCCACCGACGCCACCCATTGGACGGCCACACTGCGCAGCGACGCCGTCTATGCGGACGGGACCACCATCACGGCGGCGGATGTCGCCGCCTCCTTTCAGCTGGCCAAAAGCTCGGCCAATTACCGGGACAGTGTGAGCAACATCGCGTCCGCCGCGGCGGACGGCGACCGGGTCGTATTCACCCTGGTTTCTCCCGATCCCAATACGGCCGCCTGCCTGACCTTCCCCATCCTCAAGGGCGGTACCGTAACCGACGAGGCGGGAAAGGCCCCCGTGGGCGGCGGCCTGTACGTCTATCAGGAGGGGACAAACGCCACGCTTACCGCCAATGAAAAAAGCGGCAAAAGCCTCTCCATTCCCACCATCCGTCTGCAGAACCTGTCGGATGACGACGCCATGCTGCACGGACTCGAAAACGGTACGGTGAGCTTTTATTACAGCGATCTGTCCGACGGGCAGATCCCCCGCACGGCCAATGCCAGCGTACAGGTGCCGCTGAATTATCTGGTGTTTCTGGGCATCAACGCCGGAAAAGAGGGCCTGTCCAATGCAGCGGTGCGATCGGCCCTGTCCCTCGCCATCAACCGCACCGACATCACGCAGACCGCCTTTGCGGGGCGGGCCCAGGCCGCGCTCACCCCTTTTCATCCGCAATGGAAGCCCGTTGTCGAAATAACGGGATTTTCCGCGGGCGAAAATGTTTCCCAAGCGGTTGCACAATTGGAGCAGGCGGGTTATAATACTAAAGATGAAGGCGGAAAAGCGCTGACGCTCGAGCTGCTCTATCCGACGGGCAACGATTTCCGCCAGGCGACGGTCGATCTGATCGTGCAGCAGCTGGCAAGCGCCGGCGTGACCATGACGCCTGTGCCGCTGTCCTTTTCGGCGTACACCTCGCGGCTGGAAAAGGGGGACTTTGATCTCTACCTGGGCGAAATCCGGCTGACGGCCGATATGAACCTGCGCCCGCTGCTCACCGCCGGGGGGGCGGCCGCCTACGGCGTACAGACGGGCGGTACCGCGGCCGCGGCGTACACCGACTATCTTTACGGCCGGCAGACGCTGGAACAATTTGTGCAGGCGTTTGTCGGGGATTGCCCCTATCTTCCCCTGTGCTGGCGCACCGGGCTGGCGGCCTATAACCGATCGATGAGCGGGATTACGCCGATGGCGTTTGATATTTATTATGGCATAGAAAGCTGGAACACCGGCAGCTGAACCGGTTTCCGTGCTGACTGGGAAAGGCGTGTGAGGATATGATCCGTATTGAAAATCATCTGGGCACCATTGAGATTTCTCCCGAATATTTCCGTTATCTGGTCGGAAACGCCGCCTCCTCCTGTTACGGCGTGGCGGGCATGGTAAAAAGCGGCCCCCGGCAGGGGCTGCGCTCGGTGTTCTCCAAGCGCACGTATGCCGACGACGGCATCCGGGTGCGCGGAGAAGGCGACAAGCTCATCGTCGACCTGCATATTTCTGTTATTTATGGCATGAACATATCCGCCATTGCCAAAAGCATTGTCAACAAGGTGCGCTATACGGTGGAAGAAGCCACCGGGCTGCGCGTGCGCAAGGTCAATGTTTTCGTGGACGATATGAAATCCGAATAAGGCGTTCGGCGGGGTCCTGCTGCCCATAACCCGGTTTCCGTGATGCGGGCGGGTCGTGTACGGCAGGCAAACGGCCCCATGACGGCCAATCGGCAAATACACGGGCGAGGACGGGCCGGTCCGCCTTTGCCTTTTAAGGGAGTTGCTTGTATTGATACAGGGTAAACAGTTGCGGGACGCTATCATTTCCGCATCCCACGTTCTGTCGAACGCGAAGCAGTCGGTCGACGAGCTGAACATTTTTCCGGTTCCGGACGGCGATACCGGCACCAATATGTCCATGACCATTTCCGCGGCGGCCAGGGAACTGGCCCGCCTTGCCGAGCCCACGGTGAGCGAAGCGGCCGACGTGGCGTCCTCCGCCTTGCTGCGCGGCGCGCGCGGAAACTCGGGCGTTATCCTGTCGCTGCTGTTCCGCGGCTTCTCCAAGGGCCTGAAAGGCAAGACGGAGGCGGACGGCGCCGCTTTGGCCGAAGCGCTCGGCTTCGGTGTGGAGGCCGCCTATAAGGCGGTCATGAAGCCCACCGAGGGCACCATTCTCACCGTGGCGCGCGAAGCGGCGGAACGCGGGCGCGAAAAGGCGCTGGCCGATCCGTCGGTTGACGCGGTGTGGGAGGCCATCTGTGCGGAGGCGGAGGCATCGCTCCAGCGTACGCCCGAGCTGCTCCCCGTGCTCAAAAAGGCCGGGGTCGTGGATGCGGGCGGCAAGGGCCTGTGCCTGATCCTGCGCGCCATGCAGGATGTGTTCGCCGGCGGGGCCGTGGTTGCCGCGGACGAAGCCGAATCCCCCAGTGCTTCTGCTGTAAAGGCCGTCAGCGCCGCCGGTTCCTTCGACGGCGAGATTACCTTTACATACTGCACCGAGTTTATCGTTGCACGTGATAAAGGGAACACCGAAGATCCTCTCCGGCTGCGGGCCTATCTGGAATCCATCGGCGACTGTGTCGTGGTGGTGGACGACGACGACATCATCAAGGTGCATGTGCACACCAATGACCCCGGCAAAGCGCTGCAGGAAGGCGTTAAGTACGGCCAGTTTGAAACCGTTAAAGTGGAAAACATGCGCATTCAGCACGCCAACGCCGGCTGGGTGGAGGAAGAGGCGGGCGAGGCAGCGGCGCTACCCCGCGTGGAGCCGGAAAATCCATACGGCTTTGTGGCCGTGGCCGCCGGCGAGGGGCTTACCCGCCTGTTCCATGACGATCTCGGCTGCGACCAGGTGCTTTCGGGCGGGCAGACCATGAATCCTTCCACCGACGACATCCTGCGTGCCATTCACGCCACGCCGGCCAAGGTGGTCTATGTGCTGCCCAACAACAAAAACATCATTCTCGCCGCCGAACAGGCGGTGCCGCTGGCGGACAGGACGGTGCACGTGCTGCCCACCCGCACCATCCCGCAGGGGATTGCCGCCATGCTGAGCTTTGACCCCGACGCCGATGTGGAAAAAAATCTGCTGGACATGATGAAAGCCGCGGACAACGTTTCCACCGGCTCCGTCACCTTCGCCGCACGGGACAGCGATTTCGGCGGCCACACCATTAAGGCCGGGGAAATCCTGGCGCTGGACGGCGGCAAGGTGACCTTCACGGACACCGACATATCGCACGCAGCCATTAAGCTGACCAAAAACATGGCCGGTGCCCGGCGAATGAGCGGAAAGGATGTCAGCTTCGCGACCATCATTTACGGGGACGGCGTCACCGAAGAGCAGGCGGAAGCGGTGCGCGACGGCGTGCAGGCCAGGGTTGGCGATCATGTGGATGTCACCCTGATCAACGGCGGACAGCCGGTCTATTATTACTTCATATCGCTGGAATAAACTATGGGACAAAGCCCCCCGCGGAATTCACTGCCCCATAATGTGCGGACAGTACAAAAAAGAGCCCTGGTAGGAAATATTGAGT
>CDZV01033433.1_pt1 | contig 15291 bp, 17 predicted proteins | sample 554851 | NCBI WGS metagenome assembly CDZV01 (sample SAMEA3182090, study PRJEB8094) | gut metagenome | biome: human; feature: gut; material: Stool; isolation source: human stools | place: Canada | collected 2013-03-12
GTGACCCCCTGCTTGTAAGGCAGGTGCTCTACCAGCTGAGCTATGCTCCCGAAACCGTCGCCGTGTCAAGCGACGCTGTATATAATACTATACTCCGCGCGGTTTGTCAACCGGTTTTTTTAATTCTTTTGCGTGACTTTTCGTTTTGTACGATTGAATAAAGAACCGGCTGAAACCGGAAACTTTTTCACTCCGCGCGCCGGGCGGCTTCCCTTGCCAGACGTTCAAGGTCCTGCCGTTCAAAGCGATAGACCGCGTCGCAGAACTGACAGGTGGCCTCCACCTTCCCCTCCTCGTCGGGCAGCGAAAGCAGCTCTTCCGGCTGCATGGCGGCCAATGCCTGTTCCACCTTTTCGCGCGAACAGGCGCAGCGGTAAACCGGATCGTAGGTGTCCAGCACATCGTAGGGCATACCGTCCAGCACCTTGGCCACAATATCTTCCGGCGTCAGGCCCTCGGAGAGCATCGCCGTCATGGGCGGCAGCACCGCGACGTTTTTCTCCACCTGATCGATGACTTCCTCCGGGCAGAAGGGAAGCAGCTGCAGCAGCAGGCCGCCCGCCGCCTGCACACTCAGATCCGGATTTACCAGCACGCCGAGCGCGCATACCGTGGGCACCTGCTCGCTTGTGGCATAATACTGGGTAATATCCTCGGCGATTTCGCCCGACACAAGCGGCGTGCAGCCGATATACGGCTCTGCACCGCCCGTATCCCGCATAACATACAGCATGCCATCGGTGCCCACCGCCCCGCTGACGTCCAGCTTGCCGTTTGGCTTAAGCGGAATTTCCACCACCGGCTGCGCAGCGTAGCCGCGGGCATTGCCCAAGCTGTCCGCAACGGCCATAATGGTGCCGGCCGGACCGCCGCCGTTCACCTTGAGGGTCACCGAATCCTCCCTCCCCTTGAGCATGATGCCCATGAGTGAAGAGGCGGTCAGCAGCCGCCCCAGCGCCGCCGTCACCACGGCGGACGGGTGATGGATGCGCTCCGCCTCGGCCACCATATCGGTGGAATCGATGACCATCGCCATCACGGTCGCGTCGGTTGTCAGGCAGCGAATCGCTTTACTCATAGTGTATACAGTCCCATCTGTTTTGATTACAACTTTTTTATCGGCGCCATGTCCTTTTTGTTTACCGCCGCAATCAGCCAGCGTTCGCAGGACAGTCCGGGCGGCTGATAAGTCATGTCCTCGTAAACCCCAACCGTTTCAAACCCCGCCTCTTGTAGCAGCCGTTTCCAGGTAGGGAGCGTGTAGGCTCTTTCCCGCACGGCGTCGGTCAGGCGGCTGTAAGTGCCGTCCCCTTCTTCCACGAAAAAGTCGAGCAGCATCTCCACCTCGCAGGTGCGCGGAATAAAGCGGTTGCGCCACACGCAGAGAAAGTCCCCCTGCTCATAGACAAAGGCATTATCCCCGAGAACCTCCCGGTGCTTGTACGGCGTGTTCGCATCGAACAGCAACAGGCCGCCCGGCTCAATAAACAGCCCCAGGCGGCGGAACACCTCCGCCAGATCCGCCGTGGTTGTCAGGTGATTCAAGCTGTCCAGCACACAGACGGCCCCTTCCACCGTGCCGTACAAGTCAAGCTGCCGCATATCCTGCTCAAGAAAGAGGAGCGAACGTCCTGCCTGCGCCGCCTTATCCATGGCGGCGGCCAGCATGTCCTCCGAGGCGTCCACGCCGATGACATCCACGCCGCGCGCCGCCAGTTCGAGCGACAGGCTGCCCGAGCCGCAGGCCAGATCGAGCAGCAGCGCGGGCTTTTCCCGGCCATGGCGCGCAAACAGAGAAAGAAGATAGTCCGCCCGCTGGGCATACCCCACATCGGTGGTCAGCCGATCGTAAAAGGCGGCAAAGGCGCTGTATCCCGTCATAGTCTGCCCTCCGGCACCGTTATTTTTCAAGACTGCCCTTTTCGTCGGCATCCATGCGGGAGAACACCATATCATATGCATCGCAGCCGTAGATCAGCGAACGGTTCACCCGGCTGATGGTCGCGGTGGAGGCGCCGGTGGCGGCGACAATGTCGCTGTATACCCGCTTATCGCTGAGCATCTTGGCCACCACGATACGCTGCGACATGGCCTTAATTTCCGCGACCGTACATAAGTCCTCAAAGAACTGATAGCATTCTTCCATCGTTTGCAGCTTCAGAATCGCCTGAAACAAAAAGTCGGTGTTGTTGTCCTTGATTTTCGAATTCATCGCCGCTCCCTCACTTCTGTACCATTTTTATCATTTTAACACAGTACAGCGTGAAAATAAAGAGCACGCCGCAAAATATTTTTACGGCGTGCTCTTTTCGGCCTTTTCTTTATCCCAGCAGCACTTTATGAAAAGCTTTTTTCCCTTTTTTGAGCACGACATATCCTTTGGAAAAGGCTTCCCTGGACACCGAAGCTGTAAAGCTGTCCACCTTTTCATCGTCCACCGATACGCCCCCCTGCTCGATAAGCCGGCGTGCCTCGCCGCGCGAAGGGGCCAGCTTGGTCAGCACCAGCAGATCGATGACGCCGACAGCGCCGTCAGCAAACGTTTCTTCCCCTATGGTCGTGGTCGGCATATTGACGCTCGCCGCACCGGCGCCGAACAGGGCCCGGGCCGCTTCCCGCGCCTTTTCTGCCTCGTCCTGCCCGTGCACAAGGGCCGTTACCTCATATGCCAGGCGTTCCTTCACTTCGTTGATGGCGCTGCCCTGCGCCTTGGCCAGCTCGTTTATTTCCTCCACCGGCACAAAGGTCAGCAGCTTGAGGCATTTGATGACGTCGGCGTCGTCCACATTGCGCCAGTACTGGAAGAACTCATACGGCGTGGTTTTTTCCGGATCGAGCCATACGGCCCCCTTCTCCGTCTTGCCCATCTTTTTGCCTTCCGAGGTGGTCAGCAGGGCGAAGGTCATGCCGTAGACCTCCTTGCCCGCCTTGCGGCGGCACAGCTCCACGCCGCCGATGATGTTGCTCCACTGGTCGTCGCCGCCCAGTTCCATCTGGCAGTTGTATTTCTGGTTCAGATAGTAGAAGTCATAGCTCTGCATGAGCATGTAGTTGAATTCGAGGAAGGACAGGCCGCGCTCGAGCCGCTGCTTGAAGCATTCGAAGGTCAGCATGCGGTTGACCGAGAAATGCACGCCTACCTCCCGCAGAAAATCGATATAGTTCAGCGGCAGCAGCCAGTCGGCATTGTTGACCATCAGGGCCTTGCCGTCGGAAAAATCGATGAAGCGGGCCATCTGCTTCTTAAAGCAGTCCACATGGTACTGGATGGTTTCCGGGGTAAGCATTTTGCGCATGTCGGTTTTTCCCGACGGATCGCCCACCATTCCCGTGCCGCCGCCGAGCAGCGCCACCGGGCGATGCCCCGCCCGCTGCATATGCGCCATAACCATCAGCTGTACGAAATGGCCCACATGCAGGCTGTCCGCCGTGGGATCGAAGCCGATGTAAAAGGTGACCGGTTCGTCTCCGCCGAGCAGCTCGCGGATCTTTTCTTCGTTGGTGGTCTGGGCAATCATGCCCCGGGCCTGCAGTTCGTCGAATACGTTTTTCATCTCATTTCTTCCTTTCCTTTTCGTGCACGGGTACAAAAAAGCCCCCTGCACAATCTGTGCAGAGGGCGGAAATTCCGCGGTACCACCTCTGTTTGCCGCCTCCTCACGAAAACGGCCTCACGGGGCGTCGGACAACGCCCCCGCGCGGTAACGTGCGCACACGGCTCCCCTACCCACGCCTTGCGGCGCTTCAGGTCGCGGCTCCGAGATGTATTTCGCCCCACGTCCGCGCCGCCTTCCACCAGCCGGCGGCTCTCTGTGCCGAATGGGCGGGGTTACTTCTTCCCTTCCTTGCCTGTTTACTCAGTAAACCATATTTTGCGCAAAAAGTCAAGTATTATTCGTATCGTTCGGCGGCGAGACGGTCTGAATCAGTTGAAACAGCTGTGCCACCTGCTGCTGTAGCTGTACCACCTGCTGCTGCAGGCAGCGTATCTCCTGTTTCTTATGGCTAAAGATGCACGCCAATAGCGTAATGATCACCACCGGCACGGCCAGGATTATCACGATCGGCAAAATCTGCACTACAAGCAATCCAAATGACGACATAATTAAGATCTCCCCCCATTATTCTTCGCCCGCATCAAGCATTTCCCGCGCGGCCACACGGGCCGCGTCGGTCACCTCTCCGCCGATGATGCGGGCCAATTCCAGCTCGCGTCCCTGTGCATCCAGCGGCTGCACCTCGGTGAAGGTGCGCCCGCCCCGCACCGATTTGGCAATGAGCAGATGATGATGTGCCTGCGCCGCAATCTGCGCCAGATGGGTGACGCAGAGAATCTGCCGGGAAGCCGCCGTTTCCCGCAGCTTAATCCCCACTTTTAGAGCGGCACGGCCGCTGATGCCCGTGTCCACCTCGTCGAAGATCAGCGTATCGATGTCGTCCGCCTCCGCCATGACCGACTTGATGGCCAGCATGATGCGGGACAGCTCGCCGCCCGACGCGATGCGGGAAATCGGCTTGGCCGGCTCGCCCGGGTTGGCCGAAATAAGAAACTCCACCTTATCTCCCCCGGCCGAGGCCAGCGCCGTGCGTTCCATCGATACCTCCAGCGTCACGCCCGGCATATCGAGGAAGGCCAGCTGCTCCCCCACGTCCTTGGCAAACCGAGCAGCGGCTTTCCGGCGGGCGGCAGTCAGCGTTTCGGCCGCCGCGATGGTGTCCTCTTTCGCCTGCTCCAGCTCCGCGCGCAGCCGGACAGCCGTCGCATCAGACATCTCGATAGTATCCAATTCCTGCCGCGCCTGCTCAAGAAAAGCGAGCGCCGCCTCCTCGCTGCCGCCGTATTTGGTCAGCAGCCGGCGCAGCTCATCGAGCCGCGCCTCCAGCTCCTCCAGATCCGCCGCGTCAAATTCCAGCCGATCCGCCGATTCCCGCAGCTCTTCGGCGCATTCCTCGGCATCATACAACACGCTCTGCAGCCGGGAAGCCAGCGCCTCCAGCTCCTGCATATAGCGCCCCGCATCGGCGAGGGCATCCGCCGCCTGCGATAAGGCGGCCAGGCCGCCGGCGCTTTCCTCATCCCCCAGCAGCGCGGCTTTAGCGCCATGCAGAGACGCCGCGATACGCCCGGCGTTGCGCATCATGGTGCGCCGGGCGAGCAGCTCGTCCTGTTCACCCGGGCGCAGATGGGCCCCCTCGATTTCCTCGATCTGAAAACGCAGCAGGTCGATGCGCCGCGCCTTCAGCTCCTCATCCATATCGGTGCTTTTGAGCTGATGCCGTATGTCGCAATACCGACGATACGCCGCCTCATAGGCGGCGCGCACCGGCAGCAGGCCGCCGAGCCGGTCCAGATAATCCACATGCTTTTCAGGCGCCAGAAGCGCCTGGTTTTCATGCTGTCCGTGCATATTCACGAGCAGCCGGCCGATGTCGCGCAGCATGGAAACGGTTGCCGGGCGGCCGTTTATCCGGCAGCTCCCCTTCCCCTGCACGGAGATGCTCCGCTGGATGAGCAGGGTACCATCCTCGTCCGGCTCGAACCCCATCTCCCGCAGCGCCGCCAGCACGCCGTCCGACACATCGGTAAACACGGCCGAGACATGGGCCTCTTCGCTGCCGGTACGCACCAGATCCCGCCGCAGGCGCTCGCCGAGCACGGCGTTGATAGCGTCGATGACAATGGATTTGCCGGCCCCCGTCTCGCCGGTCAGTACGTTCAGGCCGGAGTCAAAGGCAATATCCGCCTGTTCAATGACCGCAATATTTTCAATATGCAGATTCGCCAGCATCGCGATCCCGGCCTCCCTTTTCAGCCCGCAGAATGGCGCAGTATCTTTTTAAGCGAGGCGGCAAGCTCCACCGACTGCGCTTCCGATTTGGTAATGCACAAAATGGTGTCGTCGCCGGCCAGCGTGCCCACCACGTTATCCCAGTGCAGCGAATCCATCGCCGCGCAGGCGGCCTGCGCCATGCCGGTCAGGCACTTGATCACCACGATATTGCCGGCGTAATCGATGCCGATAACCGCGTCGTTGAAAAGCGAATGAAACTTGGAGGAGATGTGATCGTTCTGCTGCCGCGCCGTGGAATAGCGATATTGTCCGTCGCTGTCCAGCGTTTTGACAAGGCGCAGCTCCTTGATATCCCGCGATACCGTAGCCTGGGTCACTTCAAAGCCGCTTTCCCGCAGACGTTTAAGCAGTTCGTCCTGCGTGTCCACCGGCGTGCTGTGGATGATTTCCAGGATCTTCGCGTGCCGTTTGGTTTTCACTGTGTCTCATCTCCTGTTTATCAGTTTTTGACTGAGCACATCGTAAAAGGAGGTCTGCTTGAGCTTGATGAGCCGGGCATCCGCGGCGCTGCGCGAAACGGTGATCACGTCGCCGTCCGCAATATCCGTTCCTTCCTCCCCGTCCACCGTCAAAAACACCTTGCGCCCATCGGACAGCAGGGGACGGATGGACAAAGCCGCATCTGCCTGAAAGAGATAGGAACGGGAATACAGCGAATGCGGGCAAACCGGCGTAAGCAGCAGGCAGTTCAGGGCCGGATCCACAATCGGACCGCCTGCGGACAGCGAATAGGCCGTCGAACCGGTTGGTGTGGCGGCAATGACGCCGTCTGCCCGATAGGTGATGACCGGCTCCCCGCGGTTGGCGACCTCCAGCTCGACCAGACGCGATAGGGACCCCCGCGATACCACCGCTTCGTTCATGGCGGTGAACTGCTTTTCCCCTTCACCGGTATTCACCGTCACGTCGAGCAGCATGCGGTGCTCGACGGTATACCGGCCTGCAATGAGGGCGGACAGGCTGTCCAGCTCGTTGGTTTCCAGCCCGGCCATGAACCCGAGCCGGCCGGCATTGATACCGAGCACCGGCCGGAAGTAACGGGCGGCGCGCTTGGCGGTATGTATGATCGTGCCGTCACCGCCGATGGCGACGACCACATCGCTCGCGGCGATGATCTCATCCGCCGCATCGGACGGGAACTGTTTGTCCGGCGGAAGCAGCACCTGCGTATCCAGCTTTTTGAATGCTTCGCATACCTGGGCGAGCGTTTCGCCGCCGCCCGCTGCTTTGAAATTGGGAATCACCGCCACGCGCATGCCCTTTACCCATCCTTCCAGAAGTTTATAAAAAAGCCGATGCTCAACGGATACAGCATCGGTCCGGGGGGCGGAAGCGCCATCCGTTTCGGCCGCTTTTCCGCCTTTACATTATCGTTTTTTGGTTCCTAAGGCGTCCCACGCCTGCTGCACTGTCTGCTCCACACAATCCAGCGGCACGCAGCCGTCCCGGCGCAGCAGCGCGAGATATTCGATATTGCCCTCGCCGCCGGTGATGGGCGAAAAGGAAAGCGCCTGCACGGGCCAGCCCTGTCCGGCAAAAAAGACGCTCGCATCCCGCAGCACCTGACGGTGTGCCTTTGGATCCCGGACCACGCCGTTTTTACCGACGGCCTGCCGCCCCGCTTCAAACTGCGGCTTAACCAGGCACACGGCCTCCGCGTCCTCGCGCAGGAACCTTGCCGCCGCCGGGAACACCGCTTGCACTGATATAAATGATACATCAATCGAGCAAAATTGTACAGCATTTTCCGCCACAAAATCGCGGATTCTTTCGGTTTGGCGCATATCCATGCCTTCCATCACGCAGACGCGCGGATCCGCCCGCAGCGTATCGTGAAGCTGCCCGTGTCCCACGTCGACAGCATACACCTTCGCCGCGCCATGCTGCAGCATGCAGTCGGTGAAGCCGCCCGTCGAGGCGCCCACATCGAGCGCCGTTTTGCCGGTCAGCTCAAGGTCCCAGATCTCCAGCGCCTTTTCCAGCTTATAGCCGCCCCGCCCGACATAGCGCTGCGTACCGGCATCGCAGGAGATCGCCTCTTTTGCCCCGACAAGGTGAGAGGCTTTCCCGATGATTTTGCCGTTTACCTGCACATGTCCCGCCGCAATCAGTTCTTTGGCCTTTTCTCTGCCGCTGGCAAGCCCGCGGGCCACCAGTGCGGCATCCAGCCGCTTTTTTTCTTCCATCTCAGTCCTCTTGTCCGGCATCGTCTGGGGCCTCGGGGGGCGCTTCCGGCTGCTCCGCCGGCTTTTCATCGGGCAGCTTTCCTCCGGTTACGGCGCGCAGGATCCCTTCCGTGTCCAGGCCGACATGGTGCAGTCCCTCTTCGGTCGAGCAGGCGGGCAGGAATTCATCCACGGCAAACACACGGAAATCCCCGCTGAACCGCTCCCCCATCAGGCGGGCGCCCATATGCTCGCCGATACCGCCGCGGCGGCTCCCCTCCTCGAAAAACAGGACATGGCTGTACCGCCTGGCGATGTGTACGCATTCGTCGTCCAGCGGCAGGATGCGGTTCAGCTTGAGCACCGAAACCGGCATACCGGAAGCCGCCAGCCGTTTGGCCGCCGTCATAACATTGGCGAAAATCCGCCCATAGGTTACAAGCAGCATCGCCGTTTTGCCTGAACGCAGGTAGGTGAAGGGCTTGAATCCGGGCGCCATTGTCACCGGACAGGGCAGCTCCCCCCCCTTGGGATACCGTACCACCGCGATGCCGCCCACATCGTACAGCGCCTGCTTGAGATGGATTTCCAGTTCGGCAAAGGTGGCCGGCGCATACACGGTCACATGCGGAATGGTCCCGAGAAACGGCACGTCAAAAATCCCCTGATGGGTTTCGCCATCGTCCGGGACGATGCCCGCCCGATCCACCGCGAGCACGATATGGTTATCTATGATGGCGGTATCGTTGAGAATCTGGTCGTAGCTTCTCTGCAGGAAGGTGGAATACACAGCGAAAACCGGCAGAATGCCGCCGCTCGCCAGACCGGAAGCAAAGGTTACCGCATGCTCCTCCGCAATGCCCACGTCAAAGAATCGCTGCGGAAAGCTTTCGGCGAACTTCTGCAGACAGGTGCCGCTTTTCATCGCCGCCGTGATGGCGCAGATATCCGCATCCTCCCGGGCCAAGCGGCACAGGCAATCGCCGAACACCGAGGAAAAGCTCGGCGCCGATCCCGCCGTTTTTCCTGTTTCCACATCGAACTGGCCCACGCCGTGATACTGATCCGGACTTTCCATCGCATAGGAACAGCCTTTGCCCTTGACCGTCTCGACATGCAGCAGTACCGGCCGGTTTATCTTTTTCGCCGTTTCGAGGGCGCGAGTCAGATCCCGCAGATCGTGCCCGTCGATCGGCCCGAGATAATAAAACCCCATATCCTCAAACATCGAGCTGTTTTTATATAGCATCTGTTTGATTTTGGTTTTGATTTTGATGAGGACATTATACAGCCCCTTGCCGATGAGCGGAATATGCGAAAGGAAATTCCCCACCGCATTTTTAAAACGGACATAACGGGGCTTTGCGCGCAGATTGGCGAGATGCCGGGCCACAAACCCCACATTGCGGCTGATGGACATGCGGTTGTCGTTGAGTACCACAATGAGCCGGTCCTTGCTGCGGCCCGCATTGCTCAGCCCCTCGTAAGCGAGGCCGCCGGTCAGCGCGCCGTCTCCCATGACGGCGATCACATAGCCCTCTTCACCCATGAGCGCCTTGGCCTTTGCCATACCGTTTGCCGCCGAAACCGAGGTGCTGCTGTGCCCCACAATAAAGGTGTCATACGGGCTCTCCGACGGCCGTGGAAATCCCGAAATGCCGCCATCCTGCCGCAGCGTGTCAAACGCCTCCCGGCGGCCGGTGAGCAGCTTATGCGTGTAGCACTGATGCCCCACATCCCAGACCAGCCGATCCTGCGGCAGGTCAAACACCTTATGTAAGGCGACCGTCAGTTCCACAACGCCCAAATTGGAGGACAGATGGCCTCCGGTTTTGGAGACCGCATGTATCAGATAATCCCGAATCTCGGCACACAGAGCGTCCAATTCGGGATAGGTCATCTCTTTTAAATCGGCCGGCGATTGTATCCGACCAAGCCATGTTTCTTCCGGCATACAGACGCCTCGCTTTCCAAGGATTTCGCGTCAGGAATCAAACCGGGATGAGAACCCCGACCAGTATCCCAAGCAGTACGCCGCCGAGCACTTCGATCGGCGTGTGGCCAATAAACTCCTTGAGTTCAATTTCGTCTACTTCCTTGTCCGGCACACCGTCGCCGTCAATGTCGGCGTTTTTGGTTTCAATCTCATTGAGGTACTTATTGAGCAGCCGGGCGTGCACGCCGGCCTCCCGCCGCACCCCCATCGCGTCATACATAGTCACGAACGCAAAAACAACCGCCAGCGCGAAGCCCGGGGAAGTGACACCGTCTACCCGCGCCATCGCAATGGTCAGGGCACAAACCATTGCGGAATGGGCGCTGGGCATGCCGCCCGCCCCCCACAGGCGCTCCAGCTGTACTTTTTTGGTCATAACCAGGGTAAATATCACTTTCAAAATCTGCGCGCACAGCCAGCCGAGGACGGCTGCCGCCAGTACCCGGTTTGCAAAAAATTCTTCAAAGAAAGCCATGTATCATCCGTTCTTTCCACTATCTGTCGCGCGTCAGCAGCGCTCTGGCCAGGGCGCGCAGCCCGTCCGCGTCATCGCCAAAGGGCGTCAGGGCTTCCACCGCCTTTTGGGTGCGTTCCGCTGCCAGACGGCGCGCCTCCTCCAGTCCAAGCAGACTGACATAGGTGGTCTTTCCGTTTTCATCGTCGCTGCCCGTGGGTTTGCCGAGCTTCTCGGCTGTGGAGGTCACATCCAGTATATCGTCTACAATCTGAAAACACAAGCCCAAATGCAGACCGAAGGTACGCGCTGCCGCGAGCATGACGGCATCCCCCCCGCCGATATGACAGCCCATTTCGCACGCGGCAATAAGCAGCGCTGCCGTCTTCCCACGCTGCAGCGTCTCCAGTTCCGCGAGGGTAATCGTCCGTCCCTCGCTGTAGAGATCGAGCGCCTGTCCGCCGACCATCCCCAGCACACCGGCCTGGCGGGCCAGCGCGGCCGCCGCGGCCAGCACCCGGTCGTCCGGGAGCCCGGCACGGTTCTGCTCACACAGCATGATTTCAAACGCGGCATTCAAAAGCGCGTCGCCCGCCAGCAGCGCCATATCTTCCCCAAACGCCGCGTGTACCGATGGCTTTCCGCGGCGCAGAGGACTGTTGTCCATACAGGGCAGATCGTCGTGTACCAGCGAATAGGAATGGATACACTCCACCGCCGCTGCAAAGGGCAATGCCTTGTCAGGTTCTCCCCGCGCCAGGCGGCAGAATTCCAGCGTCAAAACCGGACGAAGCCGTTTTCCGCCCGCCTCGCAGGCATAGGCCATCGCCCGCGTCACCACGCTGCGCGCATCGGACAAATCGGGCAGATACGCCGGCAGGCTCTCTTCTATTTTCTGCAAATGACGGGAAAGCTGCGCGTTATACAGTTCACTCATAGAAGCCCTTCACTCATTTCTTTGCCGCAGTAAGCTCTATTCGGACAGCTCCTGTCCCATATCCTGACCCTGTACGTCGGTCAGCTCCTCTGCCGGGGAAGACGGCTCCTCCACGGCGGTCAGCTTGATAATTTTCTGCTCCGCTGTTTTGAGCGCCTTGGAGCAGTAGGCAGTCAGCTTGGTCCCCTCCTCGAACAGCTTCAGGGATTCATCCAGCGTGCAGCGGCCGCCCTCCAGCGTCGCCACAATCTGTTCGAGGCGGGTCATCGCCTTTTCAAACGTCCATTCGGTTGCCATAGCCTTTTTTATCCTTTCTGTTTGGCATCGTTCTCCACGCGGTCTACCGTACAGGCCAGCAGACCGTCCGCCACCCGCCAGCGCACCGTATCCCCCGGCTGCGCATCCGCCGTGGATTTCACCACGCGGCCGTCTTCGCCATACCCGATGGCATAGCCGCGGGAGAGCACCTTGAGCGGGCTGAGCGCGTCCAGCTTAGAGGCCGCGGCGGCCAGGCGCCGGTCTGCCCGGGCGGTCTGCATCTGGGCCGCGGCAGCAAACGCCTTGGTAATATAATCGAGGCGCATAGCCTGTTCTTCGACGAAAAAGAGAGGGGTGGACAGACAGCGCCGCGCCTTCACGGTATCCAGCCGCTTGGCGGCCTGCTGCGTCAACGCCAAAGCCGCCCGCCCGGTATTCTGGCCCAGCTGCTCCACCCGATGAAGCAGCGCCGCCTGATCCGGCACGGCGAGCTCCGCCGCGGCGGACGGCGTCGGCGCGCGGAGATCCGCCGCAAAATCGCAGATGGTGAAATCCGTTTCATGCCCCACGGCAGAAATCACCGGGATTCGGGAGGCGGCCACCGCCCGCGCCACCATCTCCTCATTGAAGGCCCACAGCTCTTCGATGGAACCGCCGCCCCGGCCGATGATCAGCACGTCGGCGGCCTGCGCCTCGTTAAACCGGCGCAGCGCATCCACCAGCTGCGGCGCCGCCCCTTCTCCCTGCACAAGCACAGGGGCAAACACCACCTGCGCCAGCGGATACCGGCGGCCCAGCACATTGAGAATATCCCGCACCGCGGCACCTGTCGGCGAGGTGATGACCCCTACCCGGGACGGATAGGGCGGAATCGGCCGCTTGCGGCGTTCGTCAAAAAGTCCTTCGGCGGCCAGCTTCTTTTTGAGCTGTTCAAACGCCACCTGCAGCGCTCCAACACCGTCGGGCTGCATTTCTTCTATATATATTTGGAAGGAACCGTCCTTTTCATACAGGGAAACGCGCGCCCGGACAATCACCTTCATGCCGTTTTCGGGACGGAACTGCAGACGGGAGGCATAGGCCCGGAACATCACCGCCTTGACGACGGCGCCTTCGTCCTTGAGGGACATGTACAGATGCCCCGACTTATAATGGTTGGTAAAATTGGAGATTTCGCCGCCTATGTACACCGCCGCCAGATTGGCGTCGCCTTCCAGAACGGATTTGACATAGCGGTTGAGCTGGCTGACGGTAATGACTTTCAATGCCGTTCCTCCCTTAAGCTGCCGAGCAGGGCGATGCCCGCCGCGTTGTCCGCCGAAAAGGCCGGCGGCGCAAACCGTCCGCCGAATTTCTCTTCCAGCGCCCGGCGCAGCAGGCCGTTGGACATGACGCCGCCCGCAAACACAATGGGCAGCGTGCCATAGGCCGCCAGCAACGCTTCGGTCATGCCTTCCAGCGCCGTCTGCACGCTGCGCAGGCAGAAAAGCGCCACCTCTGCGTCAGGCGCCCCCTTGTCCTTCATGGCGCGGCACTGGTTTTCCACGCCGGACAGATGGCAGCTGCCCCCCTCCAGCGACGGGCGGGGACGATAGACGCCGGAGGCTTGTCCGGCCAGTGTCTCCAGCGCCGGTCCGGCCGGAAAGGGCAGGCCGAGCATGCCGCCCACCCGATCGATGAGCTGTCCCGCCTTGAGATCGAGCGAGCGTCCCACCGTTTCGCAGCTTAGGATCTCTTCCCTGTCCGGGCGTACCAGCAGGGCATCGGTCGTACCGCCCGAAACATGGAAGGCGAGAAACTCCCGTCCCAGCCAGTCGGTACAGCCGGCACCATATAAGGCGGCGGCGACATGCCCCTGCTGATGGGTGAAGCGGTAAACGGGCACCCGCAGGGCAGCGGCCAGTTCGCGTGCCGCGCCCCACCCCACCAGAAAGCAGGGCATATAGGAGCCGGTCGTCTGCTGCGGCCGGTCGGAGGCGGCGATCGCCGTCAGCGGCGCATCCTCCTGCCCGCGAAGCTCTTCGAGCAGCTCGGGCAGCTGCCGCACGTGGTGGAACACGGCGTCGCTCTGCCGCAGGCCGAGTTCCCCCTGCCGGACCGGCAGGAGCCGCTTGACCTGCACCATATGTCCCTCCTGCCAGATGGCGGCGGAGGTGGTGTAATTGCTGGTATCCAGCCCGAGACAGGCGCTCATGCGGTCGTCTCCGGCTCCTGTGCGCGGGCCAGTCCGCCGAGCACCCCGTTGACAAAGGCGGAATCCTCGTCACCGCCGTACTTTTTCGCGAGCTCCACCGCCTCGTTAATGGATACGCTTACCGGGATATCCTCCACAAACAGCATCTCATACACGGCCACCCGCATGATGGCCAGCGCCACGCGCGAGATGCGGTCCTTGCTCCACTTATGCGAAAAGGCGGTGATCTTCTCATCGATCGCTTCCGCGTGCTCTTCCGCCCCCTGCGCCAGAGACAGGGCAAAGACGTCTTCTTCGACATCCCGCGCTTCGCCGGCCGTCGCGAGTATATCGGCCACCGGCTCGCCGGTAAAGGACTTTTCAAACAACAGAACAAACGCCAGCTCGCGTGCTTCCCGTCTTGTCATCGTGCAACACCTTCTTCCTATGCTTTCGCGCCGCTTCTTCGACAGAAAGCGACACCCTCCCGAACAACAAAGCCCTCCACACCCGGGCGGAGGGCTTTGGTCTGCGCTTTACGCCTTTTTGGATTTTTCTTCCTCCATTGCCATGCCGGCCACATGAACGTTTACACGCGTCACCGGCTTGCCGGTCATGGACTGCACGGCGACCTTGACGCCGTGCTGTACATCGCCCGCCACATCGGGAATCCGTGTGCCCAGGCGAAGATTGACATACACATCCACGATGGTCTCGTTCTCGTTGTTGATGACCTTAACTGAACGGGACGCGGCGCTTCCCGATATAATACCGTGAATATCGGCGGGACGCGTAGCCATGCTGGCCACGCCCGGCACCTCGAGCGCTGCCGTGCACGCGATGGTGGCAATGACGTCCTCGGAGATGATGCAGCTCCCCTCCGCGGGACGGAATTCTTTCTCTTCCATAGTGAGAAACCCCCTTTATATTACTCCTGCCCAAAGCGGGAGTCCATCAGCAAACCCGCTCTTTCTATTCTGTTATTATACCACAAAGTAAAAAAGGGGCAACTGTTTTTTATCATTTTACATTGGAGATCTTGATATTTTGTGCGACAATCTTCGACTGCGCCGTTACAATCTCGGTAATTTGCAGCGTTTGCTGCGGCTGCAGGCTCTCGGCCTTTACCACCACATTGCAGTTTTCCCCTTCGATGTACACCACGCAGTCCTCGAAGCCCTTGGCCTTGATAAGACTCTCAATCTTGCTTTCCTGTTCAATCGCGGCGGCGATGGCCTCCGTCTTGGCCAGCGCCTGATTCTTTATCTCGTCGGTGGCCTTGACGTCGTTCATCATCTCCTTGATGAGCTCCAGCGCCTCCTCCCGGGCGGCTTCGCGATTCCCCCGCGCCGCGGTGAAATAGTCGTTCGGATCCGGCTCTTCCCCGGGCAGCGAGGTGGCCGAGCCGTTCACATACTGCGCGTCGCCCAATGCATCGCGGGAGACGGTGGAGGCG
>CDZV01001825.1_pt1 | contig 15203 bp, 16 predicted proteins | sample 554851 | NCBI WGS metagenome assembly CDZV01 (sample SAMEA3182090, study PRJEB8094) | gut metagenome | biome: human; feature: gut; material: Stool; isolation source: human stools | place: Canada | collected 2013-03-12
TGGGAGTTACTGTATAAAGGGTGGTTTACGCTACCTACTACATTACATCGGCTGACGGTTCATTTGTGGCAAAAGTGATAACCAGCAGAGGGAAAGGAGTCATATATGCAACGGGGCATGGCGCTACGGGAAGCGCCATGCCCCATCTTATTCGGCCCCCCCGACAAATGGGAAGTTACTTGTTCCTTTTTGCTTTAGCTGCTTTTATGCCCCAGCCAATCAACAATATAAGCCAAGCGCATAATCCTGCGATAAACCCTGTAGTCCCTATGCTTTCAAACTGCAATTTCAGCGCAACATTGAATATTTTTACAACAATAGTTCCACATAGCATCAAAGCAAGCAATAAAAGAACTTCCAATCCAATATATTTGAAAATTTTATTTTTCATAAATGGCCGCCTCCACAACTTCTGATTTGTTGCCCTGTTTGTTCTTAATTATAAGACATAAAGGAAATCCTGTCAAGTTGTCCCTGGCCAGAAAGTAATTATACCTAGGGCGCACTTACTCACCACCCGCAAGCGGGCGGAGGTACTGCCTGACGGCAGCCGTGCGCTCTCCGAGGGGGACGCTCCAGCGGGCCCACGTCCTGCTGGTAGCACCGAAGCTGGGAGCCGTCAAGGGACCGGCTTCGGTGCTACCAGCTTCAGTGCTTTATGGTGGCCAAGAGGGGCTTAAGCCCCTCTCTTTCAAAATGTGTGCTTTTCAGGGGGAAAAACCCTTGACAAATCGCTTACTGCAAAAAGATGTGCAGATAGTGCCGCCAGCCGGCGAAACGCGGCGGCCAAGTCAGGGGCGTGCGTTCAAAGACCGGAGAGACGGCAAAAGCAAAATACAGGATAATGGCCGCCGCGAACCCCAGCGCCGCCAGCCCCAGCCCCAGCCAAAGCCATTCCCATTTCCTGCTTTTCTGCCCGGACATGCGCATCTTCCTTCCTGTTAAAGAAGTCGGGACAAAACCGGCTTATTTGTTTCCGTACTCGGGCGGCAGCTGGATATTGGTGATGATCTTCCAGATAGAATCGAGGCTGCCGATCCGGCAGAAATGCTTTTTCCCCAGCTTGCTCGCATCGCACAGCAGGATGGTATGCTGCGCGTTTTTCATGTACATCATTTTGAGATTTGCCTCATCCTCGTTGGAATCGGTAACGCCCGCCTCGGGATCCACCCCCCGGCAGGAGAAAAAGGCCAAATCCGCTGTATAGCGGGAGACAAATTCCACCGCCTGCGGCCCGACGAAGGATTTGGCGTTATCCCGCAGGCGGCCGCCGGTGCTGTAGACGTCGATGCCCTCCATTTCGGACAGGATATTGGCGGTTTTCAGGCCGTTGGTGATCACCCGCAGATGCTGAAAGCCGTTAAGGCGTTCAGCCAGCTGGCACACGGTGCTGCTCGCGTCCATGAAAAGGGTCTGCCCGTCATGGATGAAGGGGAGCGCCCGCTTGGCCACGATGGATTTTTGAATAAAATTTTCGTTTTCCCGCAGCATGAGCGGGAAATCCTTGGCGTTGCCATCCACATACACCGCTCCGCCGTGGGTGCGGCGCAGCAAACTGTTATTCTCCAGAACCTGCAGGTCACGGCGGATGGTGGCGCCGCTGGAATACAGCAGGGAGCACAGTTCATCCACCGTCACGGCCTTGCGCTTGGCGAGTATTTCCATTATGCGGTTTTGACGTTCCAGCGGAAGCATGGTTATCCCTCACGAATTGATTATTTGTGATTATTTGTGCGTAAAACGACGAAATGTGATGCGCATTGTGCGATTATCACGCCAGCTATGGACGAAATCTACTCCATGTATTATAATGAGTATACCAAAAATGGGCCTGGAAAGCAAACACAAAAACGCGCAGGTATGGGCGTGGGCCCAAGGGCGTACGATGCCTGCTATTCCAATCAAAAGGAGATGTTTCCATTTGGGCGGCAAACGTGTTTTGGCATTCGATTTCGGCGCATCAAGCGGGCGCGCGATATTGGCCACCTATGAGGACGGCCGCATCGCGATGCAGGAAATTCACCGGTTTTCCAACGATCCGGTGACCATCTGCGGGGTGTTTTACTGGGATGTGCTGCGCCTCTTTTTTGAGATAAAGCAGGGTATCACCAAAGCGGTGCATCAGGGCGGATTCGACGCCATCGGCATCGATACCTGGGGCGTGGATTTCGGGCTGCTCGACGAAAAGGGCCATTTGATGAACAACCCGGTGCACTATCGGGACGAGCGCACCGTCGGCATGATGGAAAAGGTGTTTGAGGTGATCCCGGCCGAAGAGCTGTATGCCCGCACCGGCACGCAGTTTGCCCGGCTGAACACCATCTTCCAGCTGTACTCCCTGCGGCTGAACGAGCCGGAGCTGCTCGATCGGGCGCAGACCCTGCTGCTCATGCCCGATTTGTTTGCGTATCTGCTCACGGGGGTCAAGCGGGCGGAGTACACCAACGTGTCCACCACCCAGTGCCTGGATCCGAAAACGGGCGACTGGGCTTACGATCTGCTGGAACGGCTGGGAATTCCCACGCGGATTTTCCCCAAAATCATCGACGCGGGCTCCACGTACGGGCTGCTGTCCGATGAAATTTGCGAGGAGCTTGGCTGCCCGAAGGTACCGGTCATCGCCGTGGCGACCCACGATACCGGTTCCGCCGTGGCGGCGGTTCCCACCCAGAAAGACGATTTCATCTACATAAGCTGCGGCACCTGGTCACTGTTCGGCACCGAACTGAAAAAACCGGTCATCAACGACACCTCACTGCATTTCAACCTGACCAACGAGGGCGGTTATGGCCGCACGGTGCGTTTCCTCAAGAACATCATGGGCCTGTGGCTCATTCAGGAATCCCGCCGGCAGTGGATCCGGGAGGGCGCCGACGTATCCTACGCCGACCTGGAGCGGGAGGCGCTGGCATGCGCCCCGTTCCGCTGCTTTGTGGACCCGGACGATGCGAGCTTTGAAATGCCAGGCAACCTGCCCAAGCGGGTGCGGGAATTCTGCCAGCGGACCGGGCAGTATGTGCCGCAGACCCGCGGCGAAATCATGCGCTGCATTTACGAAAGCCTCGCGATGAAATACCGGTACACCCTGCATGCCGTGGAGGCGGTCACCGGCAGGAAATACGGTTCCATCCACATGATTGGCGGCGGCACCAAGGATCGGCTGCTTTGCCAGATGAGCGCCGATGCTTGCAACTGCGACGTGACGGCCGGCCCTATCGAGGCGACCGCCATGGGAAATATCGCGGTACAGCTTATCGCATTGGGCGAGATCGCCGATCTGAAGGCGGCCCGGCAGGTGATCGCCCGCTCGGAGGATCCGAAGCATTACACGCCCGCGCAGCCGGCGGCCTACGACGAGGCGTACGAGCGGTTTGAAAAGCTGCTGTAACCCCATTTTGTTAAAAGGAAGTGGTCACCGACCATGAAAATTCTGGTGGTCAACGCCGGAAGCTCCTCGCTCAAGTATCAGCTGTTCGATATGGACACGGGGGCGGTTCTGGCGAAGGGCAATTGCGAGCGCATCGGCGTGGGGGGCATTGTCACCCACCGCAAAACGGGGGCGAGTCCCTATGTGGTGGAGACCAACCTGCGCAGCCACGACGACGCGCTGGAATGGGTGCTCAAGCTGCTTGTGGACCCGGTACATGGCGTGGTAGCCGACATCGGCGAAATCGACGCGGTGGGACACCGCATCGCCCACGGCGGTGAAAAGTATACGCAATCCACCCTCATCGATGACGAGGTTGTGCAGTATCTGCAGTCCATCGTGAGCATCAACCCGCTGCACGGGCCGCCCGCCATCAAGGGCATTGAGGGCTGCCGCCGCCTGATGAAGGATACGCCACAGGTAGGCGTCTTCGATACCGCTTTTTATGCCACTATGGAGCCGGAAGCTTACATATATCCGCTGCCCTACCGGCTGTATGAGGAGAAAAAGATCCGCCGGTACGGCTTCCACGGCACCTCCCATCGGTATGTGTCCGCCAAGGTAGCTGAGTGCATGGGGCGTCCGCTGGCCGAGCTGAAGGTGATTACCTGCCACATCGGCAACGGTTCCTCCATCACGGCGGTGGATCACGGCCGCGCGGTGGATACCTCCATGGGCTTTACCCCGCAGGAGGGGATTCTCATGGGAACCCGCAGCGGCAGCATCGACCCCACCATTATCCCGTATCTTATCGAACACGAGGGGATGACGGGGCAGCAGGTGGAGGACATGCTCAACCGGCAGTCCGGCCTGCTCGGCGTGTCGGGATTATCCAGCGATTCGCGTGATGTCTGCGAGGCGGCGGCGCAGGGCAATGCCCGTGCACAGCTGGCTCTCCGGATCCAGGTGCATGGCATTAAAAAGTACATCGGCGCCTATACCGCCGAGATGAACGGCCTTGATGCGCTGGTTTTCACGGCCGGCATCGGCGAAAACGATACCGATCTGCGCCGCATGGTCTGCGGCCAGATGGACTATCTCGGCATCGCGGTGGACGAGGCGCGCAATGCGGCTGCCCCCCGCGGACAAATCACCGATATATCCGTGCCGGATGCCCGGGTACGCACCTGGGTCATCCCCACGGATGAGGAATATATGATTGCGATGGATACCGCAAAGCTCGCACAAACCCTGTGACGGAAAACAATAAGGAAAAGGAGAAATGCATCATGATGTCACCCTATGAGATTAAAAAGGAAATCTGCGAGATTGGCCGCCGCATTTATATGAACGGCTTCGTCGCCGCGAATGACGGCAACATCTCGGTCAAGATCGGCGATAACGAATTCTACTGCACCCCCACCGGCGTGTCCAAGGGCTTTATGACCCCCGACATGATCATCAAGGTGGACGCCAACGGCAACAAGCTGGAGGGCAAGCTGAATCCCTCCTCCGAAATCAAGATGCATATGCGCGTTTATCGCGACCGCCCCGATGTCAACGCGGTCGTTCATGCGCATCCCCCGACCGCGACGGCCTTCGCGGTGGCCGGCATCCCCATGGATAAATACATTCTGCCCGAAGCGATTCTGGTGCTCGGCGACGTGCCGATCTGTAAATACGGCACCCCCTCCACAATGGAGATCCCGGATTCCCTCGCGCCGTATATTCAGGATCATGATGCCTTCCTGCTGCAGAACCACGGTGCGCTGACCGTCGGCAACACGCTAACCAAGGCCTTCTTCGTCATGGAAGAGGTGGAGTTCTCCGCGAAGATCAGCTCCATCGCCCGCCAGCTCGGCAACGAGAATGAGCTGACCTGCGATGAGCTGAGCAAGCTCATGGAGCTGCGCGTCAAGATGCAGATCCCCGGCCGTCATCCCGGCTGCAAAAAGTGCCCGAACCTCGGCACCCCGAACTGCAAATGCAAGCAGAATCTGCCGAAGAACGAGGCCGGTGCCGCCGCTTCCTCCTGCTCCTGCGGCGACGAAGTGGGCAGCGATCTGGTCGCCGAGATCACCCGGAAGGTGCTCGCCGAGCTGAAGAAATAAGCCGTCCATCAAGGAAAAGAAAGGGTGGTGTTTGTGCCGCAAAGCAAACGGTTCCAGGCGCTGGCACAGCGCCCTGTCAATCAGGACGGTTTTGTAACCGAATGGCCTGAGGCGGGCATCGTGGCGATGGAATCCCCTTATGATCCCAAGGCGTCCCTGCGCATGGAAAACGGACGCATTGTGGAAATGGACGGCAAGTCCCGGGCGGATTTCGATTTCATGGATGCGTTCATCGCGGATCACGCCATCGATCTTGACGCGGCGGAAGAGGCCATGCGCATGGACGCGCTGGAAATGGCGCGCATGCTCGTGGATATTCACGTGGACAAGCGGACTATTACCCGGCTGGTCGGCGGCATGACGCCGGCCCGCCTGTGCGAGGTTCTCCGCCATATGAATGTGGTGGAGATGATGATGGCGATGCAGAAGATGCGGGAGCGCAGCTATCCCGCCAACCAATGCCACGTCACCAACCTGCGCGACAACCCGGTGCAGATCGCCTGCGACGCGGCGGAGGCCGCGCTGCGCGGCTTCGCCGAAACCGAAACAACCGTAGGTATCGCCCGGTACGCGCCACTGTGCGCGCTCGGCCTGCTCGTCGGATCCCAGTGTGGGCGTCCCGGCGTGCTGTCCCAATGCGCGGTGGAGGAAGCCACCGAGCTGAAGCTCGGCATGCTGGGCCTGACCACCTATGCGGAGACAATTTCGGTTTACGGCACCGAAAAGGTATTCATCGACGGGGACGATACCCCGTATTCCAAGACGTTTCTCGCGGCGGCCTACGCCTCCCGCGGCATGAAGATGCGCTGCACCTCCGGATCGGGCAGCGAGGCGCTCATGGGAAACGCCGAGAAGAAATCCATGCTGTATCTCGAAGCCCGCTGCCTGCTGATGATCAAGGGCGGCGGCGTGCAGGGGACGCAAAACGGGTCCATCAGCTGCATCGGGCTGGTCGGCGCGGTGCCTTCGGGTATCCGCGAGGTGCTCGCGGAAAACCTGCTGGCCGCGATGCTTGGGCTGGAGGTTGCTTCGGGCAATGACCAGAGCTTCTCCCACTCGGATATCCGGCGGACCGCCCGCATGCTTATGCAGATGCTGCCCGGCACCGATTTCATCTTCTCGGGCTACAGCTCCACGCCCAACTACGACAACATGTTCGCGGGCTCCAACTTCGACGCGGAGGACTTTGACGATTACAACGTGCTCCAGCGCGATTTGAAGGTGGACGGCGGCCTGCGCCCCGTGACCGAGGAGGCCGTACACGCGGTGCGGCTGCGCGCGGCCAAGGCGATGCAGGCGGTGTTTGGACAGCTGGGCTTCCCGCCCGTCTCGGACGAGGAAGTGGAGCAGAATGTCCTCGCCCACGGCAGCCACGACGTGACCGCGACGCGGGACGTCAACGAGGATCTCAAGGCAGCCAAGCGCATCCAGGACGGCGAGATAAGCGGCCTGGATGTGGTCAAGGCGCTGGACAATACCGGCTTTTCCGATATTGCGGAAGCCGTCCTGAACATGCTCAAGCAGCGGGTCTCGGGCGACTATCTGCATACGGCGGCCATTCTGGATCGGGACTTCCATGTGCACAGCAGCATAAACAGTCCCAACCAATATCAGGGCCCCGGTACCGGCTACCGCCTGGATGGGGCGGAATGGGAAAAGGTCAAGAAGATTCCGCAGGCATTCGACTGCGAATCCATTCAGTAAAGGAAGGCACCGCATGAATCAGGAAGAATTGGTGGCCCTCGTCACCCGCCGTGTGCTGGAGGCCATCCGGGAGACGGAAGAGGCGCCGGCAGCCGCCGCGCAGTCTGGTACGCCGGCTGTGTCCGGTGTGCCGTCCGACACGCCCGGCATGACCATTGTGGAAGGGGAACCGGCTAAAACCGGCGCCACTCCGGATGAGGTGGTCATCGGCCTGGCCCCTGCCTTCGGCGCGTCGCAGGTGCACACCATCTGCGGCCTGCCGCATGCCGATGTGCTGCGGGAAATCACCGCCGGCATCGAGGAAGAGGGGCTGCGCGCCCGGTATGTGCGGTTCCGCGACATCTCGGACGTGTCCTTCATCGCCCAGCGGGCCGCCAAGCTCAGCGGATCGGGCATCGGCATCGGGATTCAGTCCAAAGGGACGACGGTCATCCATCAGAAGGACCTGTTCCCGCTGACCAATCTGGAGCTGTTCCCGCAGGCGCCGCTCATCACGCTGGATATTTACCGCCAGATCGGCAAGAACGCCGCGCGGTACGCCAAGGGGCAGTCCCCTGTGCCGATTGCGGTCGCCAATGACTTCATGGTGCGGCCGAAGTATCAGGCGCGCGCGGCCATCCTGCATATCAAGGAAACCGAACACATCGTGGAGGGCGCGCCTCCGGTGGAACTGGAGGTGACCTGGCAGCATGGCTGATGCAATGGAACAACTGATCGCCAAGATCACCCGCGAATTGCTCGAGCAGCAGGGCGGGGACGCGCAGCCGGCGCCCGCACCGGCGAACGGTTTCACGGTGGCGGATTATCCGCTGCTGGAAAAGCACCCGGAGGTGGTGCGCACCCCGACGGATAAGCCGATTGACGCCATTACGATGGAGGCCGTGCGGCAGGGGGCGGTGACCGGGGAGGATTTGCGCATTTCCCGGGACATGCTGCTCCGGCAGGCCGAGGTAGCCGAAAGCGCCGGGAAAAAGCAGGTGGCCGAAAACCTGCGCCGGGCGGCCGAAATGACCGCCGTACCCGACGCCACGGTTATCGAAATGTACGACCGGCTGCGCCCCAACCGCGCAACCAAGGCCCAGCTCGTGGATATGGCGGATACGCTGGAAAAGGAATACCATGCGCCCATGCTGGCGCGGCTGGTCCGCGAAGCGGTGGACATCTACGAAAAGCGGGGCATTCTGCTGCCGGAGAACGGCTGACGGACCGGCAGATACCGCAGAAAACATAAGGCCGCAGGGCAGAAAGGCGGTGAGGCGTATGGCGGGACGCGTTGTGGCGGGGATGGATATCGGCAATTCCACCACCGAAGTCATTCTGATGGAAAAGCTCGAAAACGACGAAAGCCGCTATGTGGCCGGTGCCATGACGCCCACCACCGGCGTCAAGGGGACGCCCGAAAACGTAAAAGGCTGCGTCGAGGCGCTGGACGACGCGCTTCGGCAGGCTGGCCTGCAGTATGCCGATGTGGCGCAGATACGATTGAATCAGGCCGCGCCGGTCATCAGCGATTTGTCGATGGACACGGTCAGCGAGACCAACGTCATCGGCTCCGCCATGATTGGACATAACCCGGATACCCCGGGCGGCGAAGGCCTGGCCCTTGGCAAAACCCTTCCCATTGACCGCCTGGAACGGGGGGCGGGTGATGTCGTCGTGCTGGTGGATGCCGATTGCCCCTATTACCGGGCGGCGGAGCTTATCAACCGGGCGCCGCCCGACTGCCGGGTGGTGGCCGCCATCTGCCGCAAGGACGACGGCGTGCTCATCGCCAACCGGCTGAAAACCATCATCCCCATTGTGGATGAGGTTGTCCATCTGGAAAAGGTGGAAATCGGCGTGCCTGCCGCCGTGGAGGTGGCGAAAAACGGGGAGAGCGTGCGCACCCTGTCCAATCCCTACGGCCTGGCCGGCCTGTTCGGCCTGACGCCGCAGGAAACGCGGGATGCCATCCCCGTGGCGCGCAGCCTGATCGGCTGCCGGTCCGGCGTGGTGATTCGCGCCGAGGGGGCCAGCGTGACGGTAAATAAGGTCCGCGCGGGCTATGTGGACATTCACGGCAAGAACGCCCACAGCCGCCTGGACGTCAACGAGGGGGCGGATGCCCTCATGCGCGCGGTGTCCCGCGCGGGGCAGATCGAAGATATCTACGGAGAGCAGGGAACCAATGTCGGCGCCCTGCTGACCAGGGTAAAGGATAGCATGGCCGGTCTCACCGGCCAATCGGCTGACGAACTCCACATTGTGGATATGCTGGCGGCCGATACCTTTTCGTCGGTGGAGGTCGCCGGGGCGCTGGCCGGGGAATCGGCGATGGAAAATGTGGTGATGCTCGCCGCCATGGTGCAGACAAGCCGTCTGCCGATGCAGGCCATCGCCGAGGAGCTTTCCCGCCGGACAGGGATTTTCGTGCGGGTCGCCGGCCGGGAGGCCGAGATGGCGCTGGCGGGGGCCAGAACCACGCCGGGCGCCGGGCTTCCGCTGGCCATCCTGGATTTGGGCGGCGGTTCGACCGATGCCGCGCTGGTGGATACGGACGGCAAGGTCACCGCGATTCATCATGCGGGCGCGGGCGAGATGGTCACCCGGATCATCGATCTCGAGCTGGATCTGCACGATCGCGACACGGCGGAGCTCATCAAAAAATACCCGCTGGCCAAGGTGGAAAGCCTGCTCTTTCTCCGGTTTGAGGACGGCAGCGTGAAGTTCGTCTCAGAGCCGCTTCCCCCCGCGCTGTTTGCCCGGGTGGTCATTGTGGCGGGCGACACCCTCGTGCCTGTCCAATCGGCCAAGCGGCTGTCCATTGACCGCATCGCCCTGGTGCGGCGGGAAGCCAAGCGCAAGGTGTTCGTTGCAAACGCGGAACGCGCGCTGCGAGAGGTGGCCCCTGACGGCGACCTGCGCCGCATCGGCTCGGTGGCCCTCGTGGGCGGCAGCTCGCAGGATTTTGAAATCGCCGATCTGCTCGCCGAACACCTGATGACCTATCGCATTACAACCGGGCGTGCCAATCTGCTCGGTTTTCTCCCTCCGCACAGCGCGGTGGCCCTTGGCCTCGCGCTGACGGATGAAACCATGTAAAGGAGGCGGAGCGCAGCCCATGAGCTTATATACCAAAAAGGGCGATACGGGTCGGGCGAGTACCATCACCCGGATGAATATCCCGAAGAACAGCCCGATTTTCGAGCTGCTCGGCACGCTGGACGAATTCACATCGGCGCTGGGCGTGGCCAAACAGAAAGTGCCCTCCTCCTTGATTCCCCTGGTGGAAGAACTGCAGAGCCATGTCATCGCCCTGAGCGGCGAGCTGGCCGGCAGTGAGAAATTTGCCACGCCGGATAAGGTGCGGCAGCTGGAGGCCGCCATCGATTCGCTCACCGAAAACGCCCCGTTTGACGGGTTCATCCTTCCGGGCGCCACCGAAGGAGGCGCGGCGCTCGATGTGGCCCGGACCGTGGCCCGGCGGGCGGAACGCTGCGCGGTGGCCGCGTCCCAGACGGGCGGCATCAGCCGCGACGTGCTTGCCTGGATGAACCGGCTGTCCGACCTGCTGTATGCGCTGGCCCGCTTCTGCGATCGCACGGCAGCCGCCGCGCCCCGCGCAGCGGTACCGCATGCCGCCGTCACGGCAGGCGGGGACAAGGCACCCGCCCATCTGGAGTTGGCGGGCGACGGATTCTGCGACATGGCGAACGCTCTGTGCCGGGCGGTCCGCCTCAAAGCAAGGGAAGAGGGGCTGCGCGCGGTGGTCGCCGTGTGTGACGCGGGCGGCAACGCCGTGGCCCTCCAGCGGGACGACGACGCTTACATCGCCAGTGTGGATGTGGCGACGAATAAGGCGTTCACCGCCGTATCGCTGAAAATGACCACCGAACAGCTGGGCGCTCTGGCGCAGCCGGGGGCGCCGCTGTACGGCGTACAGAACACCAACCAGGGACGCATCGTGATTTTCGGCGGCGGCGCACCGCTTATACGCGGCGGGACCATCATCGGTGGCCTCGGCGTCAGCGGCGGGTCAGCCGAACAGGATACAGCCCTTTGTCAGTTTGGTATCCAGCTTTTTGAAAAGGAGATGTGAGCCACTTGGAAATTTCTGAGTCCCAGATCGGGAAGATTGTCGAGGAAGTCCTGCGCAGCATGAAGGCGGAGGAAACGCCGGCGGCTGGGTGGGATTCCACCCAGTATCACGGGCGGAAATTCATCGGCGTTTACGACACCATGGAGGCCGCCATCGAGGCGTCATCTGCCAGCTATAAGGTGCTGCGGGAGATGTCGGTGGAACAGCGGGAAAAGATCATCACCGAAATCCGCCGGCTGACCCGGGCGGAAGCCGAAATCATGGCGGAGCTCGGCGTGGCCGAAACCGGCATGGGCCGTGTGGCGCATAAGACCGCCAAGCATATCCTCGTGGCGGATAAAACCCCCGGTACCGAGGACATTGTCTCCGAGGCCAAGACGGGGGACAACGGCCTGACCCTCATCGAGATGGCCCCCTTCGGTCTGGTGGGCAGCATCACGCCGAGCACCAACCCGAGCGAAACGGTCATCTGCAACAGCATCGGCATGATTGCGGCGGGCAACGGCGTGGTCTTCAATCCCCATCCCGGCGCCATCGCCACCTCCAACTACGCGGTCGACCTGGTCAACCGCGCCTGTGCGGCGGCGGGCGGGCCCAAGACGCTGGTCTGCTCGGTGGCGAAGCCTACACTGGAGACGGCGGCGGTGATGCAGAATCATCCGCTCATCAAGCTGCTGGTCTGCACCGGCGGTCCCGGCGTGGTCAAGGCGGTGCTTTCCTCCGGCAAAAAGGCCATCGGCGCGGGCGCGGGCAATCCCCCCGTCATTGTGGACGACACCGCCGATATCCGCAAGGCCGCCAAGGATATCATCGACGGCTGCACCTTTGACAACAACCTGCCCTGCATCGCGGAAAAGGAATGCTTCGCGTTCAGCAATATCGCGGACGAACTGATTCATTACATGCGGCAGAACGGGGCGTATCTGCTCAGCGACGAGCAGGCGGAGGCGCTGTCCAAAATCGTGCTCGTGGACAAAGAGGATAAAAAGACGGGCAAGGTCAAGAAGATCATCAACCGCCAATGCGTGGGCCGCGACGCGGACGTGCTGCTGGGTATGATCGGGGTTAAGGCGGACAAGGATATCCGCTGCCTCATCTACGAAACGCATTTTGATCACCTGTTTGTGCAGGAGGAGCTGATGATGCCCATTCTGCCTATCGTGCGGGTGGCCGACATTGACGAGGCGATTGACCTGGCCGTCAAGGCGGAGCACGGCAACCGCCACAGCGCCCATATGCATTCCAAAAACGTGGATCATCTCAGCCGCTTTGCCAAAGCGGTGGAAACCACCATCTTTGTGAAGAATGCGCCTTCTTATGCGGGCATCGGGTTCGGCGGTGAAGGGCATACCACCTTCACCATCGCGGGCCCCACGGGCGAGGGCATCACCTCCGCCCGCAGCTTTACCCGCAAGCGCCGCTGCGTGATGGCGGATAACTTCCGCATCATATAAAAAGCCAATACAAACCGTTGTCAGTAATAGAAATTGAGGTGTGAAAACATGGACTTGAATGCGAATCAGGTGGAAAGCATCGTGCGCAAGGTCCTCTCCCAGATGGGAGGCGGCGCACCGGCGGCCGCGGCGGATATTCCCGCGACGGCGAAGGTTGCCATGCTGACCGGACCCAAAACCATCGAGGTGAAGGAATACCCCATGCCCGCGGTGGGCGACAATGACATTCTCGTCAAGGTCGAGGGCTGCGGCGTGTGCGGCACCGACGTACACGAATGGAAAGGGGATCCCTTTGGCCTGGCGCCCGTCGTCCTTGGCCACGAGGGCACCGGCGAAATCCTGGCGTTGGGCAAGAACGTCAAATGCGACACGGCGGGCAAGCCGCTGAAGGTGGGCGACAAAATCGTCACCTCGGTCATCAGCTGCGGCGAATGCGGCATCTGCCGCCTGCATCCCGGCAACACCAACCTGTGCGATAACCAGGGCATTTTCGGGCTTATCCCGGACAGCGCCGACAAGCACCTGAACGGCTGGTTTGCCACCCATCTGCTCATCAGCGCGAAGGGCGCGACCTATTTTGAGGTCAACGACCTCAACCTGAAGGAGCGCATGCTGCTGGAGCTGGCCTGCGTGTGTGTGCATGCCCTGAACCGCGGCAACAGCACCGGCCTTCTCAACTTCGGCAGCAAGGTGCTGATCCAGGGCTGCGGCCCGGTGGGCCTGATGATGATCGCGGTGCTGCGCGCCGCCGGCATCAACCACATCATCGCCGTGGACGGCGCCCCGGCCCGCCTCGAGATGGCGAAAAAGCTGGGCGTCAAGACCATCATCAATTTCAAGGAATGCGATACACTGGATAAGCGTGTGGCGGCCGTCAAGGCGGTCACGAACGGCATGGGCGCCGACTTTGCCTTCCAGTGCACCGGCGCGCCGCCGGCAGCGGCCGATATCTACAGCTATATCCGCCGGGGCGGCGGACTGTGTGAGATGGGCTTCTTCGTCAACAACGGCGAATGCACCATCAACCCCCACTTCGCCCTGTGCAACAAGGAGATCAATCTGGTCGGTTCGTGGGATTACAGCGCGTCGGATTATCCCATCACCATTGCCTTCCTCAAGCAGGCGCGCGAGATGAAGATTCCGATCGAGGAGCTCATCACCCACAGCTTCCCGCTCGATCAGCTTAACGAGGCGATGGAAGTCAACGTATCCCAGAAGGGCATCAAGATTTGCTACATCGCGGAATAAGCCCGCGATGTGAGAAATGGGGCTTATTATGGCGCTTGGTTTGATTGAAGTGTTCGGGTTCACCACGGCGGTCGTTGTGGCCGACGCGGTGGCGAAGGCCGCCGACGTGACCATCGTCGCGCTGGATAAAAACAAGCCGGCGGCGGGCGACGCGGCCGAGGTGCCGCTGCTCATGACGGTGAAGTTTGAGGGCGATGTCGCCGCGGTGGAAGCGGGGATGCAGGCCGGCATGGCCGAAGCGGAAAAACGGGGGATGCTCGTCACAAGCGATCTCATCTCCCGGCAGGCGGAGGACACCGAAAAGATGGCCCGCATCAATGCCCTGGGCAAAGATAAGCTGAACACGACCTATCTCGAGGAATATTGATTTCGCAGCCAAAATAGTAAGAAAAAACTTGTAATAAAAGGAGAAAAACGGTATGATGGAAGCATTGGGAATGGTAGAAACCCGCGGCCTGGTTGCCGCAATCGAAGCAGCAGACGCCATGGTGAAGGCGGCAAATGTCGTTCTGATCGGCTCTGAGAAGATCGGATCCGGCCTTGTGAGCATCATGGTACGCGGCGACGTCGGCGCCGTCAAGGCGGCAGTCGAAGCCGGCGGCGCGGCGGCATCCCGTCTGGGCGAAGTGATCGCGACCCACGTCATCCCGCGTCCGCACAATGATGTGGAGAAGCTGCTGCCCGTCCTGAAATAAGCAGAAAGGCAACGATCGTCTATGAACAAGGCCATTGCGCTTTTGGAAGTACAGGCCATGGTGGCGGCCATCACCGGCTTGGACGCGATGCTTAAGGCGGCCAACGTCCGTCTCATCCATGTGGAAAAGCGTCTGGGCGGCCGGCTGGTGACGATAGTGGTGGACGGAACGGTTTCCGACGTGACGGCCGCCGCTCAGGCCGGCCGGGAAGCGGCGGCTCAGGTGGGAAAGGTAAAGCTCTGCGAAGTGATTGCCAATCCCCATCCCGAGATTACCAAATTCCTGTACACCGACTGATTCCCATCCTATGTAACAGCAATCGGCAGCATTGCCGGAAAGGCGAGGTATCCGTATGGCTGAGAAAAAGACCCCGGCGGCCAAAGAAACGGCGGCGCCTGCCGCAGCCGCTTCCTCCGCCCGCCGGCCGGCCGCCCGCAAGGCGGCCGCACCCAAAGAAACCGCAACCCCAACCCCGACAACAATGAAGAAGGAGAGTCATGCAATGGAAGCTTTAGGTATGGTGGAAACCCGCGGCCTGGTCGCCGC
>CDZV01052276.1_pt1 | contig 15157 bp, 12 predicted proteins | sample 554851 | NCBI WGS metagenome assembly CDZV01 (sample SAMEA3182090, study PRJEB8094) | gut metagenome | biome: human; feature: gut; material: Stool; isolation source: human stools | place: Canada | collected 2013-03-12
AAGTAATTGTACCAAAAGGGAAAAAAACCTGCTGGCACATTCAAAAAATCCGCTACCTTGTGAGCGATTCCTCTGTACTGACCGTATCAAAAAAAGGTAAAATCAGAGCAAAAAAAGCAGGGCATGCGACAATTTATGCCGTTGCCCAAAATGGTGTAAACGCTAAAATTAAAGTCAGCGTAATAGCTGCAAAATGATAAAGAAAAAAGTGCCGGAAATTCGCATTTTTATGGATTCAAATATTCTGAAAGCATATCAGAAACACAATTTTTGATTTCCACTGCGATGCTCCGGCACTTTTCTTTTGATAAGCCGGCCTGTGTTCCTACAAAAATTAATTCTTTGCTTCCCGGATTTTTCCCATTCCCAGCCACAGCTGTCGTGTGCTCTCCATAATATGTCGTACTATATGTCAAATCATACGCCGGACTCAGCCGCCAGCACTTTTTCTCCTCTTCATAAAGAAAAGAGAAGTTTTTTGCATGGTCGTCTCGATTGTGAGCATACACATTAAAACACATACGGCGGTACATATTCTCCAAATCCTCCGGTGAATTATTGGTTATTATTTTCGTAAGTTTCATCAAATCCTGATAATCAAGAACAGGCTGCTCAAAATCCAACTCCAAAAGTGCCGCCACTGTCAACATATGCACTCTTTCCATTTCTCCATGCTGATTTTTCCGGTCAAAGCGTTTCGTACCAAAATAGCCGCTGCATTTATCTGACGGAAACAAATTACATTCACTCATCGTAATTCCACACTGCTCGGCACACAGATAATAATCGTATTCCATTTTTCCAATATCCGCACGGTCCACATGCGCCGGAAATTTAATAATCCATGGCTCCCCATCCATTTCCATCATAACTTTAGGTCTGGCTCCGCCACTGGTTCCACCCAGACGATACAATTCATCCAGCTTTTCTGACTCCTCTGTATTCAAAATGCGCTGACATTCTTCTGCCAGTTCATCCAGATTATCTACGTCCTGACCATAGGACAGATTTCTTTCGGGGCGATAAATAAGTGCTCCCATCCCTTGATTTCCTACTACTGCCAAACGGTCAATAATTGAAAATTCATCTCTATTTATCCCATGCTTTTTTAACATTCTATCTAACAATAACTGTCCCCACGCATCCGGCAGGCTGTCTGCAAACACGCCGAATAACCCTCGAAAATAATCTTTTGTGGGAACAAAAACCCGTTTTTCCAATGGAAGTGAAAAAGGGCTGATAGAAAAACCGTCCGCCAGCCATTCATCAGCATATTCAAATGCTGCTTTTTTTGATTCCGTAAGTGCCATCGTCCCTACAAGCCGCTCCCCGTAATAAACATGCAACACTTTATTTTCCCTCATTGATAACCTCCTGAATACTTCGATACGGAACATCCGTAAATAAATTCCGTATCTCATCCACCTCATTCAGAGCAAATGCCAGCTTCGTTAAAGAGAGTAGTGAAATCTGCCCTGTCGTCTCAAAACGCTTAATTGAGCCGTAACTTACACCGCTCATTTCCGATAATTTTTTCTGGGAAATCGAACGCCTTTTGCGAATCCCTCGTATTCTGCCCGCCAGCTTCATATCGATTTCCTCTGCTGTCTCCCATATTAGTCTCGCCATTTTATGTCACCTTTATGTGTTGTTTTTACAGATAATATATTATCTGTTTTGTGGTATATTTATGTGTTTTGTATAAAGTATTATCTATTCCAATAGTATCATAAGCGTATATAAAATACAAGGAAAAATCGGTGTTTTATATTTTTCATAAACCACAAGGGCATCTTGGTGATTTGAGCAGGCAATTCTTTCATTGACGCAATAATTTCTCTTATGTTATAATTGAGTTGCAACCCAAATCGATTTTTGTTCTTGCTTTGAGACACGAAGAAATATGATTTTACATTTCATTGGGTAAACACTAAAAAGAAATGAGGGATATTATGACAAGGAAAGAATTTCACAAGAGACTTTTGATTGCGTCTCTTCTTCTGGGGCTGGTACTCCCCCTGGCAAATGTACCGGTAACATCATCCTTAAATCAGACCAAAAAAGCGGCGGCAGCAGAGCCTGCCGTAATGACTTTTGCCGAGGGCGAGGGTACCGGAGAGGAATTTAAGGAAGAATCCTGGATGCTTGCCTCTCAAAGAAGACAGGGTAAAGATGCAACTCAGACTCGTTCGCCCAGTAATGATACTTTCGGCATACGAAAAAATCCATATTCCAAGAAGGAAACTCCGGAAAAAGTAATCCGGCTGTTTGATTTGATAAAACCGTATTCTGCACCTGAATCCGCAGCCGAGGAAGATCCGGATAATAGTTTTACTGACTACCGTTCCACACGCGCTATGTTAAATCAACTGGTTCCACTAAATGGCAAATCGCAGTTTTCCACAAAATTCACCTTTTCACTTCCGGATGCCTGTGTCAACACCGAACAGGCAGGGGGCGAAGAATTCGCCAGAGAGGTCGGCGGCGATGGTCTTGCCTTTCTTCTGTATCAAACGGATTATCTTTCGGACATGGATTATGGTGGAAACACCTATACATTCGGCATGCAAAATAACGAAAAAAGCCTCATGGTCGAAATGGATTCCCAGTATAATGGTTCTTATTGCGACATGAAACATACAGGCCTTGGATATGATGTAAACCGCATGTATTACTATGCAAGCTGGGATTATGATAATCAATTATACTTTCACAAAGACCAAACCTATACAGGGAAAAACGACTACGAAAACAAAGAGAATCCCTTTGAAGGCGCGGACGGCAGAGAGTACGTGACTTATCGCAATTACAAGTATGCCGAGCGCTTTGACCATATCGGCATCACGCTAAACAGCGACCATGCCCGTCACGATGCCATTTATTACCTAAACGGTCTTGACCCGATGAAAACGGTAGAAAAAACAAAAGACGGTAAAACCTATACGGCGTACGAAAATCTTGCTTATTTTGATGCCTGTGCAGGTGGCGTTTTAGATGACACCGATAAGTTAGAGGCTGCCTATCAGGACACCTCGAAAAAGAGTAACAAGGTCAGCGATTCTTCCACCTGTGCCACCCGTTTTGCAGACGCAGGGGTAAATGACAGGCTTTTTACCGTATGGATTGACTATGATGGTGAAAAAATGTATGTCCGCTATGCCAATGGCGATTTTGCCAATGCGAAAAGACCTGCCAAACCGCAGATTGAAAAAGAAATTGACCTTCACTCTCGTTTTGACAACAAAACGGTTGCCGTTGGTTTTGCATCATCACTAAACTTTTCCAAGGCAAATACAACTTTGCACGCCTTCCAGTTTACCAATAAGTATAAACCAATTGACGAAGAGGCATCTTATCGAATCAATTACTGGAAGTTAAATCCGGACACAGAATATTATGAAATGGAAGAATCTTCCGAGGTTATGACAGGTGCCGTTGGCGCCACTGTCACCGCAGCTGACGCAGATGCCAGCTATGCGACAAAATATAGTAATGATTACTATCACATAAGCACAATCACACCGCAGGATTCCAGCGTCACACTCGAAAACGCGGATACACATTACCAAATGAATTTGTATTATGAACCGGAGAAAACAACCTATAAGGTACTCTACTATCAGGAAACAGAAGATGGTAACTATAAACTGCTGAACGAATACGTAAGTCCACCAACCTACATTGGGAAGACCGTTTATGCAGAAATTAAGGAGCCCGATGGATATATGCAGGGTGGAGATGATACTACTACATTTGGAATTGTTAAGCCAAACAATGCCACGATACTTAAAGTTTATTACGATAAATACAGACCTCTGCCGGAACCAACCGAAGTGGGACAGACACCATCACCATCCCCAAGCCCGACTCCAACTGCTACACCGACTGCTACACCAACTGCTACACCGACTGCCACACCAACCACTACGCCGACTGTCACTCCAACGCAGCGGGCAACGGCGACTCCGACGATGACACCAACCATAGCACCAACGACTGTTCCAACTCAAGTTCCAACCGCTGCGCCAACCGTAGCACCTACGAAAAAACCAGTCAAAGCTTCCGTAAGCAAAAAGCTGATTCAACCGGTGAAAGCAAGCGAAAATGCCAACAGACTTTCCTGGAATCCGGTAAAAAATGCGGACGGATATTTCATTTACGCCTCTGCCTGCAACGAAAACGGAAAAGAGCGTAAAGTAAAGAAAATTGCCGATATTAAAAACCGATTAACCACTTCTTATACTCACAAAAAATGCGAGAAAGATACGTGGTATAAATACCGTATTACGGCTTACCGCATTATCGGGAAGAAAAAAACTGCAATCAGTAAATCACTGGAATTACATTCGCTGACGAAAGGAAGTAAAACTTATGAAAATCCTTCGCGCGTAAAAATCCGCAGTGGCAAAAAACTTTCCTTAAAAATCGGAAGCACTAAGAAAATACGAGCAAAAGTAATTGTACCAAAAGGGAAAAAAACCTGCTGGCACATTCAAAAAATCCGCTACCTTGTGAGCGATTCCTCTGTACTGACCGTATCAAAGAAGGGTAAAATCAGAGCAAAAAAAGCAGGGCATGCGACAATTTATGCCGTTGCCCAAAATGGTGTAACCGCTAAAATTAAAGTCAGCGTAATAGCTGCAAAATAATAAAGAAAAAAGTGCCGGAAATTCGCATTTTCCACTGCGATGCTCCGGCACTTTTTTTGTTTTCCGTAATTTCGTAGAAAGACTTTGCTTGTATTTTACTCTGCCGCCAATACCTCATAAACTTCCTTAAAGGATTGTTTTGGCTGATACAATTCCGTAAACAGACCACAGTATGGTCCGTTCATTTTGTAGCTGTAATCTGCCGTTGACAGATATGGTGCGTCAAACAAGCCCCAAATGGAAAGGCTCGTAATCGGTCCGGTCTTTCCTGCTGCCTGTGCCGCCTTGTTAATATCCACATATGTCTGCACGAGTTTCTTGTAAAAGGCTGCATGCTCCGGCTCTGCATCATTATCGTAATTGCGGACGGCAAGTTCTGTTACGTGAACTTCAACATTATTTTCTGCAAATTTCTCAATCGCATTTTTCACTAAGGTAATGTCATTGTCGTTCATACATCCACTCTGCTGTCCATAGCCACCGATGTAACTCTGCATACCAATGCCATCGCAGAGCTTCAGGTAACCGCCATTTCCATCGGATGCAAAACTGTTGACACTCTTTACCAGTTGAATAATGGCATCTCTCTTATTTGCGCCGTAGGTTGCAAACGTGTTATAATCATTGTAGAACAGTTTAATGTTTGTCTTACTGTTTGCCGCCTGTAATTTTGCTCTTGTCTCATATGCATACCGGAACGCAAGCTCCACATAATCACTGCCAATGTAATCGTAGAAAAGATTCGTCTTGCCACCGCGAACCTGCCGTACATGACGCACATCATCATCCGCAAATTCACCCGCATTGTCGGCAACCGCTTCATTAACAACATCCCAGCAGTAAATCGCGCCCGGATATTTTTCTTCAAAATGCGTCATTACTTCATCAATATACATCTTCAGACGATTTTTCATGACGTCTGCGCTGACATAAGCACCATCCTTCTTATAGCCTTCGCGGAAAAACCAATCGCACATATCGGCATCCCAGGTAAGCACATGACCGCGAATGGATAATCCGTTTTCAACCGCATACGCAACCATCGAATCTGCCTTTGTAAAGTTCATAACTGCCGGTGAATTTTCATCCACATATGCATTTTGTGAAGCAGACTGGCTCAAAAGCGAATACGCCTTCATTTCATTACTGAACGTCGTACTGTTAAAATGATACTTAATGAGTTTGGTAAGCTCAGTATTTTTCAGTGCCGCCTCATTGATATTTGTTCCAAATTTGAAACCATATTTCTCACCGAGAGACGCAAGCGATTGATACGATCCAATTGCCTCCGTCGCATCTTTTTTCCCTTTGTTCTCCATAACAACAGATGTAATCTGAATGTATTTCACCGCCTCTGTAGAATTCTGAACAACCAAATAAAGTGCCGTCTGTCCGCTCGGGTAAGCATCTAACTGTAAGCCCTGCTCCTTACCGCTCTGCATACCATTGGCATCAACAAAACCAGCCCAGTCGCTGTTTTTAACTGACAACTTAATCGATGCGCCACCTGTATTTTCAATAATATTTTTGTTTGCATCCAAAAGGTTGATTGTAACATTTACCTGTGTAAAATCCGATACTTTGTGTCCGGATGCCGTAATCAGTGGAAGCAGGTTATAAACCGTTCCATTCCACACACTCGAATACGCAGAAGAATTAATAAACGTATTGTCAATTGCAAGCGTCACTTTCTCCGTCGCCGGCTTCTGGGTCGGTGCAGCCGTTGGTGTCTGAGTCGGTACCGTTGTTGGTGCCGTAGTCGGGGTCGCAGTCGGCTTCTGCGTTGGTACCGCAGTTGGGGTCGCAGTCGGCTTCTGCGTTGGCACCGCAGTCGGAGTTGCCGTTGGTTTCTTTGTCGGCTCTGTAGTCGGAGTCGCTGTCGGCTTCTGCGTTGGCACCGCAGTTGGGGTCGCCGTCGGCTTTTGCGTTGGCACCGCAGTCGGGGTCGCCGTTGGACTTGCAGTTGCTGTCACTGCCGGCTTCCTTGTTGGCTCTTCTGTCGGCTCTTTCACAGGCTCCGCAGTTTTTACCACAGAGGAAGAATCCCCCGGATTTACTACCGCAGGTTCTTGTGTATTCACCGGTGGAACAACGGTAGTTCCTGTCTTTTTCTTAACCGTAACTTTGCACGAAAGTTTATACATTTTCCATCCTGCTTTTACCTTTGCTGTCACCGTAGCTTTCCCTGCTTTTTTGGCAACTAACTGAACTGACTTTTTCGTCTTTTTCTTCAGGATAACAACCGATTTTTTGCCACTTTTCCACACCACTTTTTTTACTGCTTTTGCATTTTTAATTGTTACTTTTTTCTTAGTCCCTGCCCACATGGTAATACGCTTTTTGCTTAACTTTGGTTTCGCTGATTTAGCACTTGCAGGCATCGTAAAAAACACTCGAAATACTAAGTGCTGTTACCATGAGAAGTGCCATCGCCTTTTGATTTTTTCTCTTCATAGAATGACTCCTTTCATTCCACTCAAAACTCTCTGACTTCATTCTAATACTTTGTGGGAATTATACAACGAACATTCTATAAAATTACTATTAGTTTTTAGTATCTTTTGTGTGTTATTTTTCATGTAATTCCTTCTAATCAATGCGTATCGTCTGCATACCACTCAATTTGATTGACAATTTGCAAAATCTTTTTGGCGCTCTCAATTGATTTTGTAATACGCTCTACATCATTTTTGTGAATCCAGCCCTTTTCCGCAGCGTCCGGCACAGACTCAGTCAATTCCTGCAGCGATTGATTTACGCGTTCCACCATCTGACTTACATCTTCAATCAACTTCTCTACCTGTTTTGGAAGTGAAACTCTCTGCACTTCTCTCTGCATTCTATTACACAACTGATTCATGGAAATTTTCAAAAAATAGGTATCTGTCAGCTGGTCAGCAACAACCGAAAGAATCTCTTCAATAATTCCGGCGTCCACATTTCCCATCGAAATCATAACTTGAAAGCGTTCACAACGCTCATCAATTTTCTCCTGACTGCGGCAAATCCGCTCAACAAGCCGAATCAGCAAATCTACTTCTTCCTCGTCATTAATTTTAAAATCCTCATCCTTTAACTGCTTTCTTCCCTGTTCTGCCTCCGATGTCAGCTGATAACAGTCAATCTGCTTCTCTTTGCAAAGATTCCAGAGCACCCGCTTGCAAACAGCATCCGTCTTTCCGCCAAAGGTAAGCGACTTCACACATGGAAATCCGGCATACGCAGACTGCAAATCATATTCCACGCAAATACCATCAAATGTATTTTTCACAGACGTTATTTGAAAAGGCAGGTTTCCCTGTCGAAGATTTTCAATTTGTTCAATCGCCGTTTTCTCTTTTTGGCATGGAAAATACTGATAAAGAGGCGCCCCTTTTTCCTGCCTCATTTTATACTTTTCAAGCCATGTTTTTTTCGAGAGGGCAAACACAGTCGTTTTTTCTTTTTCCGCATCCACAAATTCATCAACCCGTTGACATCCATACGCCTGTGCCGTCTGCATCGATGGGAGATTTGTGCTTTTCATATAAGAATAAATCGTCTGAAACGGTGTATGTGTAAAAGCCCAGTCTCTTACAGCAATTGCTGCTTCTTTTGCATATCCTTTTCTCTGATATGTTTTTTGAATATGGTAACCAATTTCCGGCTTAATCGTATTTCCAATCGGTTGCAGTGTGAGCCCGCAGTCACCAATCATTTTTCCATTTTCTTTTAGGCATACAGCCCACAATCCGAAGCCAAAAATCTGGTACCGCTCCTGATTTTTTTCAATCCATCCACGGACTCTTTTTTCATCAAAAGTATAAGGATAATGCTGCATAATATCCGAATCCGCAAGCACACAATATAAGTCATCAAAATCTTCTTCGTTCATCTCACGAAGAATTAAACGCTCCGTCTCAATTTGCATAATACACCCTCCATTATTTCAGCTCATATTTCCAGACACCATCTTCTCTGCGGTAATGGAATTCATTGATATCTTCTTCCAAAAATACGCGAAGCATATCGTCCATTCCGTTTGCAAGTTTTCCCTTTTTCATCTCTTCTAACGGCATCCACTTTACTTCCCCTTCATGCGAGGATTTGAGTTCACCGCTGAATTGATTCGTCTTATAAAAAACAACAAGATACCTTGAACCGTCATCCCGCAGCCAGTCTTTTGTGCCACAGATTCTCGGCTTTTCTATCGTAAGCCCAGTCTCCTCAAAAACTTCACGAATAACTGAATCCACAAACGATTCGCCCTTCTCAATATGTCCGCCCGGAAATGTAAGTCCTGACCACTTTTTATCCACTTTGTCCTGAACCAAAACATTTCCCGCATCATCGTAAACCATACACATATTCGTTAATGTTACTGTCTCCGTCCTCATCACTTTCTCCTCTCCTTTATTGTGCTAATCATAAAATCCATTTCTATGGCAGACTTCATGAATTGTTTCCGCAAATATCGACCTAGATTTCTTGTTACTGTCCATATTATAATTCTTCTTATCCAGATATATCTCTCTAACTTCCTGCCATAATTGATTATCTTTACAAAATTCTATCTTTTCAGGGAGACAATAAAATCCTTTTGTTTGTTCTTCCCACGTATAATTTTTTCTTTTCTTATTGTAACGTATGTACTCCTGCTGATTGTTACCATAATCATTCACAATTGCAAAGTCACAACTATGACGAATCCTAGAATTTTTTCTATCTTTCACTTTAATTGTAAAAACTCTAGTGCTATCCTCGCAGGAATCATATCCGTACTTTCTAGCATACTTATTGAATGCACACATAAGTATGTTTTTAATTTCTTCTGCCTCGAAATCCTTGTCATCGTCATTTACCATGATATTAACATCAAAATCAAAACCGGCATTACTCTTTACATCACACGTTACCATATTTCTTTGTACACTCCCAACAAATTTATACTGAAAGGTAAAACTATCTCGAACTTCATCCTGCACCTTGTGTATTAGTTCCATAAGCTGTTTTTTTGCCGGTTTAAGCTCTTTTTTTGATACATACTGAAAATGATACATATTTTTCCTCCTTTTATCCCCATACCTTCCCATTTAACATCTTTGCTAAATCATTACAACATATCAGAAAGATTTTTGTTTGTCAAGTCCTCTTTGTTTTGTCTAGCTTTGAAAAGTATCTTATTTTACCGGTGCCGTATATCTGCATTTCGGATAATTACTACATCCATAAAACTTGCCATATTTTCCATTGCGTAAGACTAACGCGCCCGCACATTTCGGGCACATTCCTGATTTCTCTTTCTGCTTCTTAACATATTTTGCTTCGTTTATTTCATTCACGTGTTTACGCGCATCCGTCCTGGTACTCATATAATTTTTAAGTATTGCCAGAATCTTATCCATATCCGCTCTCGAAAGAACCGATTGAACAGAAAGTTTTTTGACCGTCTTAGTAACTGCTCCCCACTTCACAACCTGCGATTTTGTTGTCTTTATTTTTAGCACGGCATCTCCAGGAAAAGTCACAATTGAGAAAACCGGAATATTTTCATAACCATGACTTTGAAGTAGGGCATTTAACGCCTTTACATGCGCATAATTCTGATATATGGGATTCATAAATGAATATTTGTGACCGTAAATGTTCTGTGTCCACTTTGCCGAAGACTCCGAACCATAAATCTGTCCTTTATAATTCTTGGTTTCAATTGAAAATATACCGTAAATTGAAACAACCACATGATCAATCTGCGTTGTACGTGTATTTCCACCCTCTGCACTCAACAAAACATCATTAACTACCTGATACTTATTTTTGTCCAACTTTTTCAACAACATACTTACCGTTGCTTCACCCATTTTTCCTTTTACCCTCGGCTTAATAATGGTTACTAACGCAGAAAGCACCATTAATACAATTATCCATATATATTTTCTCCATATACTATTCCCCCTCACTTATATTTTCATTCCATTGGTTGCCAGCAATTGAAGCTGCTCGTCTTCGCTCATTGTCGGAAGTTTATCCTTCAACTTCATCTCCTTGTACAACAATCCGCTTGTGTTAAAGAATTTTTTTAGAGGAAGCCCACTTTTAGAAACCCATTCTTTTAGTTCATCATACGATGGATTTTCCTCTACAATATGACGCTCCGTGTAATTTAAATGATGCTCGTCCAACCACTTTTTTGCCTTTTTGCAGGTGTTGAGCATTTGGGATAACATATGAATAACATAGATTCACCTTCCTTTACCAATCATAATTTTATATCATTAAGTTCCACAAAAATACATCTCTACTATAAATATACCTTTTCCTTAATCTCCCCCACCAGTTCGTGCACCGTCGTACACGGGAACATCTCCGATGGTTTGGTTTTACCTTCTCTAATACACTGCTCTAACTTCTGCTGTGCTATCTGAATTGCCTTTTTCTCATCACCGGCTTTGCAGATTTTTCCATACATCTGTTCATCAGCTTTAGAATATTTCTGCCCGGTCTTATTTTCGTACACTCGTCCAAAATCCGAACAACATATCCATGAATCTTGGATTGCCGGCATGGAACCAAAGTAAGCATACAACCATATTTCAAAACACGGATTAGACCAGCCTACTTGTATTCCTTTATCCTCTGCTTCTTTGATAATCTCATCAAATCCCTGCACCTGATCTCTATCAAAAACAATCCAAGGAATACGATATTGTGCATCATATACGGTAAGTTCCAGACATTTATCAATCATGGTACGAGTCTTTGTCTCTACCACCTTTATTACAAGTTTGTTTCTCACATCTTCCGGCAATGCCTGATGAAGACCGTTAAAGAAGCAGCGTTCCGTAGCTTCTGTATCCGTAACAATCAGATAGTAGCCCAATTCCGGCACTTTGAATCGTTTTCTCTGGTCTCTCGTTTTTCTATTACCTGTTCTGTCCTTTTTCCCCATACTCAATCTCTCCGTTCCACTCCGGTCGGTGCTAAACAGGTGTCCCCCGGACACCCGGCACTCTTAAAAAAATCAATACTCTTTAAGGTAGGAATCGCGCCATACTTTCCAATCAAATAATTCTTCTCATAACTTTCATCCTTACGGATACGGGAACCATCCTCATCTACAAAATCAGCCAATGAGTAAAGTGTAGATACACCTCTTTCATCCTTTTCTACAAACCAAATCTCGTCACGGCGTAGCAATTGGTTCGATAACTGCCATGTATCATGAGTTGTAAATACAAGCTGTGCATGGTTCGTATTAATTTCGGGATTTAAAAAAGTAAGCAGGAAATTCCTTACAAGCAACGGATGCAGACGGGCATTTAATTCATCAATAACAAATACACTTCCCTTCTCCAACACACGTTGTAATTCCGGATATAACGCAAACATCTTCAGTGTTCCGGCAGATTCCAAGCTCAAAGGGATTTCTGCCATTTTATCAGAATCAATCATCTTGTGAAGTGCATTTATTTTGTATCTCTCCTCCTTGCTATCAGCCTCCTGAGGAACCTTTTCAATTCGGAAATCCTTGATATGCTCATCAAAAGATGCGAAATATTCTACAACTTTCTGCTGAACATTCTTATCTTCCACAAATCCTTTCGGCAATCTGCGTGACAAAAAGAAATTGGTAAAAGGATCGCCAAAATCAGCAAATTCGTTTGCAAGGAACCAATCCCTGATTGCCTTACACTTAGCAATCTTCAGCTTTGCTCCCAGAGAAATAATAAGCACCTGCTTTTCCAGCGCCACCTGAATATTATCCCTACTGCTCTTAGGAAATCCTGACAAGTCAAGTTCCCCATCTGTGGTACCGCGATAAAATACAGTACTGTACTTTCTTGCAGTCTTTGCTTTGGAATTAAGCCATTCTTCAGTCACACCTTCCTTACCAATACAAAAACCGTAGTTATAGCTTCTCTCTGATTTGTCACCGGGCAATGTGAAATATACCTCAAAACTGGATTCCGCATCGGCAGATATTGAATCAAATAAGAACGGAGTCGGTCTAAACTCCTCAAACTTTTCCTCTTCGCCTCCATACTTAAAAGAATCCACAACATAATGAGTCATATATTCAAAAGCGTTATATATATTAGACTTTCCGCTTGCATTTGCGCCATAAACCGCAGCAACCGGCAAAATTTTTTCACCACCAACAAGCACTACCCTATTTGAAAACTCGGTCATCTTCGCCGCAGACAAATCTAATGTAGCTTCTTCTCTGAACGATTTGAAATTTTTAAAATTAAATTGAATTAACATGATTGATTCCTCGCTTTCGTTTCTACTTTATATTATATACAATTTGCCAAAGAAATCAACATGCAAATGCGAATTATTCTCATTTTAGTGTGTATTTTGTGTTGGATGTGTGCTTTTACTATTTTTTAATAGCCTCTCTAATTTTGTTGTAATTCGACACCATATATTTTCTTCCCAACGTTCACCTTTTACCATGATAACGTCCCCATTCATATTCAAAAAAGACCAGGTATTCGCCTGATTTTTTGAAACTAATCACTTATTTTTTATAACTTTTTATAAAACCAAATCAAAGTATCCTCCGTCATTCTTAAAGCCAACAACGCATCTTCTATATCCGTCTCCTCATGATCAACACCAGATATAGTCATATTCCCCTCATTTTTATGTGCACCCAACGCACAAGTAAACGAGTACAATCTATACAAGAGCTTGAATCTAGGATATTGATACCGTTCTTTATCAACTCCACTATTTTGATTATATTGTATTTTTATAATTTGGTTTGCTTCTAAGTTATTAATATATTTGTCTTGGTGACATGCTTTTTTCAAACCATCTAGCCATTTTTTCTGTTCTGACTTTTGGCTCGAAAAAATACCCGTTATTATATTTCTGCAATGCATTATACAGGATACACTTTCTCCTTCTGCAAAAGCTTTCTTAGCAGAAACATAACTTTCATATACATTTTTATAATGAGCATATAACCACCGGGAAATGATATCCAAATTCTGCATACTTTCATGGCTTCTCATTGTAAATGATTGCACACACAATTCTCCGTCACAATATAACAAATCCAAATTAATAGCATTCATACACGTATAATCCAATTATCCTCTTTTGAGGGTAATGGATTATTCTCCTTTCTCCCAATCTCTTGGGTTTTATTGAATACTCCATTATAATACTTAAAGCACTGTGGATCTGTATCTATTCTATTACAGCTTTGACTGTTCGGAGATGACTCAGACCACAGCTTTTCGTCTATTACTGGTAATTAGTTTGTTAACGCTTGACGTTTCTATTTACGTGATTACACAGCCGAATTCTCTGTGGAAGACAGCAGTGCTAAATATTATTTCAGGAGGTATATTTCTATGTCCATGTACTTTGTTGGAATTGACATTTCCAAGTACAAACATGATTGCTGCATCATTTCTGCAGCCGACCAGCAGATTGTTTCCAAATTTACTGTCAAAAACGATAAAGATGGGTTTGAACATCTGCTTACTACTCTCAACTCTCTCTCCAATCCTGAGGATATAAAAATAGGGTTTGAATCAACTGCTCATTATGCCCTCAATCTTGAACTTTTCCTTGAAAACGCTCACCACAGCTTCATGGAAGTTAATCCAGTTCTTATCAAGGAATATAAAAAGTCTACAACTTTAAGGCGAACCAAAACCGATTCTGTTGACTGCGAATCAATAGCTCGGTGGTTAATGACGGTTGAATACAAACCCCATTCAAAAGGATTTTACCACTCTTATTCCTTAAAGTCACTAACTCGTTTACGAGACAGGCTGATTCGTCAGCGTTCTTTTTATCTTGTAAAAATTACAAATGTTTTAGACCATACCTTTCCGGAATTCAAACCTTTTTTCAATGAGCGGCTTTCAAAAACTGCCATCTATCTCCTTGAAAACTATGGTTCAGCCGAAAAAATGGCTCATATGAATTCAGCTTCTTACGACAAACTCCGTTGTGCTTCAAGAGGTAAGTTTTCTATACAACAGTTCCTTCGTTTGAAAGAACTGGCTGCCAATACAGTCGGTGTCAATAATTCTATTTTCGACATCGAATTAAACAGTTTACTTACCTTGTACAACTCTCTCTGCAAGGAAATCAAAACCCTTGAAGCCGAGATTACCAAACTTATTGAAGAAGTACATCCACACTATATGTCCATTCCCGGTATCGGTCCCATTTCAGCAGCTGTTATTTATGCTGAATATGGTGATATATCAAACTTTTCAAATCCCGGACAGATGCTTGCATTTGCAGGAATCGAACCCGGTATTAACGATTCTGGAACAGAATCCCATGGTGGCAGAATGGTAAAACATGGTTCTTCACAACTTCGTTACGTTCTTCTTAACGCCTGCCTTCCTTTAATCCGTTTTGACATAACCTTTGCAACTTACTATGCAAAGAAACGTGCAGAAGGCAAAAAACACAGGGTAGCTATTACTCATGTAGCAAAGAAACTGATCAGAGTCATCTATGCATTGGAGAGGCAGGATGTAGACTTTAACGTT
>CDZV01023835.1_pt1 | contig 15108 bp, 12 predicted proteins | sample 554851 | NCBI WGS metagenome assembly CDZV01 (sample SAMEA3182090, study PRJEB8094) | gut metagenome | biome: human; feature: gut; material: Stool; isolation source: human stools | place: Canada | collected 2013-03-12
TCATCGACATCGGCGGGCAGGATATGAAGTGCTTCAAAGTGCGCGGCGGCGCCATTGACAGCATCCTGCTCAACGAGGCGTGCTCCTCCGGCTGCGGCTCTTTTATCGAGACCTTTGCCAAGGCGCTCGGCTACGACATCGCGACCTTCTCCAAGCTCGGTCTGCGGGCGGAGAAGCCGGTGGATCTCGGTTCCCGCTGCACCGTGTTCATGAACTCCTCGGTCAAGCAGGCGCAGAAGGAGGGCGCGGGGGTGGACGACATCTCCGCCGGCCTGTCCATCAGCATTGTGAAAAACGCGATTTATAAGGTCATCCGCGCCTCTGACCCGGCTGAGCTGGGCCGCCATATCGTGGTGCAGGGCGGCACCTTCCTCAACGACGCGGTGCTGCGCAGCTTTGAACTGGAGCTGGGGACCGAGGTGGTCCGCCCGACCATTGCGGGCATCATGGGGGCGTACGGCGCGGCGCTGTGGGCCTGTGACGCGGTGCAGCGCGGGCGGATTTCGGGTGAGGTCTCCGGTCTGCTTACCACCGAGGAGCTGGCCAATTTCACCCATACGGCGAAATCCAGCCAGTGCGGCCTGTGCGGCAACCACTGCCAGCTGACCATCAATTCCTTCGGCGGCAACCGGCGCTTTATTTCGGGTAACCGCTGCGAGCGGCCGCTCGGCCGGGGAAAGAAGAAAGAAATCCCCAATCTGTATAAATGGAAATACGACTATATCCGCTCGCTACAGGGCGGGGAGAACCGGCGGGGGCGCATCGGCATTCCGCTGGGGCTTAATCTGTATGAAAACCTGCCCTTCTGGCACGCCTTTTTCACCACGCTCGGCTACGAGGTGGTGCTTTCGCCCGAGTCCAACCGCGATCTGTATGCCTGCGGCCAGCACACCATCCCGTCGGATACCGTGTGTTATCCCGCCAAACTGATGCACGGACACGTGGAAAAGCTGCTGGAAATGGGCGTGGACGCGATTTTCTATCCCTGCCTGCCCTATAATTTCGATGAGGAGCGGGGGGACAACCACTACAACTGCCCTGTTGTCGCATACTATCCCGAGCTGCTCGCCGCCAATGTGGCGCAGCTGGAGCAGGTGCGGTATATGGCCCCGTATTTCGGCATCCACCGGCCCAATGACTTTGCCAAGAAGGCGGCGGCCTATTTCGGCGAGACGCTGCATCTGCCGGCGGGAGAGGTCAAAAAGGCGGCGCGCGCGGCGTATAAGGCGTATAACGCGTACATGCAGGCCATCCGCGATAAGGGGGAGGAGATCGTTGCCTGGGCACGGGCCAACGGCAAGCGCATCATCGTGCTTTCGGGCCGTCCCTATCATATCGACCCCGAAATCAACCACGGCATCGACGGGCTGCTGACCTCCTTCGACCTGGCGGTCGTGACCGAGGATGCAGTCGCCCATCTGGGCGAGAGAAAGCCGGTGCACGTGCTCAATCAGTGGACCTATCACAGCCGGCTGTATGCGGCGGCCCAGTATGTCACCACCCAGCCCGACATGCAGCTGGTGCAGCTGGTATCCTTCGGGTGCGGCATTGACGCCATCACCACCGACGAGGTGCGCGCCATTCTCGAGCGCGGCGGCAAGCTGTACACCCAGCTGAAGATCGACGAAATCAACAATCTCGGCGCGGTCAAGATCCGTATCCGCAGCCTGCTCGCCGCCATGGACGCACGCGAGGAGGAAGAAGCGGCGGCACGCAGCGCGGGATGAGTTTTCCAGGAAAGGAACCGTATATGGCACAATTGCAGTACAACGAGCAGGGACGTCTGCTCTTTACCGAAGAGATGAAAAAGGAGTATACCCTCCTCATGCCCCAGATGCTGCCCGTCCATTTCACCATGCTGTGCAAGGTGCTGGAAATGGAAGGCTACAAGGTGGATATGCTCACCACCAACCACCGGGGCATCGTGAATGAGGGCCTCAAATATGTCCACAACGACACCTGTTACCCCGCGCTGCTGGTCATCGGCCAGCTGATCGACGCGGTCAAGAGCGGAAAATACGATCCCCATAAGCTCGGCCTGCTCATCAGCCAGACAGGCGGCGGATGCCGGGCCTCCAACTATATCCATCTGCTGCGCAAGGCGCTGCATCGCGCGGGGTACGATTATATCCCCGTCGTATCGGTCAATCTGTCGGGGCTGGAGAAAAATCCCGGCTTTTCGCTGGGACTCGGCGTGATAATGCGCATGGCGTATTCCATGCTGTACGGCGACATCATCGTGCATATGGCCAACCAGTGCCGCCCCTACGAGCTGGTGGAGGGGGAGACCGACCGCCGCATCGCCAAATGGGTGGAGCGCCTGGTGGGGGAGTTCGGCAAAAAGGGCGCGTTCAGCAAGGCGCGCGTGCGGGAGAACTTCAACGCCATTGCCGATGATTTTGCCTCTATTCCGGTACACCGCGTGCCCAAGGTGCGCGTGGGCGTGGTCGGCGAAATTTATGTGAAATTCGCGCCGCTGGGCAACAACAACCTGGAGGAGTTTCTCCGTTCGGAGGACTGCGAGCCGGTGGTGCCCGGCCTGACCGACTTCATCCTCTTCAAATGCGATAACCGGGTGGAGGATCACAAGCTTTACGGCGGCAAGACCGCCACGTATATCGGTGCGGGTTTCCTGATGAAATACGTACGCCGTATCCAGAACGACATGATCGCCGCCGTGCGCCGGCATCCCGAGTTTCGCGCCCCCTGCACCTTCGATCATCTCAAGAAGCTGGTCAAGGGGTATCTCGGCTACGGCAATAAAATGGGCGAGGGCTGGCTGCTGACGGGTGAAATGCTCGAGCTCATCGATTCCGGTATCTGCAACATCGTGTGTACCCAGCCCTTCGGCTGCCTGCCCAACCATGTGGCGGGCAAGGGCATGGTGCGCAAGATCAAAAGCAACCATCCCGAGGCCAACATCGTATGCATCGACTATGATCCCGGCGCGACGCGCATCAATCAGGAAAACCGCATCAAGCTGATGCTGGCCAACGCGCGCCTGCACGCCGGCACGGCCGAAAAGCCGCGCATCACCGCCGTGTCTGTGCGCGGGAAAGAAGAACAGGCCGCTTCGGCCCGCTGACACACATATTCCGCCGCCCTTCCGGCAACACTAATGCGCAGCAAACGCATGAAAGGAAGGGCCGGATATGCACAACCAGAACAGCGGCGCCGCGCCGCATGAGGCGGCGGCCATACAGGAGCAGCTTAAGGACGTGGTGGAGAACGGGGCGGTGACGACCGACAACGGGCGCCATGTGATCCACTGCCTGACCATTATCGGCCAAATCGAGGGGCATTATGCCCTGCCGGCCGAGAACAAAACCACCAAATACGAGCATGTTATGCCGCAGCTCGTGGCGATTGAGGAAAGCCAGGACATCGAGGGACTGCTTATTCTGCTCAACACGGTGGGCGGGGATATCGAGGCGGGGCTTGCCCTCGCGGAGCTGATTGCGGGCATGAAGAAGCCTACGGTTTCCCTCGTGCTCGGCGGCGGGCATTCCATCGGCGTGCCGCTGGCCGTTGCGGCAAAAAAATCCTTTATCGCTTCCTCCGCCACCATGACCATCCACCCGGTGCGCATCAACGGGCTGGTGCTCGGCGTGCCGCAGGCGTTCACCTATTTTCAGCGCATGCAGGAGCGGATCACCACCTTTGTGACCGAAAATTCGCATATTGCGCCCGCCCGGTTCACCGAGCTTTGCATGAACACGGACGAGCTGGCCACCGATGTGGGCAGCGTGCTCGACGGGGAGGATGCGGTGAAGGAAGGGCTTATCGATTCGCTAGGATCTCTGTCCGATGCGCTCGATGCGCTCGACGCCCTCATCGACGAGCGGCGCGGGCAGACGGACAAGCCGCCGCAAGCAAAGGCGTAGCCTTTTGCCGGGGGAATCCCGGCTTTACATACCATTTTGTACGGGAGAAGGGGTGCCTGCCATGGCGCAGAAAAAAAACAGCCGAACCCGGCCTTCCTCGGCTAAGGAGGCCGCGAAGAGCCGTTCTTCCTCGGCTAAGGGGAAACCCACCGCCGAACAGACGAGCGCCCGCCATCAGATGGCGGCGGTGCTGCTGCTGGCGGGGGCCATTCTGCTCTTCTGCCTGGCCGTCATACCGGGCGGCAGCCTCTGGAAACAGCTGCACAGTCTGATTCTGGGCCTTTTCGGGATATGCGGGTTTATTCTGCCTGTGCTGATGGTGTATATTGCGGTGCTCTCCGCGATGGAGCGGCCCATCGGCAGTCTGTCCAGCAAGCTGTGGCAGTGCGTGCTGCTGCTCGTCATGCTGGGCAGCGCCTTGTACATATTCACTTCGTCGCCCGAGGGCGTCAATTATTTCCGCGCCATCGGCGACGCCTATATGGACGGGATCCGACTGCGCGGCGGCGGGGTGCTGGGCGTGCTGCTCGGGTATCCGCTGGAATACGCCTTCACCGATTTGGGCGCCAAAATCATCATTATATTGCTGGTGTTCGTCTTCGTGATGCTGGTGACGGGTACCACCATCCTGACCCTGTTCCGCACCGCGTATAAGCCAGTCAAGAAAACCAAGGAATCCATCGAGACCGCCATGACCACCGCCGCCGAACGGCGGCAGCAGCGGGCGGCTTCCATTGATGTGGAGCTTGGCGAAGGCTATGTGGACGCCAAGGAGCGCCGCCGGCGGCGGGTGGATATCCCCTTTGATGAAAACGAGGAGGAAGCGGAGGAGATCCCGCTTCCGGAAGAGGCCCCGCCCCCTCCGCCAAAATCGGAAAAGCTCATCGCGCTGGAAAAGGCGGCGCGCGATCTGCAGGAGGAAGAGCCTGCCTCTGCGGTGCAGGAAGAAGCGGAAGCGTTTACGCCGCCCGAGACGGTGGAGCTTTTTGCACAGGAGGAAACGAGCTATCGCTATCCGCCGCTTTCCCTGCTGGATGAGCCGAAACAGAACGCCGCGGACAACGGGGATATGGATATCCAAAAGCTGTCCGCCCTGCTGGTCGGCACCCTCAAGGATTTCGGGGTGAGCACCCGGGTCATCGACGTCACGCGGGGCCCGTCGGTCACCCGCTTTGAGCTGGAACCGAGCGCCGGGGTAAAGATCAGCCGCATCACCGGTTTGGCGGATGACATTGCGCTGCGCCTGGCGACAACGGGGGTGCGTATCGAGGCGCCTATTCCCAATAAGGCGGCGGTGGGCATCGAGGTGCCCAACAAGACGCGGCGCACCGTCTGCCTGCGCGAGCTGCTGGATACGACCGAGTTCTCCTGCGCGAAGGGCAAGCTGACCGTGGCGCTCGGCAAGGATATCGAGGGGCGTATCGTGCTCGCCGATCTGGCTAAAATGCCCCATCTGCTGATTGCGGGCACCACTGGTTCGGGTAAATCGGTGTGCACCAATTCGATGATCCAGTCCATTCTGTACCGCGCCAACCCGGATGAGGTCAAGCTCATGCTCATCGACCCGAAGCAGGTGGAATTTGGCATTTACAACGGCATTCCCCATCTGCTTGTGCCGGTTGTGACCGACCCGCGCAAGGCGGCCGGCGCACTCGGCTGGGCGGTCAACGAGATGCTGCACCGGTATAAGGTGTTCGCGGAAAACAACGTGCGCGATCTGGAATCCTATAACGCACTGGCCCGCAAGAGCGAGACGCTCAAGCCCATGCCGCTGTATCTGATTGTCATCGACGAGCTGGCCGACCTGATGATGGCGGCGGCCAGCGAGGTGGAGGATTCCATCATCCGCCTGGCGCAGATGGCGCGTGCGGCGGGCATGCATATGGTTATTGCAACACAGCGGCCTTCGGTGGACGTCATCACCGGCCTCATCAAAGCGAATATCCCGAGCCGTCTGGCCCTGACCGTTGCGTCGGCGGTGGATTCGCGCACCATTCTTGATGCAGGCGGGGCGGAGAAGCTGCTCGGCTACGGCGATATGCTGTTTATGCCGGTGGGACAGCCCAAGCCGCTGCGCGTGCAGGGCTGCTTCGTCAGCAACAGCGAGGTGGAAGCGGTGGTCAGCTTCCTGAAAGACACCGACAAGCACGAGTACGATCAGGCGGTTATGGAAGAGATCGAGCGGCAGGCCGCCGCGGCCGGCAAAGGAACCGGCAAGGGCAAGGCCGCCGAGGACGGCGGCGAGAGCGATGGCGAAGAGGACGATATGCTGCCGCAGGCCATCGAAGTGGTGGTGGAGGCAGGCATGGCCTCTACCTCCCTGCTGCAGCGGCGGCTGCGCCTGGGCTATGCCCGGGCGGGGCGCATCATCGACCAGCTCGAGCAGCGGCATATCATCGGCCCCCACGAGGGAAGCAAGCCCCGGCAGGTGCTCATCACCCGCCAGCAGTGGCAGGAAATGAGCTTTCGCGGGGACGAGGACGAAACAGAAGAATAAGCGGAACGCCGCGGGTGAGAATCCGCGGCGTTTTTATCTGAAAATCCGATAAAAACAAAGATATGTCTTGATTGTGTTGTATCATGGCATCGGAGGTGAAAATGGGATGCCATATGATGCACAGGAATGGGAATTCTTATCTCAATTTAAGACGCTGCCGGAAGAGATGCAGGAAGTGTTTTTGTGGTTCATTCAGCATTTTGAGGATATGTGCCGGCTGATGAGCGAAGAGAAAGTCCCGGACGAGGAATTGCGGCAGCTGGCGGAACGCCTGTTTGAAGAAAAGGCCTATTTCCCTGGTATGTTGGCGCAGCTGCGTCTGTTGCAGCGCGGGTGGCATGGCGCTTGTACTTGATTTTGTGGGCCGGATGCGGTACCATAATACGTGTGAATATGCGGATAGGAATTGAGGAACGTTATGCCTTTTTTACCGATAACCAAAAAAGAAATGCGGGCGCGCGGCTGGGAGCGGCCCGACGTGGTGCTGGTGACCGGCGACGCGTATGTGGATCACCCCTCCTTCGGCGCGGCGATCGTCTCCCGCGTGCTGGAGGCGGCGGGCTTTCGCGTCTGTGTGCTGTCCCAGCCGCGCAGCGACGCCGATTACACCCGCTTCGGCGAGCCGGCGATCGGCTTCTTTGTGACGGGCGGCAACATCGATTCGATGGTTGCCCATTACACCGCCGCCAAGCGCAAGCGCAGCGACGACGCCTATACCGCCGGCGGCAAAGCGGGCGCGCGTCCGGATCGGGCCACCATCGTGTACTGCCATGCCATACGGCGGCTGTATCCGGCAAGCCCGCTGATTATCGGCGGGCTGGAAGCGTCACTGCGCCGGTTCGCGCATTACGATTACTGGGACGATGCGGTGCGGCCCTCCATTCTGCTGGACAGCGGGGCAGATTTGCTCGTGTTCGGCATGGGGGAGACCCAGACGGTGGAAATCGCGCGCCGCCTTGCCGCGGGCGAGCCGGTTTCGGCCCTGACCGACATCCGGGGGACCTGTTACGCCGTCCCGGTGCGGGAATACACGCCCCGGCCTTGCGCCGAATGCCCCTCCTTTGAGCAGGTGGCGGCGGCCACCGACGCGGGAAAACGCCAGTATGCTCTTTCCGCCCGCATCCAGCAGGATGAACAGGACGAGGTACGCGGCAAGACGGTCATCCAGCGCCACGGCGCGGTTATCGTGGTGCAGAATCCGCCCATGCCCATGCTGGACACGCCATCCCTCGACGCGGTGTACGAGCTGCCCTACATGCGGGCGGCGCATCCGGCTTACGAGGCGCTCGGCGGCGTGCCCGGCATCGAAGAGGTGCAGTTTTCCATCACCCACAACCGCGGGTGCTTCGGCGCGTGCAATTTCTGTTCGCTGGCCTTTCATCAGGGACGCCGCATCGCCTGCCGCAGCGAAGAGTCGGTGGTGCGCGAGGCGATTGCCTTGACCAAGCTGCCCGGCTTTAAAGGGTATATCCACGACGTGGGAGGGCCGACGGCCAATTTCCGCCGCCCGTCCTGCAAGGGACAGCTCAAAAAGGGGCTGTGCAAGGGCAAAAAATGTCTGGCCCCGTCGCCCTGCCCGGCACTCGAGGCGGATCACAGCGAATACCTTCATCTGCTGCGCCGGCTGCGGGCGCTGCCAGGGGTCAAAAAGGTGTTTATCCGCTCGGGTGTGCGCTTCGATTATCTGCTGGCGGATAAGGACGAAAGCTTTTTCCGCGAACTGGTCGCCCACCATGTCAGCGGGCAGCTGAAGGTGGCGCCTGAGCACTGCTCCGCCGCGGTGCTGCGCGCCATGGGCAAGCCGCCCATCGAAACCTACCGCCGGTTTCAGAAGCGGTTTTATGAACTGACCAAGAGCATGGGAAAGAAGCAGTATCTGGTGCCCTATCTCATGTCCTCCCATCCGGGGAGTACGCCGCGCGACGCGATTGAGCTGGCCGTGTTTCTCAAGGAAGAAGGGCTGCATCCCGAGCAGGTGCAGGATTTCTATCCCACGCCCGGCACCATCTCCACCGCCATGTTTTACACCGGGCTGGATCCCTATACCCTCGAACCGGTATATGTGCCGCGCACTCCGGCCCAAAAGGCAGAACAGCGCGCCCTGCTGCAGTATTTCAAGCCGGAAAACCGGCGGCTGGTGCTGGCGGCGCTGCGGGCGGCGGGGCGCAGCGATTTAATCGGCACAGGACCGCATTGCCTGGTGGCGCCCGATCCCGCGGCGCGCCGGGTTCAGTCAGCCAAAAAGCCCGTGCGGCGCAAAAAACGGTAAAGGCACATGCGGACCGCTTGCCCGGTCCGCATGTTTTTCTATGCGCACCGGCCTTGACGGGACGTCAACCGTTCTATATTGAATATAGGTAAATTTATTTAAACGAAAATTGGCTACAATACATGCGGAGGGGGAATGTTCCGATGAATGTACGCAAGCTGGCGTTGGGCGATCGGAACCGGATCGGCAGCCGAGTGACGGAAGCCCGCCGCAATCTGGGGATCAGCCAGGTGGAGCTGATGGCCAAGCTGCAGACGCGGGGAATTGATATCAGCGCGTCCTCTGTGTCGCTGCTGGAAGGGCAGAAGCGGCCGGTGATGGACTTCGAGCTGGTGGTACTGGCGGATATTTTAAAAGTGGATGTCCATTGGCTGCTCGGAATTGAGGAGAAATAAACATATGGCGGGCAAACGACTGACAGCAAAGGAGAAGAAAAAGCGGGCGCGGCGCCGGTTCTGGACGGGAATCTTCGCCTGCAGCCTGGTGGCGGCGCTGTGCATACTGATAACGGTGAGCGAGCAGATGACGCATCCCTTTCTGCCCACCTGGGAGGAGATTTTCGTCAAGGTCGGCCTGGCCGATCCGCCGCCGGCGGAGGGCGAGCTGCGCGTGCGTGTCCTCGATGTGGGGAACGCGGACTGCATTCTGGCCCGCTGCGGCGGCCAGTCGCTGCTTATCGACGCGGGCGAGAAGGAGAGCGGACCGGATATTGTGAGCGCCCTGCGGCGCGAGGGCGTGAAAAAGCTGGATTATGTCATTGCCACCCATCCGGACGCGGATCACATCGGCGGCATGGCGGAGGTCATTTCCTCGCTGGACATCGGCACCTTTATTATGGCACCGATGCCCGAGGAAGCCACACCCACCACCCGCACCTATACCGCCATGCTGGAGGCGTTGGCGGCCAAGGGGCTTCGATTCACCACCGCCAAGCCGGGGGCGCAGTATGCGCTCGGCGAGGCACGGCTTGACATTCTCGGGCCGACGGAGGAATATCGGGAAACCAACAACCAGTCGGTGGTATGCAAGCTTACTTTCGGAAGCAAGCGGCTGCTGTTCATGGGGGATGCGGAAAAAGAAGCGGAGAATGCGCTGCTGGCCGCGCATACCGATGTCCGGGCGGATGTCATCAAGCTCGGCCACCACGGCAGCGCCAGCTCATCCCAGCGGGAGTTCCTGGAGGCGGTGGGGGCCAAAACCGCCCTCATCACCTGCGGCGCCGGCAACGCTTACGGGCACCCGGAGGAGGAAACGCTTGCCACGCTGCGCGCGCTGGATATCACCGCCTATCGCAGTGATGTGTGCGGGGATATCACGGTGACCACCGACGGACAGACGCTGACCGTTACGACCGAAGAGGGGTAAAGGGCATGTATTACGCAATCGATCGCTTTGAGGGAGACTTTGCCGTGTTGGAGGACGACGGCGGCAACACAATGCCCGTCCGGCGCGCCGCGCTCCCGGCCGGTGCGCGGCAGGGGGATGTGCTGGTCTTGCGCCAGGGACAATATGCGGCTGCGCCGGAGGAAACCCGGCGGCGGCGGGAGGCCGCGCGCTATCTGGAGGACAGGCTGCGCGGGGAGTAGAAGGCGGGGACTTGCATGAGGAATAAGGAGGGGCATATGAGAACGGGTATCCTGCACGGCATGGCAGCTCTGACGGCTTGCCTGCTGCTAGCCTCCTGCGCTCCCGCAGATACGGCGGATACGTCCTCCGGGGCCGCAGAGGGGACGTCTGCCTCTTCCGGCAGCACAACGGTGCGGCAAACCGCCACGGTGATGCAGACGCAGGAAACAAGCACCATGCACACAAGTACGGCAACAGCAAGAACCACAACGGCCAATACGACCGCTGCACGGCCGGCGTCCACGGGAAAAACCACGGCGGCTCCAACAGAAGCGACTGGATCGTCAGCCGCCACGGCCGCCGTTTCCACCGTCGGCAGGACGACGGAAGCCATGCTCGCCTCCATGACGCTGGAGCAAAAGGTGGGGCAGCTCTTTTTTGTCCGCTGCCGGCCCGATTCGGCAGTGCAGGATATCCGGCAGTATCATTTGGGCGGGCTGATCCTGTTTGCCCGGGATACCAAGGAAGAAACCAAAGCCAGCCTGACGGCCAAGATCGCGTCCTATCAGCAGGCGGCCGCTGTGCCGCTGCTGATCGGCGTAGATGAGGAGGGTGGCAAGGTCAACCGGGTGAGCCTGTACAAGGCGTTCCGCGAAACGCCCTTTCTCTCGCCGCAGGAGCTGTATGCGCAGGGCGGGTTCGCGCTCATTGAACGCGATGCAAAGGAGAAGGCGCTGCTGCTGGGTTCGCTCGGCATCTGTGTTAATCTCGCGCCGGTCTGCGACGTGTCGGTGGATGCGGCCGATTATATCTACCCGCGCGCCTTTGGCCGGGATGCGAAGCAGACGGCGGTGTTTGTGCGGACCGTTGTGCGGGCCATGCAGGCAAACGGCGTCGGCGCCGTACTCAAGCATTTCCCGGGGTATGGCAGCAACCCGGACACCCACACGGGTTCCGCCGTCGATAACCGGCCGTACAGCGCCTTTGCGGCGTCCGATTTCCTGCCTTTTCAGGCCGGCATAGAAGCCGGGGCAGGCGCTGTGCTTGTCTCGCACAATGTGATGGCCTGCGTGGATGCACAGGCGCCTGCCTCCCTCTCGCCGGCGGTGCATGAGGTGCTGCGCGGGGCGCTCGGCTTCGGCGGGGTCATTATGACTGACGATTTGGCCATGCAGGCGGTAAGCGAATATGCCGGGACACAGGCCTCCGCCGTGCTTGCCATTCAGGCGGGCAACGATCTGGTCGTGACCACCGATTTTGACAGGCAGATCCCGGCGGTGTTGGCCGCCGTCCGGGAGGGGCGGATTCCCGAGGCGCGCCTGGATCAGTCGGTGCGGCGTGTGTTGGAATGGAAAAGGGCGCTGGGGCTGCTGTAATATGAGGCATAAAAAGGAACGGATCAAAGCGCGTGCTTTGATCCGTTCCTTTTTGATCAGCGCGGCTGTGGGCGTCCTGGCCGCGGCGGGTGCGGTCCTGGCCCGGGCGACGGGTTGGGGCGCGGAGGCCGTGGACCGGGTCCCGGTCCGGGAGGCGGCATGGGCCCCGGCGGCGGAGGAAATGGCGGCTTTGGCGGCCTTGGCGGCCGTGTGGGCCGACAGATAGACAGACCGGGAAAGAGGCGGCATAAACGCCGGCGGGATATGCGCATAACGGGCCATCCTTTCTGCTGTGAACGAAGCGTATGAATCGAAAAGCGGAGAAACGCTCCGTTATCACCATATGCCGCGCTTAGCCGATGTGTGACGATCAACGAAAATGGCGGCCGGGATAGAGCCACGACCGCCAGCACCTGAAAACTACCGCCTTTATGAAATAGAGCCTTCGCCGTCACACCCTGCTTTATTCGGCAGCCATCAGGGTGTTGATCTCCTTATGCACGGCATCGATAAACCCCCGGGCGGCGGCGGCCATTTTTCCCTTCCACACCACGGCGTCACGGTAAAAGCCGGCTGACCGGCAGGGACGCTGTACAAGGCCCTGCTGCTCGAGAATTTCCCGCGGCATGGGGCTCACCCACATATAGCAGCCGGGAATGCTGCGCAGGGCGTCGAACTGCCCCGCCCGGTCAAAAACGGCGATTTTTCCGCAGCCGGAGGAGGGATCCGACGGGATATCGGGCAAGGCTTCGGGCGGCAGCACCGGCGTGAGGTCGCCATGCACGATCTCCGGATATTGCGCCAGTTCATGATAGGGAATTTCCCTGTGGGCGGCAAGGGGATGGTCTTTGTGAAAGAGCAGCATCATACTGAATTCCCACAGGTTGTCGCCGTGCAGCCCTTTGGATACGATCAGGCTCTGAAAGTATTCCTGATGCTGCCGGTGATAGCGTACAATGCCCACGTCGGCATCGCCCTTTTCCACCGCCTGCAGAATGGCCATGCTGTTGGTTTCGCGGTATTTGAGCTGAAAATTCCCCTTTGCATGTTCGTGTTCCCAATGGGCAAAGGACACGGCGACATAACTGGCCCGGGGAACATAAACCGACAGATGCAGATCCTCCTCTTCCTGCGGCCGGTACATGGCGGTTAGGCTGTCCATCTGTTCGAGGATGCTGCGGGCATAGCGCAGGAAATCCTCGCCGCTCGCCGTGGGCACCACGCCCTGTGCGGTGCGGGCAAAAAGCGGTTTGCCGATTTCGGCCTCCAGCTCTTTAATGCTTTTGGAAAGATTGGGCTGCCCCATATACAGCTTTTTGGCCGCCTTGGTGATGGAACCGCATGCGGCGACCTCCACCGCGTTGCGCAGTTGCTGAAGTTCCATGTCTGCCTCCTGTTAAATGCGAAATTTCGACCTATTCCGATTTGACATGATCCCCATTCCTATTATACATTACCCGAACCGAAAAATCTATGATAAACTTTTAACGAAGACAGCCAAAAGGTGCTGTTCAAATTTTACACCGGCAAATGCTGGAAAATATTAGGAGGTAGTCTGTATGGGTCGTTTTACTCTGCCGCGTGATTTGTATCACGGAAAAGGTTCTCTGGAAGAACTGAAAAATCTCAAAGGCAAAAAAGCCATTGTCGTCGTCGGCGGCGGCAGTATGAAAAGATTCGGATTTCTGGATCGTGCCGTGCAGTACCTAAAAGAAGCCGGCATGGAAGTCGAACTGTTTGAAGGCGTGGAGCCTGATCCGTCGGTTACCACCGTCATGAAAGGCGCCGAAGCGATGCGCAGGTTCCAGCCCGACTGGATCGTTTCGATGGGCGGCGGTTCTCCCATTGACGCCGCCAAGGCGATGTGGGCGTTCTATGAGTATCCGGACTGCACCTTTGAGCAGCTGATCACCCCCTTCAGCTTCCCGACCCTGCGCACCAAGGCCCGTTTCTGCGCGATTCCTTCCACCTCCGGCACGGCCACCGAGGTGACCGCGTTCTCGGTTATTACCGACTATGACAAGGGTATCAAATACCCGTTGGCCGACTTCAACATCACCCCGGATGTGGCCATCGTCGACCCTGAGCTGGCGGAAACGATGCCGCCGAAGCTCACCGCGCACACCGGTATGGACGCCATGACCCATGCGATTGAGGCGTATGTATCCACCCTGCACTGCAACTACACCGATCCACTTGCGCTGCACGCGATCAAGATGATCCACGAGGATCTGCGCAAATCCTATGACGGCGATATGGAGGCGCGCGATCGCATGCACGACGCGCAGTGCCTGGCCGGCATGGCCTTCTCCAACGCGCTGCTGGGCATCGTGCACTCGATGGCGCATAAGACGGGCGCGGCTTTCTCCGGCGGCCATATCATCCACGGTGCGGCCAATGCCATGTATCTGCCCAAGGTTATCCAATACAACGCGAAGAATCCCGAGGCGGCCGAGCGGTATGCCCAGATTGCCCGCTTCATCAACCTCAAGGGTGAGACCACAGACGAGCTGGTCGCGGCCCTGGTTGCTGAACTGCGCGAGATGAATAAGCAGCTGAACATACCGCTGTCCATTCAGAATTACGGCGAGGGCGGCGTGCTCGCGGACAAGAGCATCATCGACGAGAAGGAATTCAACGAGAAGCTGTCCACTGTGGCGGCCAACGCCATCGGCGATGCCTGCACCGGTTCCAATCCGCGTCAGCCCAGCCAGGAAGACATGGAAAAATTGCTGCTGGCCGTGTACTACGACCGTGAGATCGATTTCTGATTGACAAAGCGGCAATATACGGCGAAGCCGCTGATACGTTCAGCGGCTTCGTCTTTTACAGGTAAGGAGGTACGACCATGTATAGGATTTTGGAGAAAAGGGCGCTCAATCCCACCGTCACCAAAATGGTGATTGAGGCGCCGCTCGTGGCCGCCAAGGCGGAACCGGGTCAGTTCATCATTTTCCGTGCTTCACCCGATGGGGAGCGGGTGCCGCTGACTATCGCGGATTACGACCGCGAAAAGGGCACCGTGACCATCATTTTTCAGATTGTCGGCGGCGCCACCATGGAGCTGAACGCCCTGAACGAAGGGGACAGCCTCACCGATTTTGTGGGTCCTCTCGGTACCCCCAGCCATGTGGAAGGTCTCAAAAAGGTGGCGGTGGTCGGCGGCGGCGTGGGCTGCGCCATCGCGTATCCCATCGCCAAAAAGCTGCACAGTCTCGGCGCCGAGGTACATGCCATTGTGGGATTCCGCAACAAGGATCTGGTCATTCTGGAGGATGAATTCCGGGCAGTGTCCGACAAGCTGGTGATGATGACCGACGATGGTTCGTACGGCGACAAGGGCGTGGTCACCAATGCCCTGGAGGCGCTGATTCAGGAAGGCAACACCTACGACGAGGTCATCGCGATCGGCCCGCTGGTGATGATGAAATTCGTCTGCAAGCTGACCAAGCAGTACGGCATCAAGACCATCGTGAGCATGAATCCCATCATGATCGACGGCACCGGCATGTGCGG
>CDZV01021495.1_pt1 | contig 14981 bp, 13 predicted proteins | sample 554851 | NCBI WGS metagenome assembly CDZV01 (sample SAMEA3182090, study PRJEB8094) | gut metagenome | biome: human; feature: gut; material: Stool; isolation source: human stools | place: Canada | collected 2013-03-12
ACCCGCACCGGCGAGTATATGGAGCGCGCATAATCCAGGGGTTCCCGCATACGCTAAGACATATTTTGTATAAAGGAGGGACAGCACATGACTGTCACAGAAAAGGTCGCCTACCTAAAAGGGCTGGCTGAGGGCCTCGAAATCGAGGAAAAATCCAAGGAAGGCAAGCTGCTCACCGCGATTATGGATGTCCTGTCGGATCTCGCCGTGAGTGTGGAGGATCTGGAGGATTACACCGCCGAACTGACCGAGCAGGTGGACGCCATCGACGAGGATCTCGACGCGCTCGAAGGGGAAGTTTATGGTGACGACGAGTGCGACTGCGATGACTGCGACGACGAGGATTGGGATGAGGAATTCTACGATGTGACCTGTCCCAACTGCAACGAGGAGTTCAACGTCGATGAGGAAACCCTCATGGAAGGCAGCATCAACTGCCCCAACTGCGGCGAGCATCTCGAGTTCGACATCGATGAGTGTGATTGCGGCGATTGCGGCGACGAAGGCTGCGGCTGCGGCTGTCACGGCGATGACGAGGACAAATAATCTGTATTTTGGCGGGGCCGCTGCAAAACCGATTGGAGTTGCAGCGGCCCTCCTTGTTATGGTGCGGGAGGATCGGAACGGATGAGAAAAGAGTGGAGCAGACGATTGGCGGCCGGACTGGCGGCGTGTATGCTGCTGCTGGGATCCGGCTGCGCACGGGACGAGTCTACCCGGGCGGAAAGCGGCGGAAGTACCGCCGGTACGGCCGGCATGACCAGTTCGACGGCGGTACCGGCGGCAACGACCGGCACGACCGGCCAATCGACTGTGGCCGATACCGGGACAACCACAGCCGCCGCGGCCACGACGACGGTCGCGGCCACGACGGCCGGACCGGCGGATGACCGGGAAGCGGTACGGCAGCAGCTGACCTCGGGGCGCATCGCGGCGATATATAAGACCACCTATACCAGTCTGTTCAGCCGGCTGAACGCGGACGGGTATTTTCAGGAATCGGTGACGGGACGCTACAAAGGGGAATATGTGCGATCCATCGGGGCGCTGGTCAAGCTGGCGCTTGAGGCGGGAGATGTTGAGGCGGCGCAGCGGGCGCTGCGGTTCGTCACCGATACCATGACAGCGCATGCGCTGGAGTATTTTCCCTTTACCATCAGCGCGGACAAGAAAACGGTGCGCCGCGAGGATGAACTGGACGGCCGGGCGCATTTTGTGCTGGGCTGGGCGCTGACGGCGCTGGCGGCAGGACCGTCCGCCTATGAGGATGAGACATATGAGATGGTCGTGCGGGAGATGGACGCTTTTTTCAGCGAAGCATACCGGTGCAGCGATGCGGATTCCCCGGCTTTCGGGCTGCTTTTCAACGATCGGTTTACCCACACCCGCATGAAAAACGGCGAGGACTACTGGCATTGCTGGGATACGCTGACCAACCATTTCGCAGCCGCGGCCGCGGAAAATCTGATCGCAGTGGCCCGGCGGCGGGGCGACACTGCACGCGCCGACCGGTGGCAGGGATATCTGGACGATTTGGCGGCAGGAATACGCCGGGGGCTGACCCGCACAGTGGACGGCAAGACGGTATATCTTGAGCTGCTGAATAAAGGGACAAACGGACCGGAAGCGGAAACGGGAATGAGCTGGGTGTGCCTGAGCCCGGTGGCCGCCGAATGGAGCGGGCTGGATCTGACCATTCTGGCCAACACGGCGGATTATATGTACCGCACGTTATGGAAAGAGGCGGCGGGCGGCGGCTATCTGGCGTGCGAAGGGAATGCCGCCGGTAAGGTGAATAAGGACTGGATTCTCGGCAAAAGCGTGGGCTGGGACATCGAAGCGGCCCGCCTGCGCGGCGACTGGGGGCATATCCGGGCATGGTTCGGATTTCTTGAGGCCAATCACACGGGCGATTTGTTCATGGAGAAGATGAAAAAAAGCGGGAGCAAATGGAAAGTAGAGGACGCGGGCAACGGTGAGCAGTGCATCTGGTTCGTCTGGGCGCTCGCCCGTCTGCGCAAGGAACTGGGGCTGCCGGTTGCGCCGTGACCGGTGATGTCTAACCGCTCGGTTTGCGGGCATACTAACGCCATCAAGGAAAAGGCGGTGGTGGTATGCGGGCAGCGCAGAGAGGGCGTTTATGCTTAAAGGGACAATGGTCGCGCGCGGTGACGGTGCAGCTGATAGGGACGACGGCAGGACTGGTGCTCCTTATCATCGAGCTGCTGGCGCTGCGTCTGACCGGGATCGGGGCGGAGCAGACGGTGCATGTGGCCGACTGGCTGGCCGATGCCGCGGTATGGCCGCAGGCCGCCATCATCGCCGGGGTGGCGCTGCTCGACCTCCTGCTCCTTTCGCCGCTCAAGCTGGGACAGGCGGCGTATTACGACGCGCTGGCGGCGGGACAGGAGGCACCGGCAGGGGAAACCTGCGCGTTTCGGGCGCTCCCGCACGCGGTCCCGCAAGAGGAAAGCGAGACGCTTTCGCTGACCCATGAATTTGTACCGCCGCAGAAGGAAGACGAACCCGAATCGGCGGTGCCGGTGCAGGTGATTTGGCAGTTTTACCGGAATGGATACGGCCGGGCGGTGGCCTGGCGCGCCATATTGTGGGGCTGGCGCACGCTGTACGGATTTTTCTGCTTTTTGCCGGCTGCCTTGCTGTTCGGATACGGGGAGATGATCCGGATGACGGGGGATACCACGCCGCTGGCCGATATAACCCGGCTGTTCTGCGGGGCGTTCGGCCTGTTTGCTCTGCTGGCCGGCTGGGTGGTGCAGCAGCTGCTCATGCTGCGGTATATGCCGGCGCAGTACCAGCTTGCACGCATGCCGTCGGGGCGCGGCGCCGTGCGTGCGGCGCTGCGGGAATCCCGCCGCCTCATGAAAGGCAACGTAGGCCGCACGGCGTGGCTGTATATCGGGTTTTCCGGCTGGCTGCTTGCCTGTGTGTTGGTGGTGCCGTATTATTACGTGTCCCCGCTCTTTTTGACAACGCGGGCCGCGTATGTACGCCGGCTGACGAGACGCGAGGAGGCGCAGGCAACACCGCGGCTGCGGCAGGTGCATGCCTCCCACGGATAGGAGGGAAAAGAATATGCAGGTATCCATCCGGATGGCTTCGGCGGCAGACGCCGCGGCGCTCCGGGCGATTTATGCGCCGTATGTGGAGAAGACGGCGGTGAGCTTTGAGTGTACCGTGCCGGCGGCGGAAACGTTTGCACAGCGGATCGAAGCGGTATTGCGCCGATATCCGTATCTGGTGGCGGAGATGCAGGGGGAACCGGTGGGGTACGCCTATGCCGGGCCGTTCCAACAGCGTGCCGCTTACGACTGGGCGGCGGAGACCAGCGTGTATGTGCGGGAGGACTGCCGCGGTAAAGGGATTGGACGGCGGTTGTATACGGCGCTGGAGGAAGCCCTGCGGCAGCAGGGAATAGCGAATGCATACGCTTGCGTGGCCTTTCCGCCGGAGGAGGATCCGTATCTCACCCGGGACAGCGTCGCCTTTCATGAGCAAATGGGATACCGGCTGGTGGGGCGGTTTCACCAATGCGGATACAAGTTTCATCGGTGGTACGACATGGTCTGGATGGAAAAGTTCATTGGCCCCCATCCCGAGAGGCCGGAAAGACCCTTTGCACCGTGAACCGGTGCTTGCAATTTGGGGCTGGAGACGGTATAATGTCTCTTAATGGGCGCTGTAACGGGACGGCGCGGAAAGGGGCAGGTTATGGCAAAGAAAATAACGCTCGAGGAAATGTCACTGTATCGCAGGCTGCTTGTCGGGTTTTCTGTGGGGCAGTATGTGCTGGCGATGGTGTATTACATATACCGCATGGTCAATGTCCCGGCCATCCTCACGTTGATCGGCGTGTGTGTGGCAGGGGTTCTGCTTTCACAGTTTGCACCGTGGAAGTATCGGGCGGTGCGCATCGTGACACGGGTGATATACACGCTGGTATTTTTAGTGGGGGCCATTCTCATGCCGCTGACGCTGCTGCTCAGCCTGTCGTTGCGGGTATACGGCGATTACTGGCGCATGACGGTCACGGTCATGATGAGTATGATGCAGTGGGTGTTTCTTGCGCTGTATCCGCTGTTGGTGGCAGCGGCCTTTAAGGGGAAGAAGTGGGATGTCATTTCCCTGCGGGTGCTCAGTGTGGCGGAATGCATCACCGCTGTGGTGATGGGCATTTTGTCCTATCAGTACGGCTACATCTCCATGAGCATTGCCAACGATTATTTCAACGTCTTTTATGTGCTCTGCATCGCGGCAACCACGGCATTGGTATTCATCGTGCATCCGATACACCTGCCTTTCCTCAAAAAGAAGGGGCAGACGGACGAACCGGAGGATAAACCGGAAGAAGAACCGGTCAAAGAAGAAGCCGCTCCCGAACCGGCGGAGGAGCGTCCTGCCATCGGACGGGTATTCCGCGACTTGGGCGATGAAAAGCCGCTGCCGCCCGAAAAGCCAAAACGTGCAAAAAAGCGTGCTGCAAAGGATAAGACGGCCGAAAAGTAAAGAAAACCGGCAGGCTGTCACCTGCCGGTTTCCCATATTCGCATATATTATTCGGTTTTCAAGCGGGTTTCTGCGTTGCGCAGCAGATTGAACAGGGAGGTCGCAAAAAGCGGATATTGCGCGGTGATGTCGTCGGGCAGTATCGCGGGCAGCCGATCGGCCGGAACGCCGGCATCTTCTCCGACGCTGTGGCCCGAGGCCAGATGGCTCACCCGTGCGGCCGTGCGGCTCAGTTCTCCGACAACGGCCGGCCCGAACAGGTATTCTTCCAGCGAGAACATGGCGGTCGGATTTTTCGGATTGGCGGTGTACAAGGCGCGGAACATGGCATATACCGCCGTCGTCAGATAAGCCGAAACCTCCGTGGTCAGCGCCTTATTGTTGCATTTCTGCAGCAGGTCAAAGAGGATATGGATGGAATTGACCAGCAGCTTTTTGTTGAGTACGGGCAGCACACTGCCGCGGAACTGGTTATCCCGGGCGGCGGGATCGTTCTCGGGGATTTCCTCCACGGCGATGACCGCGCCTGTTTTGTCCGCCGTACGGCCAAGCAGATAATCGGTTGAGACATTATAATAATCCGCGGCACGCACCACGAATTCGAGTCCGCATTCCCGAATGCCTTTCTCATAATGGGAGAGGAGCGCCTGCGACACCTGCAAATCGATGGCCGCTTGCTTTTGGCTGGTGCCGCGCTCCTTGCGCAGCAGGGTCAGAATCCGTGGGAAGGCGGTGTTCATAAGTCCCCTCCATGCCGTTGTGGCAATCAGATTTTGGATAAAAGTTGCATAAAAAACCGCCCTTCACCGGCGGAACCGGCAAAGCGGCAGGTTGAGTGTGAAGATATACCGCATGTTTATTATTATACTAAAACGGATACGTTTTGTAAATCGTCAAATTGTGATTTTTCTGGGGGAATTTTAATGAAAACATACAAAATCCATTTGATTCGGCATGGACGCACCGAGGCCAATGAAAAAGGGCTTTATATCGGCTTAACCGATCTGCCCCTGTCCCCCGAAGGCTTGCGCGAACTGTTGGAGCTCAAGGAAAAATACGAGTATCCGGGTGCGGCCCGCTTTTTTACCAGCCCGCTTACCCGCTGCCGCCAAACGCTCGAGGTGTTGTACCCCGGCTGCCACCCCGAGGTGGTGGAAGGGTTGGCCGAATGCGATTTCGGCGACTGGGACGGGCGCAGTGTGGCCGAATTGCAGAGCGATCCGCTTTTTTTGCGCTGGATGGCGGGGGATAAGGTGTCAATTCCCGATGGTGAAAGCGCGGAAGCTTTCCAGAAGCGGGTGATGGAGGCGTTTGAAGAGGTGGTGCGCGAGCTGATGCGCACGGGGGATACCGAAGCGGTTATCTGCACGCACGGCGGGGTCATTATGCTGATACTGATGGCCTATGCGCTGCCGCGGCTGGAGATGAGCGACTGCGTTGCCGAAAGCGGTAACGGGTTCACGCTGCGGATCACGCCGTCCGTCTGGATGCGGGAGCCGGTCGCTGAGGCGCTGTGCATGATTCCGTGGGAGAAAAAATAAATGCAGTTTGATCCGAATAGAAAGAAGCAGCGGGTTTTGCGAAAACCCGCTGCTTCTTTATGCCAGGATGAGGGCCACGAATTCCAACGGGGTGTCTCCCGTGTTGGCCAGGGCATGGCCGGATCCCGAGGGAGTATGGGTCACATCGCCCGGTCCCACGTCGACAAGCGTCCCGTTATCGTTGTAGCAGCCATGGCCGGCGAGGATATAATAGGTTTCGCTTTCGCCGTGGTGCTCATGATACCCGAGAGAACAGTGCGCTTCCAGCGTGACATGTGAGAAGAGGCGGCAATGTTCGCCCCGATTCTCCGGAGTAAGCAGCGATTCCAACAGGGTATAGCCTTCGCCTCCGGCTTTGCGTTCGGTGCGTTCCGTGGTGCGTTCGGTATGATGGGTTATCATGTTGGCTTATCCTTTCTTCAAGCGTTTCAGCCCCAGTAGGGGGCGACAATCTGATGGGCGGAGTTTTCGGTAACGCTGTAGTAATGGGTGAGGATCTCGTCGTATGTCCAGTAAAGCGGGTTGCCGTCCTCGTCGGTGCCGTATGGTTCATTTGCATAGCCGATGGCCCCAAACTGGCTCATACCCACGCCATGGCCGTTGCCGTACACCTGGAAGGTCATCATGCCGGTGTCGGCATCGTATTCCTTAACGTAAAAGCAGTGGGAACGCATATTGACCGTAGGGGTACCCTCCGCCGCGGTGTTGACAACTTCGCGCATTTTCTTTCCAGTAAGCACCGCGGTTTGGCCGCCGCTCAGGGTATAGCGGACATTGGTATCCTTGACGTATTTGCCCGGCTGGGAATCCCAGGAAACGGCGTAAATGAGCGGTTCGTTATCCTTGGGAACATAGGAAATTGCCATAACGGATCCCCCCCCAAAGGCGGCCTTCAGCTTGGCCTCAAAATCGGCCCGGCTCAAAGTAAAGGTGGATTGATAAGGATAGTCTTTTCCGCCGTTGTATTTTTTGATGATGCTCTCGGTATCCCACAGGCTGGGAACCGATTGCAAATAGGGATGATCCGCGCCAAAAACGTTGCGGTTATTCGCCGTGACGCCGGGGGAGGCGGAAAAATACATGGTGCAAATCGGCGCTTCTGCCGGATTGGTTTTGGTCAAATCGAGCAGTTTTACCCCGGCAACACGGCCCACCGCTTCGTAAACCGCCTGGTGGTGGGGATTGGATAGATCGAGGGCAGGTAAATTGGGCTGTTCGTAAATGGGACTATCGTTCTGGCAATAATATAAGACATGGGTATACGAGGCGACGGCCTGCGCCTCGATGGCGGCGGTGGAATTGGTGATGCAGCGCTCATTGCCCATCTCGAGCAGAACGAACCGGGAGAGGATTGCCTGCAGTTCCTCCTTATTGGACGCGGTGAGCACCTCGCCCGTTCCGTCTTTGACGCAAAAATTCCTGAGATATACGCTTTCGGGCTGTACCGGGTCATAAATGGTGGTGTCCGGCGGCTCGGCAGAGGCACTCGGCGGCACGGTGCTGTCCGTTGTGGTCGTCGTGGTGGCCGTGGTGGCCGAGGTGGTGGTCGTCGTACGAGAAGTGCTGGTCGTGGTGGACCGATCCTCCTCCTTCGTGGTTGCGGAAGTACCCGCCGTGCGGTCCGTCGTGACATCGCCGGTTACCGATACGCTGGTTTCGGGCTGGGTCGTGAGCTCACCGCTGGGCGCGGTTGATTCAGCCGCCGTGGTAGTGGGGGTTTGCACGGGAGGCGTATAGTCGGGCTGTACGGTATACCACATGGGCGGCATGATGACATCCCGGTTTCTGGTAAGGCCGCTCATATCGGCGGCAGTGGATTCCCCTTCCCGCACGGCGCGTGCCGCCACGACCAGTTCCGCTCCCGGAAAGCCGAGTTCCACGTTGGCAGGAGTGGAAAGCAGCAGCAGGTCGTCGCTCGCCTCCACATCCACCGGTACGTCGTACAGCGAGCGGTCGCGGATGTCCTGGGTAAAAGCAAGGACATCCTCATCGCTGCTCAGCGGGACGCCGGCATAGGTAAAGGAATTTTCCCGTCCGTCCACGATCATGACGGCAAAAATTTTCCACTGCCGGTCATGATACAGCGTATTCATCTCGATAAGGGGATGCGTTTCAAGAAATTCCATGCTGGAATAGTAACGCATGAGTTCCGAGAAGCTCTGGTCATCCTGGTTGTTATTGCCGTAAATGACGGTGGCGCGGTTGACCGAATCGGGGGAAACAAGCGCCGTGCTGCGGTCAAAGAAAGGCACGCCGAAGCGGGAAGCTTTCTTTTCAAAGTTATGTGTCCGGTAATATTCGTCGCCGGGATCCTGCATCACGGGGTAATTGATATGCGTGTCGTCGATCTTGATCCAACCGGCCACATCGCTGTTCATGCTGTACAAGCCGTAAAAGCGGGCACTCATGCCTGGGGGAAAGTCCTCGGGAGAAAACGTGTTGAGGGCACCGTCCGAGACATCGGCGGTGTAAAGGTCGGCAAGCTTGTTCATCAGCACGCGGTTGCTTTGGGGCAGCAGCACATAATGCCAGGTGAGCAGCGTGCCCGCGACCAGGAAGATCAGCACCGCCGCCCAGGCGATGATTTTTCGCCACCGCTGGGAACGGGTATCCCCTTTCCAGGGGAATAGCGTGGCAAGAAAACGGCGGGAGTTCGCCGATTTGGGGGCGACGGGAATCACGGGAACGGGCGCTGCGACCGGCTCGAGCAGCTCACCGCCCGCCATGACGCCGGGCAGCGCCTCCAGATAACGCCGCACAAGATCCAGGGCATGGGAGGTGGCGATATACCGTACATATTCCCGATCCTGTGACGAATGGCCGGCAACGATCTTTTTCACCCAGGTGCGCTTTTCATCCGCCAGGGCGATATAGACGGTGCCGACCGGTTTCCCCTCGCTGGTATCGGGGCCGGCGACGCCGGTGATGCCCACACCGAGATCCGCCTGGCCGACGCGGCGGGCGCCCACGGCCATGGCACTGGCAACCTCGGGACTGACGGCGCCGTATTTTTGCAGCAGCTCCGCCGATACCCCGAGCACCTGGTGCTTGATTTCCGCCGAATAGGCGGCAATACCGCATTCAAATACAGCCGAAGCCCCTGCCACCTCGGTCAGACGGCCCGACAGCATGCCGGCAGTACACGATTCGGCGGTGGCGATTTTTTTCCCTTTTGCACGCAGAAGATCGACCACCGCTTTCTGCAGGCTGCCGCTGTCCACGCCATATACATTGGCGCCCAGGCGCTCGCGTATCGCGGCCACGACAGGGGCGCAAAGGGCACGCGCCGCCTCGGCGCTTTCCGCATGGGCGGTAACGCGCAGGGTCACTTCCCCGTCCTTGGCATAGGGGGCGACAGTGGGATTGGCTCCCGCGAGCAGATCGGCGACCCGTTCGGCGACGGCGGATTCGGGCACGCCGAAGATGCCAACCGTCTGCGAAAAGATGGTGCCGCCGGAAAAATGCGACAGATAGGGGGCCACATAGGACTGGAACATGGGGATAAGCTCTTTGGGCGGGCCGGGCAGCAGGATGATAACGCGCCCGTCCCGTTCGATCGCGCAGCCGGGGGCGGTACCGTGATCGTTCGGAAAGACAATACAGCCGGCGGGCAGCATCGCCTGTTTGCGGTTGTTCTCGGTCATTTCGCGCCCGGTACTGGCGAAATATTCCTCGATGCGCCGCCAGCTTTCCTCGTGCAGAACGAGCGGCAGCCCGAGCAGCTCGCATACCGTTTCGCGTGTCAGGTCGTCCGGCGTGGGGCCGAGGCCGCCAGTGATAAGCACAAGCTCGCTGCGCTCCAGGGCGAGGGACAGCACCCGCTTAAGGCGGGCGGTATTGTCTCCCACGGTGGACTGGTATAAAAGTTGTATGCCGTAGGCGGCCAATTCCCGTGACAGAAACTGGCTGTTGGAATTGAGGATATCGCCGAGCAGCAGCTCGGTGCCTACGGTGATAATCTCAGCGTTCATACAAGTTCCTCCATAGAGCTTACAGGGGCGCGGGGTGCAGTCGTTTGTGAACGGTGCGGCCGGATGAGAATGCGGCAAGCCGCGTCCGGCTGTGGGACGCTACGCAATGGGAAGGATACGTATATGTTCCAGCGCTTCGCTGAGAAGCGCCGGGATATCCAGCGCCGCCTCCGCCGCCTCCACGGCCGTGCGTTTCGGCCGGGTACGGGGATGACGCGGAGTAAACACGGTGCAGCAGTCTTCATATGGCTGAATCGAGATGGAAAAGGTACCGATGCGCCGGGCGATGGCGACAATTTCTTCCTTGTCCATGCCCACGACGGGCCGAAACACCGGCCGGTCCGCCACCGCATCGGTGCAGGCCATGGCGGGGATCGTCTGACTCGCGACCTGCCCGACGCTTTCACCCGTGATCAGGGCGCCGCAGTCCTCCTTTTCGGCCACGGCGCAGGCAATGCGCATCATGAAGCGGCGCATGATCAGCGTAAAAAGATCCTCGGGACAATGGCGCTGAATTTCCTCCTGGATATGGGTGAAGGGGACGATATGCAGCGTCATGCGCCCGGCATACCGTGCCACCTGCTCGAGGAGCGAAATCACCTTCTGTTCGGCGCGTTCGCTCGTATAGGGGGGAGAGGCGAAATGCACACAGGTGAGCTCCACCCCCCGCTTGGCCATCATATAGCCGGCAACCGGGGAATCGATCCCCCCCGAGATGAGCAGGGCGGCCCGTCCGCCGGTGCCCACCGGCATACCGCCTGCGCCGGGCAGCTGCGCCGCGTGGACGTAGGCGGCGAAATCCCGCACCTCCACCATCACCTCCACCTCCGGGTTATGCACGTCGACCTTCAGGTGGGGATAGGCTTCCAGTATCCGGCCGCCTACCTCGGCGCAAAGCTCCGGCGATTTGAGGGGAAAGGCCTTATCGCTGCGCTTAGCTTCCACCTTGAAGGTTTTGGCTTCCTGCAGCTGCGGGCGCAGGTAGGACACGGCGGCGGCACAGATGGCCTCCAGCTCCTTGTCGCACACCTGTGCGCGGGAAAAGGCAGACAGGCCGAACACGTCGGCGACGCGTGCGCAGGCTTCGTCCCAATCCACCGTTCCGTCGGGTTCGATGTAAATGGTAGACTGCGCCTTGCGGATGGAGAAGCGGCCGAGCGGCGCCAGACGGCGGCGCAGGTTTTTCATCAGTACGGCTTCAAAGGTACCGCGGTTGAGGCCTTTGAGGGCAAGCTCGCCGCTTTTTATCAGTAGAATTTCCCGGTTGTCAGACATGTAGTTTCCGTTCCTTTGTGTTATTCTTCCACGGCGGCCGGCTGGGTATCCTCGGCAGAAGGTTCAACCGAAGGCTCCGTCTCGCTTGGCGGGGTATCACTCGTCGGCGTGGTATCCTCCGTCGGGGCCGTGTCGCTCGACGGTGTGGTGTCACTGGAGGGGGTGGTGTCGCTTGATGGTGTGGTGTCACTGGAAGGTGTCGTGTCGCTCGACGGTGTGGTATCGCTGGTCGACGTGGTGGTATCCCCGCCTGTGGCGGGCGGCGCAGTCGATGTGGTGGTATTTTCACCACCTGTAGGAGTGGTGGGCGGCGTGGTCGGCGTCGTGGTGCCGGAAGTGGTGCCGCTTGTAGTGGCTGAACCGGTTGTATCTCCCGGACGGATAGTGCCGGTGTTCTGCGTGGTGCTGTCGGTGGAGGTCGAATCACCGGTGGGGAGCGTACCGATTCCGCTGCCGATGGTGGTGCTGGTCGAAGGCGAGGTCACGGTGGCCAGCGGGATGGTATAGCTCGAATCGGTATAGAAGGGATGAGGCTCCAGATCCTGCTTGGTATACCAGGCGTAAGGCATGATGACATCGTCGTTTTTGAGAATAGCGCGGGTGTCCACCGAGGTGGATTCGCCCTCCCGCACGCGGCGGGCGATCACAGCCAGGCGGCCGTCGCCGAGCACCCGTTTACTCGTACAGGTGGAAAGCACAAGCAGCTCGTCATCGGCGTTCACGTCCACGCTGTTGTAATCGTACATCGAACGGGCGCGGATCTCGTTGATATAATTGAGAAAATCGTCGTCGCTGCTGAACTGGGTACGCAGGTAGTTGAAGCGATAGCGCTGGTTTTGTTCCTCGTTGTCCACCATGACGACGGCAAACACCTTATACTGGTTTCGCTCATACAGGGTATTCATGGTGATGAGGGGGGCGGCGCGCACATTGTTGACGCTGTTTATAAATTTATTCAAACCGGAGAACATCTGGCCGCTGGCCATATTATGTCCGTAAACGATGAGAACTTTATTATAATCGTCAGGGCTTTCGATGGTGTTGCGCTCGTCAAAGAAAAGGGCGCCGTTTTTGTTGAGAGTATTGCCGTAAAAGTCTTGGGTCAGGTATTTCTCGTTATCTCCCGAATAGAGGATAGGATAGTTGATCTTGAGAAAGTCGTTGCTGGTGGTGGCGTTATACGTGATCCAGCCGCGCAGATCGGTATTGAGCGGATAGAGATTTTTAAAGGCGTCGTCCATCCCTTCGGGATAGGGGTAGTTTTCATACTGCGGGTCGACCACAGTGGGATGATCGGGGTCATACAATTCGCCCAGGCCGTCGTATACCGCCTTGTTGTTAGCGGGGATATATACCATATCATAGATAATGTAGGACACCGAGCCGATGAGCACCAGCAGCGCCACGATGAACACGCATTTGCGCACGATTTCCAGCGGCGCATCTCCCCGCTTGGGTATGACGCTTTCCAGCGCGCTGATGAGAATTTCCTTGATGGAACGCCGCGGCGGCGTCGCGGCGGCGGCTGCAGCGGGGGCCCCAGGAGCAGGAGAAGAAGGGGCGGGTACGGACGCGGTATGCAGCGGAACCGAAGACGGGGGTTCTGCTTGCGCCGCCGTATCGCCCGGGGAAGAAGGGGCGGCGTTTTCTGCCGGCGTGTTTGTTTTCGCCTCGGATTGTGCGCGGCGCCCGCCGGTCCGGTATTCCTGCATCAGACGCAGGACTTCCAATTCGTTTTTCATCGCGTCATCCATGGGGATGCCGCCGGATTTCTTTTCTTCGTTGGCCATGACGGCTGCACTTCCTTTCGGGGAAACAGGTTATTTTACACGTACGAGGGAGGTGACGGCCTCTTCCAGAGCGGCCAGAAGCTGCTCAATATCGTCCGTGGTATTGTCGCGGCAAAAGCTAATGCGCAGGGCGCTGTCCCGTTCGGCGGGAGGAAGGCCCAGCGCGGTCAGCACAGGGCTTTGCTTCCCCTTGGCGCAGGCCGACCCGCTTGAAACGGAGACGCCGCGCTGTGCCAGGAAATGCAGCAGCGTTTCGCTTTTGAAGCCGGGGAAGGAGACGTTGACGATGTATGGCACGCCCTTGGCGGGCAGATGGGGAACGACGGCGGTTTTCTCGCCCAGAACCCGCAGGCCGTCCAGCAATGCGGTGCGCAGTGCGGTGTAGTGCTGCATCTGTTCTTCGAAAGAAGGGAGGGCGGCGATCGCTTCGCCGAGCGCAGCAATGAGGGGAAGCGGTTCGGTGCCGGAACGCAGCCCCTTTTCCTGCCCGCCGCCGAGAGCACGGGGGAGAAGGCGCACACCGGGCCTGACGTACAGCGCGCCGACGCCCTTGGGGGCGTGCAGCTTATGCCCGCTCAGCGAGAGAAGGTCCACCCCAAGCTTGGCCGGGTGCACCGGCAGGCGGCCGACGGCCTGCACCGCGTCGGTGTGAATCAGGGCAAGGGGGGCACGCCGGCGGATGAGAGGCACGGCCTCTTCGATGGGGAGGCGCACGCCGGTTTCGTTGCCCACAAGCATGGCGCTGACAAGGAGCGTGTCTTCCCGGCAGGCCTGCGCGAGTCGCTCAGCGGGGATGCCGCCTTCCTCGTCGGGCATGACGCGGGTGACTTCAAATCCCTGTTTTTCCAGTTCGTCAAAGCAGGCGGCAACCGACGGATGCTCGATGGCGGTGGTCACCAGATGGCGCCCGCGCCGGCGGCCGGCCGCGGCCGCGCCGAGCACGGCCAGGTTATTCGCTTCGGTACCGCCCGAGGTGAAGGTGACGGCTTCGGCCGGACAGGCGAGCAGGGAGGCCACGGCGCGCCGCGCCGCATGCAGCTCCTGTTCCGCCGCAAACCCGACCGCATGCCGGGAAGAGGGGTTGCCGTAGCAGGCGGTCATCATGGCATAGGCCTTATCCGCCGCCGGCCTGCAAACGGCGGTGGTAGCGCTGTTATCCAGATATGCTTGCCTCAAGGTTGAATTCCTCCGCACGGCGTTTGTAGATTGCATACCCCTTTCCCGGTGGAAGCGGAGATGTGCAGAGGGAACGCCGTTATCCTATTATATAATAAAATGCGTAAAGTTACAACCTTTGTTTTATTGGATTTGCCCGTCCGGAACAGGTGTTACAGCTTTGTCATTTCTTTGGCCAAATTGTCACAAAAGTGTCATCGCTTTGTAATCAAATGCGGTATCTTTTTATGGCACAGGCGTATACAATATAAGCATAGGTAAGCCCCCTGAGGGCGGAAAGGAGTGACCCCTGTGAAAAAGATGGGTAAATATGTTTGGATGGTACTGGCTTTCGTGCTGCTGTTTTCTTTCGCGGGGCTCATGGCCAGCGCGCAGGAGGTCGGCTATTGGAGCGAACGGATCGATGAGGAAGGGCGCGTGGTACGTGTGTTCACCTACACCGAGCCGATTGTCATTACCGAAATAGAAGGCGAGCCGATGGAGGAGGATTTGCAGGGGGACGATCCCGCACTTCCGCCCGCCGATCGGATCGAACAGGTAGTGGAAGCGCCGGTATATTTGTCCGACGGCGCCAGCGCGCATCAGACGACCGAAACGGTCGGCTTCACCGCGGGCGTGATTGCGCTGGGCATTCTGTCGCTGGCGGGACTGGCCATTGCATTTTATAAGGCGATATAATATAATTAATATAAGGGAAGAGA
>CDZV01055391.1_pt1 | contig 14902 bp, 19 predicted proteins | sample 554851 | NCBI WGS metagenome assembly CDZV01 (sample SAMEA3182090, study PRJEB8094) | gut metagenome | biome: human; feature: gut; material: Stool; isolation source: human stools | place: Canada | collected 2013-03-12
AATTTGCCAATACGCCGCCCATTGTGCGGGCTTTGCTGATAACCTCGTTAAGTGTCTGTGTAGGGATAACCCCGGCCACTTCTGAAACAGTGCTGTAAGCGTCGGCTCTCTTTTCGTCCTGCGCTTTCTTCCATGCGGCGGTTTCGCCCTCGTTCAGCTCACGGCCTAACAGACGCTTAAAAAATGCGCTGCGGTATTCCGGGCTTGCTACAATGTCCCCCTCTGTGGCTTCAAAAGACGGTCTGCCGGTGTGCATACCGGTAATGAAATTATAGGTCTGCGCTGCGCTGGCTCTCATTTCCGCATTTTCGCGGGCTTCCTTAATGCCTCTCAGCTCAATATTAAGGGCTTCAAGGTCTGCGCTTGCGTCGGTGTCGATAAGGTCGTTAATTTCTTTTGCCCTCTTTTCCATATCTTCAACGCTCATAGTGCGATAATGGTTAAAGGCTTCTGCAATAGTTTTAAATTTCATAGGTCAAAACCTCTCTTTCATAATCTGGTTGTAAAGTATTTTAGCCTGTCGCCTTGCTTCAAGGTTCTTAAGGCCGTTGGAAATTGCGCTGCGGGCTTCTACGCTGGTTGTAGGATAGGCCGGAAAAGGCACAACGCTGCACTCTAACACTTTTTCAATCTTTGTAATTGTTCGGGTGTTGGTGCTTACGTCGTATCTATCGCCGCCCGCCGGTACCTTAAACGCAAAGCTCATGCCGGATAAATCCCCGCGTTTTACAGCTTCATATACCGCCCGCGCTTCCTCTGTGCTTGGCAATGCCGCTTTCATTTCAAGCCCTGCCGCGCCCATGCTTAGCTGCATTGTCTTAGGCGTTCTGGCAAGCGGCACTTTGCTTAAATCGTGATTATAAAATAATCTCACGTCGCTAAGGTCTGCGCCGTCCAGCGCGCCACGCTGAATAATTTCGATATAGTCCCCTGCCGGGTCGTGTATCGTGGTGGGCGTGTCAAATACAATAGGCTGCCCCCACAAAGTTAGGCTTTCTGCTCCTGCCGGTGCTTCTGCTCTAATTTCCGCTACTCTGATTTCTTTCATGGCTCCATACCCCCTAACAGGGCTTCTTTAAGGGCTTCGGCTTCCGCTTTGTTAAGCGCAATGCCCTTAAGCATTTTATTGTTTTCCCTGTCCCATTTTCTTATATCAAGCTTAGGCTCGTCGCCGTTATAGCTGATATAGTTTACTTCTGCTGTATATCTCCCGTTATTACTGCGGCTAAGAACCGCCACAGGGCGGGTTATCTGGTAATTAAAATCTTTACTCATGCTGCACCGCCTTTCCTACAGTCGCATTTTTCGCCGGGGTCTAAATGCGCCCCGCAATACGGGCATACTCTGTAATATCTGTATTTTATGTATACACCGTAAATGTATTTCATTCTGTATCACTCCCCGCCTTTGTAAGCTGGTATTGATTTGCCTTATTTGCGTCTACTACGTTCAAAGTCTGTAAACGCTTGTCGCCACCCTCAATTCCGGGCATATTAAGGATTTCTAAAGCCTGATTTACTGTAAGTAAGCCTAAAGGCATAAGCTCCTTTATAAGCTCTACTTTCGTTTTATTGCTGCTGAATTGTAGCCGCCCGCTTTCAAACACAATGGAATTTCCAAAAGCCTGTTCACGGTCTGTAAAGACTTTTGCGGTAAACTCCATGCTTAGGGCTACTGCAAAGGGTTCTATTGTGCTTTCGTAAAATGCGCTAAATTCATCTTCTGTGTAGCTGCTGTTTACAATGTTTTCCGTAACCCCTAAATAATCGTAAATCTTGCTTTTTACTTCCTGTGTCTGCTCTGCGCTAAGGATAACCGGCTTACTCTCTATCGGCTGATATTCGGCTTTTTGGTCTAATGCCACTATGCCGCCGTCATTGCTGATTTGCAGATAATCATTGATAAAAGCCGCCTTTTCTTCTTTTAATTTTTCCGGTGACATTATCTGTGTATATTTCAATATGCCCCGGATATTTGCCCCGGCCTTAATTCCGCTTATAATCCCCTCATTTTGTGTATGCGCAAGCTCCAGCGCGGGGAATAATGCGCGGTTGTCGTCTCCTAAAAGGCTGTCGCTATTGAAGTTCCGGCGCAAGTGGATAATATCCCGGTAAGGGAAAATAGATTGCTGGCCGCTTTTGAAATAAAACCGGCAATATAAACTGCCCTGCGCGTCGCTTAGCATATCTACGCCGGTTGCAGTAATCGGGTAAATCCCTGCAATATTGCCGCGCTCATCTCTGCATAACAAAGCAAAAGCGTTATTGTACAGGTAATAATGAGTTGCAAGCTTATATAAAAAGTCGTATGCGCTCATATACGGGTTTGGCCGCACCTGTAACAAACGGTTAAGCTTACAATCTCCCTCAATTTCGTTATGGTCGGCATATTTTAATACATGGCTGCCCTTAAGCTTTCCCATGTTCCGGGCGATAGCGTCAACCGCACCCCGGTAAATATCATTGCTGTAAGCGTCCCCACAGGTTGAAGTGAAAGCCCCGGTCTGCTCATTGATAAATTGAACTACCGGCCTTTTCTCCTGCCGTCTAAAAATACGGTCAAAAAGTCCCATTGGTTAGCCCCTTTCTTTATATTCTTTGGGCTTTATAAGGTCTGTTCTCATGTGCTGCTGTTCTTCGTCTGTAATCACAAAAGCTAAAATCTTATCCGCATTAAGATAAAGCGTACTTTTGCTTTCTGTGCTTCGTTTTAACGGCACAAAGCCGGGAATAGGCATTGCACACGGGTTATAAATAAAATCGTCCAGCGCGTCGCCCTCGTCTGTAACAATCTTTTTTATTTTTAAGTCCGGATATTCCGGCGGTGTTACCATTGTTTTCATTTATACCACCTCACATTGATAATAGCATATTATCTTGTAATTGTCAAATACAATGTATACATAAAAAGCAAAGAAATAGACGCACCGTTAAAGTGCGCCTAAATCTTACCACCCGGCGGGTAAATCCGCGTCGGATATTGGCGTAAATTCATCTTCCGGCACAAACAAATCATACTGCGGATAATAATTGAACCCACAGGAATAGGAGCTGCGCCCGTATCTGTTCTTTAAGCAAACAAGCTCTACCTTGCGCGGCACTTCAAGCTTTGCCTGTTTTACCGCTTCGCGCTTTTCCTTAAGCTTTTTATCTTTGTCGAAAAGCTCATCATTCATAATGGCAAGCTGCAAGCCCCATACCACATCTGCGGTATACTCAATGCCCCCGCTTTCTTTGAAGCTTTCAAAATCTACAGGGGTTAAATAATTTTGCCGGTTTAAGCTGCATATCACAAGTACAACTAAATCATTATTCCGTTGCAACATTTTTAAGGCTCTCACATGAGCGTCTACCGCGTCTTTTGCCGTCTGCCGTGGGTCTGCCGGTCTGATTATCTGTAAATAATCGACGATAACAACGGGCTTTATATCCTTGTTCGCTTCCATATAGCTGTTTACATAGCCCACTATACTATCTATCGTGGTATCAAATCCGCACTCTATAATACTTTCTGTTATAGCCTTTTCCCCGTACTCTCTGGCCGCTTCTTTTACGGCTTCCGTTACCGTACCCCGTCTTATATCAATAGCACTTACCGCCGTTTCAAATCCATCTGAAAAGCTGCGCTGTGCGGTTATGCGGCTCATTCCCTTTGTTACCATTTCAAGCCGGGATTGTTCAAGGCTGAAATATAAAACATGGTCGCCCGTCGCGGCTAATTGGTCGCCTAACTGGTGTACAAAAGTGGTTTTGCCTAAGCTACTTATTGCCCCTATAACATATAATCCGGGGTAAAGGCTCGTTATAGCGTCAAGGTTTCTATATCCTGTTTTCCTGTCCTTAAAACTTTGGAAGTGGCTAAGCTCTGCCCCCATTGCCCTGTAAATATAGGCTCTTACACCGTCCGGCTGTTGCGACGCCGCAAAGGGGCTTGTATTACTCTGTATATCGTTCTTTTCATGTATACCCTGTTGGGCTGAATTATTCACGGGTTTTTCCCGCCCCCTCTCCTGTGCTTTGGGCTGCGCTGTCGTTCTGGTGGGCGGTATGTACGGCATAAAGCCCCTTAAAGCTTCTGCTATAGTCCTTTCGCCGTATGTTTGCGCCCCGCGCCTTTGGTTCCATTTCTCACGCATAAGCCCGGATTGTCTAAACATTGCGTCCATTTTCACCGCGTCGCCATTTGTCCAGTATGCTAAATGGTTTGCTAAGGCTTGGTCTGCGCGGCTGTGGTCGCCGCTATGCCCGGATAAATCCCCGTCATACAAAGCCCGGATTTCCGCGCCGCTTTTACTGGAAAACATCTTTTCCCATATCTCCGCTGCGCTTTCGTCTACAGGATATGCCCCCACAGTGTTGTTAGGCTCTTGCTGCTTTGGCTTGTCCGGTAGGTACTTGGAAATGATAGCCTTTACCTGTGCAGTCCGTTCTTGTATCGGTTTGGCCTGCCCGTATACTTCGCCGGTCACTGTGAAGAAACGGCCATTATTATACATTTCAAGCCCTATTTCATCGTTCCTTTTTCCTACAGACTCTAAGGCGGTCTTTACAAGAATATGCAGCCCCTTTTTACTTGGGCTATATTCCGTGTAGCTGTCAAGCTCTCTTACAATATCTGCCGCAAGCTGGTTAAGCTCTCCGGCTTCGTTTATCACATTATCAAGGTCAATGCCCATGTAACCGGCGGCAAATTCAAAGCCCACGCCGTCAAGCTGTCGGCTCTGCATTGCGCTTACTGCTTCGGCATAAGTCGCCCATGTTTCCGGGTCGTTGGCTTTCGCGCCGTACCCCGTCGCCGGGTTCTTTGGCACTTTTCCGTATTTACCTTTCTTTTCATTCCATACAAGCTGATAGCACACCCATTGTTTTAAGGGCTTCAGCTCGTCCAGCTCGCGCGGCAAAATCGGCTGCGCCATGCGGTCACGCTCCTTTCATGTTCCCACAGGTATAGGCGGCCTATATCCGGGATATATTATGCTTATATAGTATCCACACGGGCGGCGGCTGTAAAGGGAAGCCGCCCGCCGGTACTATAATATTAAAGTATTATAGTATTAGGAAATTTTTTCTGCCCTAAAACCCAGTATTTACAAGGGTTTGCGGGGTTGGGGGTGTAAGGGTTCGGGGCAATTTGCGTAAGGGTTCGGGGCAATTTGCGTAAGGGTTCGGGGCAATTTGCGTAAGGGTTCGGGGCAATTTGTAAACATAATAATACGGTATTACTTTTCTTGCCTTTTACCGTCGTGAGGAAATGAAAAAACCGTACTTTCAAGCGTTGTAACTGTCGGTATATTTGCGGGGTCTTTAGGGTCTGGAAGCTGTATATTTTTATAGACTTCCTGCAATCTGGTTTTCGTCCGCAAAAGTTCCCATGTTTTTGTAAACACGTTCCTTAGTAGCTGCCGTTTATTGCTGCTGTTTTCAAGTCGCTGTTGTAATTGCGGGTTTCTCTCTATAATTGTGCTGGCTTTTATGCGTGGTACATTTTCCCCGGCCTGTTCTATAAGTGTTGTAATGATAATCACATTTTCAACGGCGGCTTTGTTTCGCTCTTTGCTGATTTCGGATTTTACAAGGTAAGAGTGAGAGACAAGGCGCATAGGCTCCCCGTTTGATTTTAGGCGCGGTGCGCCTTTCTTATCCCTGCGAATGGCAATATTATAAACGGTTTCTATTACATGGTTCATATAAGGGCTGCTAAATGCTATTGTGTTTGTTTTCTCATTGTAGCCCTCAAAGTTAAGAACGGGGAAAAGGCTTTGCGTTGGCTTCCCGTTTCTTGTTCCGTGAAGAACTCCGACAATATTATGAAATTGTTGTGTTTTAGAAATAACCTGTGCAATACGCTGCTTGTCTAAATTCCTCTTCATGCCTAAATGCTCCGCTAAATTTGGAACATACATTGATATGATAGGCTTAAGCGTCTTGTAACCGCTATCTTCAAAGGCTGATAATACAATGCTGTAAAATACGCGCAATAAAGCAAGGTCTATGTTTTCTATTCCCTCTTTAGTTTTCATGTTTTGTAGTTCTACTTCGCTTACCGGCCGCATTCGCTCACCTGCAAAATACATTTTCCCGTCTTGAAATTTTAGGCCGTCTGTGCTTGAAAGTGGTTGCAAATAGGCGTTTCCGTTTTGGTACAGGCTTATACTGTGCTGGTAATTTGGTAAGGTCGTTACGGCTAAATTTTGGGGTATTTTTTTATAAACATCTCCTGCTTTTGCTTTTGTGCGGTATGCGTCTTTTTTCCTTTGCGGTTCTCCCTGTATTTTTTCTTCGTAAATCTGCTTTTTTACTTCTATGCAAGCGTCAATATAGGCTAAGGCTTTTGTGTATTCGTCCGGTGCGTTCTTTTTCAGATAGTCAAGATAGCGTGCGAATGTTTGCAGAATTTCAGCCCGCAAATTGTCGTCTGAATGAATAATGTCATAAAGCGGTTTTATGTCATAAGAACCGCTGGAAAGCACTTCTTTAAGGTCTGCCGTTGCCTTCTTTAATTCCTCGTCGTCTGGCCGGTCTTTTAGCTGCTGTTCGTTAAAGGCTATGGCTTCTATGATTTCTTTCTGGTTTTTCTTGGCTCTTTCGGCCTGTTCCTGCCTTTTAATCTCTGTGGGTTCATCTCCTGCAAATACCCTGTTTACTGCAATAAGGCGGGGTACTTCCGTTTTTATAAGCTTTACAATTTTTTCCGTCTGTCCGTCATAATCTCTTAAAAATAGCCTTTCTTCGGCTGCGTCTGTAATGGTCTTTCTTGCTTCCAGCCATTCCGCATTAAGCGCGGTTTCTTCGCTGCTGGCCGCTTCCAGCTCGTCGGCTAACTCTTTGTCATAGTCTGCCGTTCTTTCTGTCCATTTTTTCATGGCAATATTAAGCCGCGACATGGAAGCATTGAGCAACGGCCTATAGTATGCGTCTATTCTCTCTATTTTCTTGGTTTCTTCCGGCGTGAGTTCATCTATTAAATGCGGCATTTACTCACCTGCTTTCTGTGCAAAAGCCCGCAAGCTGCTTTCCGGTATATATTTTCTATTGCTCATTGTTTCGGCTTTAAGCCGCCCCTCTCTGGCATATTTACGGATAACCGGCACTGTTTTATTAAGAATGGCTGCGGCTTCTTTCGTGGTATATGCCTTTTCTCCGTTTATTTCAATCATGCGCTATCCCCCTTATTTATGCGGTAAAAGTTTGTCTTGGTCTACGTCCTCAAAGAAACGGTCTAAGGCTTGGTCTAATGCTTCTTTTAAGGTAATTCGTTCTGTATAGGCATAATCTTTTAATAGCTCTAATTTATCGGTCTGAACTATAAAGGTTGCCCGTGTCCAGTCTTCCGGTAAGCCTTCCTGCGCTGCGTTATTCCTCACAAGGCCGTCTTTTTTGGGTCTGCCGCGCTTTTTAGTACCCTCTTGCGGTACTTCTATACCTAAAGCTTTGCGCTCTTTCTCTGCGTCAAATTCCGGGGTTTCTGATGTGTCAAAAAGTGGGTTGTTCCCTAATCTGTTTGCCATTTTTCTTAACTCCTTTTCATAATTTCGTTTACTATGGCTTCATACTGCGCCGCCGGTTTACTGTTGGGCTTATACTCAAATATATCTTTGCCAAAGCTTGGGGCTTCCACAAGGGCAACGCTATTACTTACTGTGGTTTCAAATACCTTGCCCGGAAACGCCGCTGTAAGGCTTTCCAGCACCTCTTTATCAATAAGCCGCCTGTTATCGTATTGAGTAACGATAACGCCGCCTATATTCAACTGTGGGTTCATTCTCTTTCTTACAAGGCTGATAGTGTCTCTAAGCTGTGCAATGCCGTTAAGGGCTAAATAATGCGCCTGTACCGGGACAATAACGCTATTAGCTGCGGTAAGTGCCATAAGCGTTATAATGCTTAATGACGGCGGGCAGTCAATCAAAATATAGTCATAAGGCTTCTTAAGCTCTCCTATGGCTTCTTTCAGTATCATTTCCCGCCCCGGAACGCTGGCAAGCTCTATTTCTGCGCCGCTTAGCATAATATCCGCTGGTAGTACGTCATAGGTTCCGGGCTTGATAGCGTCGTTTATATTGGTGCTGCCTTTTAGTACCTCATGTACTGTAGGTTCCCCGTCTTTAAGGTGTATGCCTGCGCTTATAGTAAGGTTGCCTTGTGGGTCTGTGTCGATAAGCAGCACGCGCTTACCCTTGCGGCTTAACCCTGCCCCCACATTAAGGCATGACGTTGTTTTGCCTACGCCGCCTTTTTGATTGACAAAGGCTATTACTTGCATAGGTCTACCCCCTTTCTTTTATTTCGCCGTTTACATATTCAAATATTAGGCTTTCCCCGTTTTTGTCTGTTACTTTTAGGGCAGCTTCGTCTATTTTGGTTACTGTTATAGCTTCCTCGTAAAAGTTGGCCTGTATGAATTGCATTATTTTATATTGCGCTATTGTGTCCATGTTTTTAATCATGCAGCCCCTCCAATTCTATACAGGTTTCTACCGGGTAAGCTCCGCCGCCTATGGTAACAATTCTTTTTACCTGCTTATTTTTTATGTCCTTGTACCATTCTTCTGTTTTTAGCTTATCTATTCCGCCGCGGTATTCTTCGCAGTATGGAAGTATGGAAAAACAAGCTGTTCCGTCGTCCAAAATCTTAAAAAGGTTGTGAAGTGTCATAATATCCCCGCCTTTCTTTTTATTTGATGTATACATAATAACAGGCGGCTAACCCATTGTCAAGAGTAAACCGCCTGTACAGATATTTTTGATATTACCGGGTAAACTTTTTGTGTGCTTCTATGGCAATCATCATTATTTCAATGCGCTGTCCTATAGTAATGCTTTCGTAATCTTCCGGTGTATCACATATAGCTGTTATAAAGCCGTCGTAGAACGCTTCATTTATGAATTTATAAGCGTCTGATAGCTTTATGTAGCCGTCTTTTTCGGGGGGGGGTAATGGATATTTTCTCATGGTATCTTTCCTTTCCGCCGGAAATGTGATACTATACTGTTTGTGAAGTGGTATAGCTCCGGCTATGCTTTTACCCCTGCTTTTTTGCGGGGGTTTTCTTTTGTCTTTTTTCACATCTTTTTCCGAGGGCAAAGCCGTAATTAAAGGCTGTGCAAATTGCTTCAAATGCGCCGTTGGAATCACCCCCCCCCCACGGCTATTTTTACAAGCCTTATACATTCGTCACATGAGAGATTATAACCTCTTGGTATTTTCCCCCTTGTTTCTGAAACGACTTTTTCCATGTTTCTAATCATGTTTTCACTTCCTTTCTTTATTTTATGTATACATTATAATACCGTGTTACAAGTATGTCAAGTATTATTTTGTAAAAATAAAAATAGGCGGGTAGCCGCAACTACTCGCCTAAAACTCTGTGGGTTCATTCGTCCCATTTTCCGGGGGTATAATCTTCTATTTCGTCGTCGCTTGGAATCCAGCCGCCTACCGCATTTTGAACGTAAATAAATAAGTCTCCCTTGTAATCGTCGGCGGTGTCTACTCTGGTAATTCTATACCATTGATTTTTATATAAAATCATGTCGTATACTTCTACTTTGGGATAATAGTTAAAGACGAAAAAGCGCGTTTCATTTTCCCCATAACTGGCTGATTGAAATATATCGGTTTGCGAAAGCTGGCGTGTATAGCACCATATTTGCGCCGGCGCAATCGGGTAATAGCTGGCCGGAAGTTGAAAACCGCTTTCGTCCTGTCCATTGCTAAATTTTTTGTAAATCTGTGCTTTTTTGTCTTTAAGATAATATTGATTTTGCATAGCTGCGCCCCTTTCTAAATAGCGTCTTTGTATTCGGTGTAATGCTCGTATAGCCCTACATAAGCGTCTAACAGGCTTGCTAAGCCGTCTATGCGGTATTTAGGGCTTTGTGCCTTAATGGGTACTATATTGCCGTTTCTGTCTTCTTGTACGCCGGTATTTGTCATGCACCATTTAAGCAAGCTGCTGTTGTTGTAGTTTATCTTTTTGGCCTTTAAGTCTGCGCCTAACATCTGCATAGGCAAAGACAAGGTTTTAGCCCCCTGTATGCAGCGCACCATATTAAAGCCGTTGCTTTCCATTTCTTGAACCCAATATTTTGCGCTGTAGCTGTCGTAATAAATCCATGCGGGGGTTATCTCATAGTTATATACCATTTCCATAAACCACGCTGTAACGTCGCTGTAGTTGATACTATTACCAGCGCATAACCTAAGCTGTCCGGATTCCAGCCATTTATCATAGGGTATTTTTTCTTCTTTTACGCGCTTTTCAAAATTATCTGCCGGTAGCCAATACATTTGAATAACGTACCGTTTTTCTTGCTTATCCATGAGTAAGAGCGTTGCGCAGGTAAGGTCTGTTGTTATGCTTAAATCTGCGCCGCCTATGGCATAGCTGCCTTTAAAATCTGCAATATCAAAGGTTTCTGTGTTGTTTATATCGTCGAAGGTAAGCCATGCTGTACCCACAGACTGAATTACATTGAAGTCCTTTACTAAAACTCCGGTAAGGTCGCGCGGGCTGTTCTTTGCCCGTTCCACCTTTCCTATAAGGTCGTCAAGCTTCTTTATCCGGTTTAAGCCGGGGTTTGCCTTTTCCCATGCCATAGGGTCAAGCCATTCTTTCTTTTCGTCCAGCTCGTACAGTATCGGTAAAAAGCTGTCGTCTTGTATTGTGCTGTCGGCCACGCCACAGGCGTATTTATACATATCATCAAAGATACATTCCCGGATTGTTCCGGCGGTAGTAATCATAATCAAAAGGGGCTGCCGTCTTGCGCTCTGGCTCTGCTTCATTACCTCGTATAAATTCCGGTCTTTTATGCTGTGCAGCTCGTCCATGATTACTAAATGGCTGTTCAGTCCGTCCAGCGTGTCGCTGTTCTTCCCTAATGGCTGGAATTTTGAAAAGGTAAGCGAAAAATAAAGGTCGCTTTTCCGCTTCTTTACTACTTGTAGCAAGTCCGGGCTTTGCCGTACCATATTACAGGTTTCGTCAAAGATAATGCGGGCTTGGTCTTTCTTACTGGCGACGCTGTAAACCTCTGCGCCGGGTTCGTCGTCTGCAATGAGCATATACAGGGCAATACAACTAAGCAAAAGGCTTTTTCCGTTCTTCCGGGCTACATAGAATAGCGTTTCGCGGTATCTCCTATACCCTGTGGTTTCACTCACAAAGCCAAATAACGCACTTATATAAGCTTTCTGGAAAAGCTCTAATCTTACAGGCTTGCCCGCCCATTCCCCCTTAGAGTGCTTACAGAATGTTTCTATAAAGGTTATAGGCCGTTCCGCTTTCTTTTGGTCGAACACATAGCCCTTTTTAGGGTGCTTTATATCGTCTGCAAGGCGTTCATATTCCCGTCTAACCCTCTTGCTTACAATGCACTTCCCGCGCTGTATCTGTTGTAAATACTGCTCTATATAGTTCATGCGTTGCCGCCTTTCAGAAAGTCATATACTGCATTGCTCTTTTCTGCTTCCACAGATTTAGGCATTAAGTCGGTAAGCTGCTTATATAGCGTGCTGTATCTCTGTACTGTGGTGTTATAGCTCTTAAGGGCTGTGCTTTCCCGTACAAAGTTCTGTTTCCCCTGTATAAATTCTTCCTCTGTGCCGTTCTCTTTGATTTTTCGCTTAAGCTGCGTTAAGGTGTCCTGCATAAAAACAAGTTCGTCAATGAGCTTTCGCCCGATATATTTTTTATCTTCTGGTATGCGCTCTAAGATTGCTTCCAGCTCCGGGGCTGTTTTCTTCCGCGCCATAAAAATACCCCCTTACTTTTATTATCATGTATACATAGTATACCATACTTACAGGAAATACGCAATAACCCCCTCTATGTTATCCCTTGTAGGGGTTTAATTAAGTACCCACGCCGGTACCTAAGCCCCATGCCCTTTTATAAAGGCCGGGGGGATTAAAAATAATCTGCCTGCCGTTTCCTGCGCCGTTTGGTTCTCTTTCTCTCGTTCACTTAATGGTCATTGTGTGAAGTATTGCAGATATACGCAAATAGCCCACAGAATAAGGCTTTATTATCATGTATACATACTCACACTTCACAGGCGTTTAATATGTGAAGTTGTACCCTATTTTTTATAGCTAAACTTCATCATAGCCGCGTCTATTGTGGTCTGTTCTATGCCAATGTATCTAAGCGTTTTGCTTTCGTCGTTGTGGTTGAAGATACGCATAAGCAGCACAATATCTTTTGTTTGTAGGTAGAAGTGATAACCAAAGGTCTTGCGCATTGTATGCGTGCCTAAGTTATCAAGGCCAAAGTGCTGCCCTGCTTCATGTATTACCCTGTATGCGTACTCTCTGCTTACCGCCTTGTTTACAGCTCTGGCACTTGGTACAAGGTAATCATAATCTTTCTTATCTTTGCAATAGTCCTCAATGGCTGCGGCTAATTCCCGGTTTACTGGAAAGAGCTTTTCTTTTCCGGTCTTTTTCTCCCGTACTTTTATTTTGTCCTTTCCCCTCACGTCCCGGATTTTAAGCTTTAATATGTCCGATATCCTAAGCCCGCTGTATATGCCTATCATGTACATAATGTAGTATTTAGGGGCTTTCTCTTTCAGATAGTCGGCAATGTCCTGTACTGTTGTGGTATCTCTGATAGGCTCCACAAAATTCATAATATACCCCCTTAATTTAAGAATGGCCGTTTAAGGCTCATATAAGCCCGTACACGGCCTTTTAATGCTTAGACAAGGTTTTATATTGCCGCACTCGTTAAAATGGCTCTACGGGCTTTCTACGCGGCCTTTTTTCATGCGTTCTAATTCTTCAATCGCTTTTTTATATTCTTCAAGCTCTGCGCTCTCTTTTACGCCGGTCATATTCCCGTTTGCGTCAAATATGGCCGTATTGTATTTCTGGAAATGTTCTTTGTTGTGGCACTCTTGGCATAAGGCTTCTAAATTATCAAAATTTAGAGTTATGGCCGGGTTATTGATGTTTGCCGGAGATATATATTTTCTGTGGTGGCATATCGTGGCTACACCCCCGCACCTTTCGCATATATAGTGCTGTTGTTCCATATACAGGCGGCTTATTTTCTTCCATTTCTTCCCCTTGTAAAAGGCTTTTGCGTATTCTTTCATGGGTTCCGCTGTACCTTAAGCGTAATGCACTTTAACAGGTTATCAATAGTACGCTGTAATTTTACGTCGTCTGTATGGTCGCTGTAATACCACAGGGTAAGAAGAAAGCCGCTTACCGTATCAACTAAAGGCTCCGTTTCCTGCTGTTCTATGCTCATTCCGGTTGTTACCTCGATATATCCGGGAATAGCTTCCAGTAAAGAATATACAAAATCGTCATTGGCTCCGCTGTCCAGTCTAAGCACATTTAATGCGTCTGTAAGATTTAGCATTATAAAAACCTCTCTTTCATAAAGAAAAGGGCACAGGGGCGTTATAGCACCCTGCACCCCCTCTAAGCTGTTTACTCGCTGGCCTTAGAAAGCTTTACAAAAGCTTCTGTTACAATAGGCTTGCAGTCGGCAATACACATTCCGCGGTAGTCAATGCGGCCACTCTTAAAGCTGCTCTGTGTAGAAGCTTCCACCGCGATACCGTCCACCATGTTGTAGCCCATGTACTGGAAGTTGCCAAAGTAAATAGTATCGTCCGGGATGTAGTCATCTACGATAACTTCAAAGCCCAAAATCTTACCTACTCTGTCGGTCTGTGTGTCCTGAATGAATACAGGCCGCTTATTGTTGTCCATAAGGCTGTAAACATGGTTGTAAAGGGTGGCATTGTTCATAGCGAACTTTGCGCCGTTGGCATATCCGCGCTTAAGCAATGCCATAGCTTTTACAAGGTCGTCCCATGCAAGCTTAGTATTTGTGCTGCCGGTAAATGTTACGCTGTTGGTGCCGTCCCATGTGATACCTTTTTCAAGGCCGGTTCCCTGTGCGCTTCCGGTTCCATTGATTACGCCATTTGCAAGGGTCGCCATAACATTACTGTTAAGCTCCGTGGTAAGATAGCCTTCAAAGGCCGGAACGCTCATTTTACGCACAGACGCGGAAATGCTAAGCACTTTGATAATTTCATAATTACCAAACTCCACATAAGAAATAGACGGCTTCCCGCTTTCTACTGCGGTTCCTTCCTCGTTCCATTCTGCGGCTGAAAGTGGCGTACCCACAGGAATACGGGTTTTTGCCGGGATATTGAACGCGCGGCAATTTGCCAATACGCCGCCCATTGTGCGGGCTTTGCTGATAACCTCGTTAAGTGTCTGTGTAGGGATAACCCCGGCCACTTCTGAAACAGTGCTGTAAGCGTCGGCTCTCTTTTCGTCCTGCGCTTTCTTCCATGCGGCGGTTTCGCCCTCGTTCAGCTCACGGCCTAACAGACGCTTAAAAAATGCGCTGCGGTATTCCGGGCTTGCTACAATGTCCCCCTCTGTGGCTTCAAAAGACGGTCTGCCGGTGTGCATACCGGTAATGAAATTATAGGTCTGCGCTGCGCTGGCTCTCATTTCCGCATTTTCGCGGGCTTCCTTAATGCCTCTCAGCTCAATATTAAGGGCTTCAAGGTCTGCGCTTGCGTCGGTGTCGATAAGGTCGTTAATTTCTTTTGCCCTCTTTTCCATATCTTCAACGCTCATAGTGCGATAATGGTTAAAGGCTTCTGCAATAGTTTTAAATTTCATAGGTCAAAACCTCTCTTTCATAATCTGGTTGTAAAGTATTTTAGCCTGTCGCCTTGCTTCAAGGTTCTTAAGGCCGTTGGAAATTGCGCTGCGGGCTTCTACGCTGGTTGTAGGATAGGCCGGAAAAGGCACAACGCTGCACTCTAACACTTTTTCAATCTTTGTAATTGTTCGGGTGTTGGTGCTTACGTCGTATCTATCGCCGCCCGCCGGTACCTTAAACGCAAAGCTCATG
>CDZV01029032.1_pt1 | contig 14832 bp, 16 predicted proteins | sample 554851 | NCBI WGS metagenome assembly CDZV01 (sample SAMEA3182090, study PRJEB8094) | gut metagenome | biome: human; feature: gut; material: Stool; isolation source: human stools | place: Canada | collected 2013-03-12
AACAAAAACGTGCTGGTGGTGGGCGGCTCCGGCAGCGGCAAGACGAGGTTTTTCATTAAGCCAAATCTCATGCAATTACACAGTTCATACGTTGTCACCGACCCGAAAGGGATAATATCTCAAGGACGGAGAAATCCGCACACTTTCGGGAGGTGACGATATGGCACACAATATCGCCAAAATCACAGCATTATACGAGCGTTTGAGCCGTGACGATGAGTTACAAGGCCCCAGCAATTCCATTCTGAACCAGCAGGCATTTTTGGAGGACTATGCCAAGCGGAATAGCTTTACCAATGTCCGCCACTTCACCGATGATGGAGTGAGCGGCACGACCTTTGACCGGGAGGGCTTCAAGGCTATGATTGCCGAGGTAGAGGCCGGGAATGTGGCAACGATCATCGTCAAGGACATGAGCCGCTTCGGGCGGGACTATCTCAAGGTCGGCTTTTATACCGATGTCATGTTCAGAGACAAGGGCGTGCGCTTCATCGCTGTTAACAATGGTATCGACAGCGACAAGCAGGGAGATAACGATTTCACCCCGTTTTTGAACATTATGAACGAATTTTACGCCCGCGATTCCAGCCGGAAGATACAGGCCATTTTCAAGGCCAGGATGCAGGACGGCAAGCGTGTGTCCCCCAGCGTCCCCTACGGCTACCGCCGCGACCCGCAGGACAAGCAACACCTGATTGTGGATGAAGAAGCGGCTGCCGTTGTCCGGCGCATCTTCCAGATGGTCATTGAGGGTTATGGCGTGAAGGGCATAGCGGACGCTCTGACCGCTGACAAGGTACTGATACCCTCCGCCTATGCCAAACTGCACAACCCGGAGAACGACCACAGCAAGGGCTTTCATGACCCCTGCCTTTGGTCAAGTACGGCAGTTGGCTACATTCTGGAAAAGCAGGAGTACATGGGGCATACCGTGTTGGGTAAGACCATCTGCGAGAACTACAAGACCAAGAAACGGCGCAAAGCCAAGCCGGAGGAATTGATGATTTTCCGTGATACCCATGAGGCCATCGTGGACGAGGAAACGTGGCAGCTTGCCCACCGTCTGAAGAAAACCATCCGCAAGCCCAGCTATCCAGACCGCCCCGCCAATCCGCTGACCGGGCTTCTCTACTGCGCCGACTGCGGACACAAGCTGACACACCATCAGCCATCCCCCAGCAAGAAGAAGGTCTATGACGCTGATGATTACTATATCTGCGGGAATTACCGTCAGTTGACCCGTGACTGTACCATCCATTATATCAAAACTTCCGCTATTGAGAAGCTGATATTGACGGCGATCCGTGAGGTGAGCGCCTATGTCCGGGAGGACGAGAAGCAGTTTATCCATATCGTGCGCGACGCCGCCAGCGCGGGGCAGGAGCAGACCGCCAGGGAGCAGAAGAAGCGGCTCCGTCAGGTGGAGAAGCGGATTGCCGAACTGGACGAGTTAATCAGGAAACTGTACGAGGGGAACGCCACCGGGAAAATACCCGACAAGCATTTCAACCGTCTGCTGGTGGAGTACGACACCGAGCAGAGCGCATTGGAGCAGGAGGCGGCGGAACTGAAAGAGGGCATCACCGCCCAGGCCGAGGACGGCATGAGGGCGCAGAGGTTTGTTTCCCTTGTGCGGCGATACACCAACTTTGACGAACTGACCGCCCCCATGCTCAACGAGTTTATAGAGAAAGTCGTTGTCCATGAGGCCGACAAATCCACCGGGGACAGACGGCAGAAGGTTGATATATATTTCAACTTCATCGGCTGTTTCGTTCCACCCAAGCCGGAGGTCATTCTGACCGCCGTGGAAGAAGCAAAAGCGCAAAAAGCGTTGGCGGCGAGGAACCGGGAGCGGGAGCAAAACAAGCTGCGTATGCGCCGGGTGAGGGAGGCACAGCGGGCGGCAAAGGAGGCGGAGAAGGCCCCGCTTTCCCCAACTGTCTAAATCCCTGACGGAACGGAAGGGCGCACTTCTATACATGGTCTGCGACCATGTATCGTGCGCTCTGCGAGGCGAAGGCCCTGACTTACGAAAGTCAGGGCCTTTTGCGTCGCTACGCTCCGTACAAGGGGCTGCGCCCCTTGCGCCGCTTCGCGGCTATCCCTGCACACCTGCTGGAAGGGTGCAGACGCTTCGCATCCGCACCCTTCCAGCAGGTATTATGTCCGTACCTTCTGAATCAACGCTTTGGCTTCGTCTTTCTTCAACACTTTGCCATACGACACCACTTTCCCATCCACCACCAGCGCCGGAGTAGTCATGACCCCGTAGGCGGCAATCTGCGTGAAATCCGTCACATGGTCAATGGTCGTATCCATCCCCAGCTCCGTGAGGGCGGCACGAACAGCATCTTCCAGGGCGTTGCACTTGGCGCATCCGGTCCCCAGCACCTTGACCCCGGCAGCGGCTTTTGCCGTCTCTGCCTGTGCCATCGTTTCCGGGGTACAGTTGCCACCACAGCAGCAGGATTTTGTTTCTTCTTTCTTCTTACTGAACAGTCCCATAATTGATTCCTCCTAAAAATTTATATCAGCAAAAATTGGAACGCATTGAACAGATAGCCGACAATGATAATGCCAATGGTGCAGATGCTAATAAACAGAGCCAGCAACTTCGGCTTTACGGCCTTGCGGAGCATAATCAAAGACGGCAGACTTAGCGTTGTGACAGCCATCATAAAGGACAGAATTGTGCCAAGCTGTGCGCCCTTGTAAAGCAGGGCTTCCGCCACCGGGATAGTGCCGAAAATATCCGCATACATGGGGACACCCACCAGCGTGGCAAGGACAACCCCGAACGGATTGTTGCCGCCTAACACCGCTTCAATCCAGCTTTCTGGAATCCAGTTGTGAATGACCGCACCAATGCCTACGCCGACCAGGATATAAGGGAATACTTTCTTGAATGTGGAAACGACCTGTTCTTTCGCAAACTGAACTCGTTCCCGTTTGGTCAGTGTTGGGGATTCAATGTCCACGCCGCCAGCATTGCGGATAAATTCCTCAACATAAGGCTCCATGTGAAGTTTCTCAATCAGGGTGCCGCCTACCACGGCGATCACCAAGCCGACCAGCACATAGATGATTGCAACTTTAGCACCGAAAATGCTCATTAGGAGGATAAGGCTACCCAGGTCTACCATTGGGGAGGAAATCAGGAACGAGAATGTAACCCCCAGCGGCAACCCGGCACTGGTAAAGCCGATAAACAGCGGAATAGACGAGCAGGAACAGAAGGGTGTCACTGTACCCAGCAATGCGGATATGATGTTCGCACCAATGCCATGGAACCGCCCCAATATTCGCTTACTGCGCTCCGGCGGGAAGTAGCTTTGGATGTAGGAGATCACGAAAATCAAGAAGCACAGCAGTACCGTGATTTTGACCACATCGTACACAAAGAATTGGACGCTGCCGCCCAGCCGTGAGGCCGTATCCAGGCCCAGCAAAGAGAGCAGGTCCCCAATCAGCACATTCAGCCATTTCATTCCAAGAACCTGGTCCTGGATGAACAGCCACAGGGAACGAAGGATTTGCATGAGAGTACCTCCAATCAGATAATCATATCAAAATATTTTGATGTGTTGTGTCGAAAGAAAAGCCATCCCCGGACGATGGCTTTTCTCATCCACAGCAACGGTCCTGTTCTGTGCTGGGCGTTGTCAGAGACAGCAACAGTTCAACAGCGGCCTTGCTGCCCGTACTGCTCAGGCTGTAATGGGTCCATTTCCCTTCCTGACGGCTCACGACAATACCCGATTCGCATAGAATCTTCATGTGATAGGAAACGGCGGATTGTGCCATTCCCAACTGGTCCATCAAAACGCAAGCGCACTTCTCGCCGCCCCGAAGGAGGGAGAGGATTGCCAGACGCTTTGGGTCACACAAAGCCTTAAAGACTTTGGCGTGTTCCTGGTGGGCGTTATCCATTGTACTAACCTCACATCAAAATTATTTGATATGAGCAGTATATGCCAGACCAGGACTTTTGTCAACCCCCTATTTTCAAAAAATTTGATGTTTGGAATTTAATCAAAAAGGAGGCGATCACCTTGGAGGAATCGCGTGAAGAATTGCAGAAAGAGTATGACGAGGCTACTGTCAAAGCGGAGCAGTACCAGCATGAAGTTCAGCGGCTGGAAAACCGTATCCGCTACTATTCGGAGGGCGAGAGGAAGAAGCGTAACCACCGCCTTATCACCCGTGGCGCGGACGTGGAGAGTGTGGCACCGGAAGTACGAGGCATGAGCCAAACGGCATTTAGAATTTTGGTTGAGCAAATCTTTTCCCTGCCAGAAGTTGCCGCCCTGGTGCGCCACGCCATTGACCAGCAGGAGGGCGGATAATTGGCCCTGTTTCACTTTCACGTCACCCAGGTCAAGCGGAGCGCGGGACAGTCTATTGTCACGTCTGCCGCCTACCGCGCCGGAGAGAAACTTTACAGCGAATACTATGGCGAAGTCAGCGACTATACCCACAAGGGCGGCGTGGTCTGTTCAGACGTTCTTCTGCCGCCCCAGGCCCCCGCCGAGTACCAAGACCGCGCCACCCTCTGGAACGCCGTGGAGAAGGCCGAGCGCGGCAAGAAAGCCCAGCTTGCATATAGCTTTGACATTGCCTTGCAGAACGAACTTTCTCTTGACGAGAACATCGCTCTTGCAAGGCAATTTGTTTCAGAGCAGCTTGTGGGCCGGGGCATGATTGCCGACTTTGCCATCCACCAGCCGGACAAAGAGGACGGCGGTATTCCTAACCCGCACTTTCATGTCCTCTGCCCTATCCGACCCATTGAGCCAGACGGCAAATGGGGGTGCAAGCAGCGCCGCCGCTACCGTCTGGACGAGGATGGGAACCGCATCATGGGCGAGGACGGCAAACCCCTCTTTGACGCTGTTCCCTACCACCGACTGGGGAAACCCGGAAACGCTGGAACAATGGCGGGAGGCGTGGGCTGCTATGGTCAATGCCAAGTTTGAGGAAAAGGGCCTGACCTGCCGTGTCGATCACCGCTCCTATGAGCGTCAGGGCCTTGACCTGCTGCCCACCATCCACGAGGGCGTGGCCGTCCGCCAGATGGAGGCCAAGGGTATCACCACCGACAAGGGCGATTTCAACCGCTGGATAAGAAAGGCCAATGACCTGTTGCGGAATATTCGGAGGAAAATCGCTGACCTGACAGACTGGATAAAGGCGGCAAAGGAGGAGTTGAGCAAGCCCCAGGCCCCCACGCTTGCCGCCCTGCTGACTGACTACTATGAGGGCCGGAACGCCGGAGCATGGAGCCGCAACGCCAGGAATGGAAACCTCAAAGATTTTGCCGAGGCCATCAATTTTCTGACTGAGAAAGGCATTGTCACTCTGGAAGATTTGGAGGCCCATATCGCCGTCCAGAGTGAACAGACGGAGGCCATCAACGCATCCATGAAAGCCAAGTCCGCCCGTCTGAACGAATTGAAGGAACTGCTTCGTCTCGTTGACCTCTACCGGGACACCAAGCCCATCTATGACGAATGGAAGGGTATCAAGTGGAAGGGCAAGCGGGAACAATTCGAGAGGGAGCATGAGAACGAGTTGAGGACGTTCCACATGGCCCGCCGAAAGCTGGACAAGTACCGTTCCCCTGCTGGTAAAATCCCCGTTCATGCGTGGGAACAGGAGCAGGCGAGGCTTCAACAGGAGTACAAGGCCGAGTATGAGCAATACAAGCCCATCCAGGACGATTTGCGGCGGCTTCAACAGGTGAAGCGCAACGCCGACACCGCCATACACCAGCAGGAGCAGGCCCGGCAGAAACGCCGGGAGGCGGAGCGATAACGTGTCCCCGCCTATCCAACGTGACCGCCATTCTGTCGGCCACGTTGGGCAAACTTTGATGAACGATGAAAGGAGAGCCTATGACCAACGACCCCAGCATGACGATCACCAGCACTATCCCCGCCCCGGAGGTGAGCGACAGCACCAGCAGAGAGGGCAAGACCATCCCCCTGCCCGTGACGGAGGGCAGCAACGCTCCACCCGCCCCGGACGCGCCGCCGCCCGCCCTGGTGCAGAAAATCGGCAACACCATCTACGAGGTGTCGTTCCATTTCAGCACCACCAGCAGGGAAACCATGAGCGACAAAATCAACCGCCTTGTCCGCCGCGATCTGGACGCATCCTAATTTTTTCGCTTTTTCCGCACTACCTCCTTGACAAACCGAGCGAAAGGGCAGCATCGCCGTGGAGTGCGGAAAGCTCATGCTCCGCAATGGCTACAAGGTGAAGATATTCAATTCCATCAACTTCAAGAAGTCCCACCACTACAACCCCTTTGCGTATATCCACAGTGAGAAGGATATTCTGAAGCTGGTCACGACCCTCATTGCCAACACCAAGGGGGACGGGAAATCCGGAGACGACTTCTGGCAGAAGGCCGAGACGCTGCTCTATACCGCTCTGATCGGCTATATCCACTATGAAGCGCCGGAGGAGGAACAAAACTTCGCAACGCTCATTGAGTTTATCAATGCCATGGAGGTGCGCGAAGATGATGAGACCTTCGAGAACAACGTGGATTTAGCCTTTAAGGAGCTGGAATCCAGAGAGCCGAACCACTTCGCCGTGCGGCAGTACAAAAAATATAAATTAGCGGCGGGCAAAACAGCGAAAAGCATCAACATTTCCTGCGGCGCTCGCCTTGCCCCCTTCGATATCCAGGAGCTGCGGGAGATCACCATGTACGACGAGCTGGAGCTGGACACCCTCGGAGACAGTAAAACGGTGCTGTTTCTCATCATGAGCGATACGGACAGCACCTTCAATTTCCTGATTTCCATGATCTACAGCCAGCTCTTTAATCTCCTGTGCGAGAAAGCTGACGATGTGTACGGCGGCAGGCTGCCCGTCCATGTGCGCTGCCTCATCGACGAGTGCGCCAACATCGGGCAGATACCGAACCTGGAAAAGCTCATGGCTACCATCCGCAGCCGCGAGATTTCCGCCTGTCTGGTGCTGCAAGCCCAAAGCCAGCTCAAGGCGCTGTACAAGGACAACGCCGACACCATCATCGGCAACTGCGACAGCTCCATCTTTTTAGGCGGCAAGGAGCCCGGCACGCTGAAGGAGCTGAATCAGGCGCTGGGGAAAGAGACCATCGACACCTTCAACACCGGCGAGAGCCGTGGACGGGAGGTGTCCCACAGCCTGAACTATCAGAAGCTGGGCAAAGACCTTGCCACGATAGACGAGCTGGCGGTGCTGGACGGCGGCAAGTGCATCTTGCAGCTTCGGGGCGTGCGCCCCTTCCTCTCGGATAAGTACGACATCACCCGTCACCCCAATTATAAGTATCTGTCGGACGCAAACCCAAGGAACGCCTTTGATATCGAAAAGTATCTCTCCACAAGGCTGGTGCCGAAAGCGGATGAGGTCTACGAGGTGTTCGACGCGGGCCGCGTCTGAGCGTACAAGCCCGCCGCCCTCATGCGGCGGCTTTTCATATAGATACGGATGAGAAAAGATGCTTCCTCGCTTGCAGGGTCGGAACGAATCCACGAACTAAAATTTGAAAGGAGAAGCCGGAATCGGGGCTGCATCGCAGCTTTCGCTCCGGCTCCTGCTGTATCCGCGAGATTTCAACACAACCAACACCCAATGATTCCGGCAACACAAATATGGAATTTTTCAACTCTGCTGTCGGCGTTCTTCAAACTTTGGTAATTGCCCTTGGCGCAGGTCTCGGCATCTGGGGAGCCATCAACCTGCTGGAAGGCTACGGAAACGACAACCCCGGCGCTAATGCTCATGTACGGTAAAGTATCACAAGAAAATTATGTCGAATTGACAGCCGCCTCCGCTATACCGAATAAGGAAATAAAGAGTCCTCAAATTTTGCGCTACTAAATGAAGACGAGCGGAAGTAATCTCCCGCTCGTCAGTAAACTTAACTATGCCATATCAATCCCGCTTCTTTCCCGCCACCGGCACTAAGAACAGCGCGGGCAACAGCAGGAAAGCGGTACAGACCAGCCCCCAGGGTATGGACACCTGCTGGGCTACCAGCCCCACAATAGGCCCGCCGATGATCTGCCCGAAAGAGTCCAGCTGTCCGCTGGTGGAAAAGACTGTGGCGCGCATTTTCTCATCCACATGGTCGTTCATCCAGGCGGCCAGCACAGGCTCCTTGATGGTGCGCATAAGCCCCGCCAGCAGGAACATCAACAACATGAACCAAAAGCTCCGCCCCACCGCGAAGAGAACCAGGCACAGGATATACCCGGCGCTGGTGGACATGACCACACTGGTTCGGCTGACAGTCCCTTTTTTCTCCATGCGGGCGATGAGCAACTGAGAAGCCAGAATACCTAAGCCGCTGCCGATAAGACTGATAACACCGAACCAAGTGACGCTGTTCAGCGGCCCGATAACGGGTATTACCGTGTCATCCAGAAAATGAGCGGTGGAGAGCCGGTCAAAGCCTTCACTGGCAAGTCCCCCGCATAGTGTGATTGCTAAGAGCGCCAGCAACACAGGTGCGCCTTTCACAAAGCCCAGGTTGAGCTTGAACAGGCAGACAAAGTCTTTAAGCAAGCCCTGCCGTTCCTCAATAGCAGGGGAGAAGTTGGTTTCTGGCATGATGCGAACCAACACCAGCCCCAACAACAAGCACAAACTGCCCCCCAAGATGACAGGCATTTGCAGGTTTATGTTTCCCAGCAGTGTGCCCAGCACCACGCCCAGAACGCCGCCGATTTGCCCCATTTGACTGCCCCGCAGGAACACCTTGTCTATGGGTTTGTCCTCTTCCTCCGAGGCAATCCACGCCTCCAGAGCGCCGGTGATGAAGGTATCACCGCAACCCCAGACAACCTGGGCCAGCAGAACCGGCGCGAACCACGGTAGCGCACCCTCCATCAGAAAGCCCAGGCCGTAGAGGAACATTCCAATCAGCACCGAGCGCCGACGGCTATACAAATCCGCCACCACACCGGTGGGTATCTCGAACAGAAAGCAGGAGGTCTCCAGAACCGTCCCTACCAGGACAAGCTGGAAAGCATCCAGCTGCACCACCTCCAGGTGGTACACGATGGAAAGCACTGTGGACATAGAAACCGCCAGGGAAAAGACAAATCGGATCAGCAGGTAGACAGAATATGCCTTTGAATTTTTAGCAAACATGAAGTTACATTCTCCTTTACGAATTAGTGGGTTGTTTTGTGAAACAAGCCCGACTGCCGCGCAGGAAGGGCAAACTTCTCAGCCCTTTCTAACAGTGATTTTAGAAAAGGCCTCCTAAAGTGCCCAAAGCGCCGTTAAAAGACTTGTTTCTGTTTTTGCAGTTTGCGATATGAATACCTCCGATACTGAAATTAGAACAACATGGCTGTTCTTCTTCGCGATATTATAGCAAATGGGCTTTGTGTTGTCAATGTAAAGAGAAGCGAGAGCGAGAGCGAGAGCGAGAGCGAGAGCGAGAGCGAGAGCGAGAGCGAGAGCGAGAGCGAGAGCGAGAGCGAGAGCGAGAGCAAGTATCGACCCGTGGCCCAAATTTCGCTCCGCTCATTTGTTCCCCTGGTCTGCTACTTGTTGGGGAGTGCCTTCCCCAAACCCTGCTGACCGGCGCTCCGCGCCGGTGTTGTGGCGCAGCCGCGCCACAAAAATCCGTCAGCCCCGCCTGTTGCGTTCTCGCCTGACCAGGCGGAAATCGGAAGCCGTTTCCGCAATCGCCGCAGAGCGGCGCACCCGCCGGAATAGTACACCCGCTTTGCGTCTGTACTGTTCCATCGGGCCAATTCGACAAAACTAGACCTCAAAACGCATTGACAATACTTTACATTCGCTCTATAATAGTCTTAACGATGAGCGATATAAAAAGTGAATATCAGTAAAATTCTCTGCACCCAGATGGTCTTGACCACCTGGGTGCATTGTGTTTTTCCAAAGCCTGATGTTCCCTTTTCCATCGCGTAACACATCGCCCATGACAACTGAATATGGAAAACTTGAAAGGTGTATAATGGGCGAACTATACCCTAAAGGGAATTTCAAAACAGGAGGTAAAAGTTTATTGTCCAAACGCTACAACACGCCCCACCGCACCCACATCATCAAGACCCGTGTGACCGAAGAAGAACACGCCGACTTCATGGAGCGCCTGACCGCCTACGGCATGAGCCAGTCCGAATTTATCCGGCAGGCCATCACCGGCGCGACCGTCAAGCCCATCATCATCGTGTCCCCCGTCAATGACGAGCTGCTTGCCGCCGTGGGCAGGCTGACCGGGGAGTATGGGAAAATCGGCGGCAACCTCAATCAGATTGCCCGGTATCTGAACGAGTACGGAGCACCGTACAACACCCTCGCCGCCGAGGTTCGGGCGGAGCTGTCCGACCTCGCTGCCCTCAAGTTCCAGGTGCTTCGAGAGGTAGGTGAAGCCATTGGCAACACTGAAACATTTAAGCTCTAAAAATGCCGACTACGGCGTGGCGGAGCAGTACCTCACCTTTGAGCATGACGAGTTCACCGGCAAGCCCATCCTGGACGAGAACGGGCGGCTTGTCCCCCGTCAGGACTACCGCATTTCTTCTTTGAATTGCGGCGAGGAGGACTTCGCCGTAGCCTGTATGCGGGCCAATCTCCGCTATGGAAAAAACCAGCAGAGGGAGGACGTGAAAAGCCATCACTACATCCTGTCCTTTGACCCCAGGGACGGCCCCGACCACGGCCTGACAATGGACAAGGCCCAGGCGCTGGGGGAGCGGTTCTGTGCCGAGCAGTTCCCCGGACACCAGGCCCTGGTCTGCACCCACCCGGACGGTCACAACCACAGCGGCAACATCCATGTCCATATCGTTATCAACTCCCTGCGGGTGGCCGAGGTGGAGCGCAAACCGTACATGGACAGAGCCAGCGACACCCAGGCCGGAGCCAAGCACCGCTGCACCGCCGCAGCCATGCGCCACTTCCGGGCCGAGGTCATGGAGCTGTGCCAGGGGGCGGGGCTGTACCAAATCGACTTGCTGGGCGGGAGCAAAAACCGTGTCACCGAACGGGAGTATTGGGCGCAGAAGAAAGGGCAGCTTGCTCTGGACACCGAAGCCGCCGCCCAGGGTAAGCCGCCCACCAAGTTTGAAACGGACAAGGAGAAGCTGCGCCGGGAGATCCGGGCCGTCCTCAACCTGGCCGTCAGCTTCGAGGACTTTGCCCAGCGGCTGTTACAGCGGGGCATCACCGTCAAGGAGAGCCGGGGCCGGTTGTCCTACCTCACCCCCGACCGGGCCAAGCCCATCACCGCCCGGAAGCTGGGGGACGATTTCGACCGCGCCGCCGTCGGTGCCGCTCTGGAACGCAACGCCGCCCGTCCCAGCCTGGGAGCCAAGCCCAGCATCCGGGAGCAGCTTCGCCAGCCCCAGGGCGTCCAGCGCATGGTGGACATTGAGGCCAAGAAAGCCGAGGGCAAGGGCATCGGCTACCAGCAATGGGCGTCCGTGTTCAACCTGAAGCAGATAGCAAACTCGGTCAACGTCTATACCGAGTATGGCTTTTCCTCGCCGGAGGAGTTGGACGCCGCCGTGTCCGCCGCCTTTGCCGCTGTGCGTGACAGCGCCGCCAGCTTGAAGCCGAAGGAATTGGCCTTGAAAGAAAAAAAGGAGCTGCGGCGGCAGATCATCATCTACCGGAACACCAAAGCAGTCCGGGATGGCCTCGCCGCACAGAAAACGCCCAAGGCCCGCGCCGCCTACCGGCAGGAGCATGAAGGTGATCTTCTCCTCTCCGAGGCCACCATTCGTTTCTTCAAGGCCAACGGCATCACCAAGCTGCCCACCGTCAAGGAGCTGACGGCGGAGATCGAGGCCCTGATGTCCGAGAAGAACGCCGGGTACAATGAGTATCAGGAGCGTAAGCGGGAGGCGGACGAGCTGCTGACCGTCAAGCGGAACATCGACCAGGTGCTTCACGGTGCGCCCAGCCAGCGGAGGGACGAGCATGACCGATAACGCCGTCCGGCTGACCTATCCGCAGTACCGGGCCGTCCGGCGATTGGTGCATGACTGCTGCAACTATGACGGCGGGAACTGCCTTCTGCTGGACGATGGGGAGGAATGTGTCTGCCCGCAGAGCATTTCCTATTCGCTGATCTGCCGCTGGTTTCGGGCGGCTGTGCTGCCTCTGGACGAAAGCCTGTGCGCCGCCCTGCTCCACCGCCGGGAAAGAAAAAAGTGCGTCCTGTGCGGTGGCTGGTACATCCCAAAATCCAACCGGGCCAAATACTGCCCGGAGTGCGCCAAGGAGGAAGAACGCCGCAAGACCCGTGAGCGGGTGCGCCGCCACCGGGCCGCCATGTAACGGTTTAGGCCCTTGAAAAGCCCGGTATCACGGGGCTTTTGGGCCGTCCTCAATAGGGGAGCTGTGTACTACCATTCCGGGCCTCGAAAATGGCCCTCTAAATGTCCACAACAAAAATTTGAAAGGAGCCGCCTATGACCGACACCCCCAGCAAGACCACCACCCGCCGCCCGGACTGCGTGACTGAAATCCGCATGGGCAACACCGTCCTCACCGTTTCCGGCTACTTCAAGCAGGACACCACCGACACCGCCGCCGACAAAATGGCGAAAGTCCTGGAGGCCGAAAGCCGCTGCCAGATCAGCCCCGGCCCGTGACCTCCTGCCGGTAGTTCCGCGATAATCCTCAGCTTAAAACTTTTTCTTGTAAGGAAGTAAAAAGCACTATACAACCGCCCCGGCCTGTGCTATACTGTTGCCATCGGAATAGCGGGGCCGGGGCTGTCGGATTGGAGGAAACGATGTTAAGACAGCAACCCATGCAAGCCCCCATCACCGCCTTGTACTGCCGCCTCAGCCGCGACGATGAATTGCAGGGCGAGAGCAACTCGATTTCCAATCAAAAGCGCATCCTCGAAAGCTACGCCCGTGAGCATAGCCTGATGCCCTATCAGTTTTTCGTGGATGACGGATGGAGCGGAGCCAACTTCCAGCGGCCCGGCTTCACCGAGATGATGGACGCTGTGGAGAGCGGCGCGGTCAAGACGGTCGTGACGAAAGACCTCTCACGCCTGGGACGGAATTATCTGCAAGTGGGCCTATTTACAGAAATTACCTTCCCAAAGAAAGGCGTCCGCTTTATCGCCATCAATGACGGCGTGGACAGCGCCCAGGGCGACAACGACATGAGCGCCTTGCGGAATTTATTTAATGAATGGATGGTGAGGGACACGAGCAAGAAAATCAAAGCGGTTTTCCGGGCTAAAGGCATGAGCGGAAAACCCATCACCAGCCAGCCGGTCTATGGCTATCTGAAAGGCCCGGACGGACACTTCGTTGTTGACCCGGAGGCCGCACCTGTTGTAAAGCAGATATTCAGTCTGTGCCTTGCCGGGAACGGCCCCACCAAGATTGCCCGGATGCTGACCGAGCAGAACATCCCCACGCCGGGGACGATGGAGTACCGGCGCACCGGCAGCACCCGCCGTTACTACCCGGACTACCCCTGTAAGTGGTCGAGCAACACCGTGGCGCACATCCTGGAGCGCCGGGAGTACCTGGGGCATACCGTCAACTTCAAGACGGAGAAGGTGTCCTACAAGGTCAAGACCAGCGTTGCCAACCCAGAGGACAAGATAATGGTCTTTGAGCATACCCACGAGGCCATCATTGACGAGGCCACCTGGGAGCGAGTGCAGGAGCTTCGCAAACAGCGAAAGCGGCCCAACCGCTACGGCGAGGTTGGCCTGTTCTCCGGTCTGTTGTTCTGCGCCGACTGCGGCAGCGTCATGTACCAGCAGAGGTATGAAACGAACAAGCGGCGGCAGGACTGCTACATCTGCGGCAGCTACAAGAAGCGCACCGCCGATTGTACGGCACATTTCATCCGCACCGACCTTCTGACGGCGGGCGTGACGGAAAATCTGCGGAAAGTCACCAGCTACGCCGCCAAGCATGAGGCCCGGTTTATGAAGCTGCTGATGGCACAGAACGAGGACGGCGGTAAGCGGAAGAACGCCGCCCGCCGCCGCGAGCTGGAGGCGGCGCAGAAGCGTATCGGAGAGTTGAACGGCATCTTCAAGCGTCTGTATGAGGACAGCGTGAGCGGGCGCATTACGGACGAGCGTTTCATGGAGTTGTCCACCGATTATGAGCAGGAGCAGGCCACGCTGAAGGCCCGTGCCGCCGAGTTACAGGCGGAGCTGGGGCAGGCGCAGGAGGCCGCTGTGAACGTGGAGAAGTTCATGGCCGTTGTGCGGAAGTACACCAGCTTTGAGGAGCTGACCCCCACCCTCCTGCGGGAGTTCGTGGAGAAGATCGTGGTGCATGAGTGCTGGAAGGACGAGCAGGGAACGCGCCACCAGGACATCGAGATTTATTATTCTTTTGTAGGCAAGGTGGACTTGCCCGACGATTGAGCCAGACCTATCCGGCGAGGCCCCGCCGGATGGGAACGGCAAAAATTTTTAACCTCTCCTTGCTTCTTTATCCGTAGTGAGCTAAAAGTCAGGGCATGAAGCAGTTCATGGCTAATTAAAGGGAACAAAAAGAAAGGAAAAGCCAATCCAGACGGTATCAGCGGCAGGCTACAAGAATAAATTGTGATTTCACAAGATTGGTGCTATAATAAGAGAAAAGTTCCTGCCGGGGCAGCCGCTCCGGTGGTATGGATAGAAAGGCAGGAAAACAATATGCACATCAGCTATAAACCACTCTGGCACACACTGTTAGAGCGTGATATGAGAAAAGAGGATTTAAGGCTTGCCGCTGGTATGACAACAAATATGATTGCCAACATGAGCAAAGAGGGAAAGCACATCAGCATGGATACATTAGCCCGTATCTG
>CDZV01041203.1_pt1 | contig 14747 bp, 12 predicted proteins | sample 554851 | NCBI WGS metagenome assembly CDZV01 (sample SAMEA3182090, study PRJEB8094) | gut metagenome | biome: human; feature: gut; material: Stool; isolation source: human stools | place: Canada | collected 2013-03-12
GCCTCGGTGGCCATGTTGAACACCCGCATAAAGCTGATGGGTCCGCTTGCCACGCCGCCGGTGGAGTTGACCGTGCTGCCGCTCGGGCGCAGGCGGGAGAAGGAAAAGCCGGTCCCGCCGCCCGATTTGTGGATAAGGGCCGCCTGCTTGATAGCCTCAAAGATGGCGTCCATGCTGTCCTCCACGGGCAGCACAAAGCAGGCGGACAACTGGCCAAGCGGCCGCCCCGCGTTCATCAGCGTGGGGGAATTGGGCAGAAAATCCAGTGCCGTCATACACGCGTAAAACGTCTCTTCCAGCGCCTGAACATCGGCCTTTTTATCGTACAGGGCGTCGGGGGCGGCAATGGCATGGGCCACGCGGTGAAACAGTTCCTCGACCGTTTCGACGACCTCTCCTTTGTCGTTGCGCACGAGATAGCGGCGCTCGAGCACGGTGCGGGCGTTGGGGGAGATTTTCATGATGATACATCCTTTCCAAATTGATTCCTGTACGAAATATGGAATATCTTGACATGATAAAAAAGCAAGGCACTACATATTGTAGTGCGATGCAGCTTCTCTGTCAAGGCGATCCGGCATATTTTCCGCAAAAGATACGGAATTTGTTCCAAAGCGCGTGTTGCATTGCACGGGGCATTGGGGTATGATAAAAGCAGTCGGAACAAAGGAGAGATCGTTTTGCGGGATTACGCTTCGCTGCAGCTTCCCGGCGTGCCGGCATCCGAGGAAGCGCGCGCTCGCCTGATATACAGTATTACCGCTTATCTGGATGCGCAGGGGTTTATATCCTGCACCAAGGAGGCCGCCGAGCGAACCGTCGCCTTTGTGCGCACGGACAAGGGATGGGCGGTGTTTGATGACTGCGCCGAGCGATTGGATACGGCGGCACTCAACGGGCTGGGACGCTGCCTGTCGGGAAAGCTGCGCACCCAGGTGGTGGGCCTGATGGGTTCGGGTACGGGACTGATGCTCTGTCTGTATGCCGAGGGGCTTGTGCGGGATACGTATATCACATCCCGCCGCCCCTTCGGCAGAACCTGTCTGTCTGGATGGCTCAACGGCCGCGGCCATGCTCCCCGCTGGCGCGCACAGCTGGCAGAAGGGGTGGAAGTGAAGGAGCTCGCCGCTTTGTTCGCCAAAGGCCGGCGTGAGGGACGTGCGATTTACGAACGGCTGAGCCGCGCCCTGGATTTGGATGAGACGGCGGCGTTTGGGTTTTCCTCCATTGAGGAGGCGGGCCTGCAGGGGGTGGTGACCCTGTATTTCCGCGCGGCCAATGTCGTCCGGCAGGGCCTGTTTGATCGGCTGCTTCACCCGGCGCGCCCGGCGGCATCCACGCCCGGCGCGTGCCTGCGTATCGAAAGAAAGCCGCCGGACAGGTTGGAGCGTCCCTGAATTCAGAGCTTCATGAAGGCCAGCAGCAGGAGCAGCGCACCGCTGACCCAGGACAATTCGGTATGGAACCGGGCCGCGATGCGGTTGCCGAGTGCGCATCCCGCCTTCACGGCCAGGGCGCTGCCGACGAGAGAAAAGAGGACGATCAGCGCCACGGGAGCTTCGCCCATGCCGGCGCCGACGCCGACCGCCAGCCCGTCGAGCGACATGGCCACGGCGAGGGGGGCCGCTTCCGTAGGAGAGAGGCTGCGGGAGCGGTCGGTATCTGCCTGCTCCGGATCGGCGTAAATGTGCAGGATAAAGCGCAGACCGGACAGGGAGAAGCGCCATTCGCGGCGCAGCGCCTGGTGCCGGCGGATAAAGGCTTTAATCGCACTGTCGCACAGCCGGAGGAGACCGAGCAGGGCCAGTATGGAAAAGCGGATGCCCGCCGTCAGGGCAGGCGGGAGAACGGGACGCAGCAGGGTACCCGCCAGCAGGGACAGGGCCAGCAGCCCCGTGCATACGCCGGCGAGAACGGACAGGGACGAGAACGGAATGCGGATGTTTCTGGTGCCGTAAGCGAAGCAGGCGACAAAGATATCGGTGGACAGCGCCGTCACGAGCAGGAGCGCCTGCAGCGCGGCCGACATAAAATCGGACAAACTAACACCGCCTTTCTTTTCACAGTACAGTCTATTCCGCAGAAAAGAGAAAGGTTATGGTGTTGGGCCGAACAAAAGGCAGCGGGAGGCCTCCATAAGCGTGCACGGGCCGTGGCCTGTGTTTGCATGGTTCATGTGGCATTGGCCGGGAAACACTCCATATAAGCGAACCAAGGAGGGGACACGCCTGTGTCCCCTCCTTGGCGGATAAGGAAGCCGGCGCCCCCATATCCGCGGATATGGGGGCGCTCCTTGTTCGTATATTCTTATTCAAAAATACAGTAGGTGTCCATGTACGCTTCCATGCGGGGAAGCATATCGGCAAACTTGCCCGATTCGCGCAGATAGTCGTAGATATCCCGCACCGTGACCAGGGCGTGGACGGCGATGCCGAATTCCTCGCGCACCTCCATGACGGCGGTTTTTCCGGGCGTCCGGCCCGTTTCGCAGCGATCAACCGAGATGAACATGTCGCTGACCGATACCTGGCCGCACGCGCGCAGCAGCGGCATGGTTTCCCGTGTGGCGGTGCCGGCTGTGATAACGTCCTCGATGATCAGCAGGCGATCGCCGTCCGCCGGCTGATACCCGACAAGGGTACCGCCTTCCCCGTGATCCTTGACCTCTTTCCGGTTGAAAAAAAAGGGGCGATCGACGCCGAAGTCGGTGGCGAGGGCGGCGGCGGTGGCGGTTACGAGGGGGATCCCCTTATAAGCGGGGCCGAAGAGGGCGGTGAAATCCCCGCCGCACGTTTCGTGCACCTGCGCCGCGTAAAAACGGCCGAGCGCGGCGATCTGGCCGCCCGTTTTATAGTTGCCCGTGTTGATGAAATAGGGGGTTTGCCGTCCGCTTTTGGTAATGAAATCGCCGAAGCGCAGCACGTCGGCGGCCAGCATGGTTTCGATAAACGCGGTTTTCTGTTGTGAGGTCATGGTGCCATTCCTTCCCGTCCTTTTTTTCTCAGTATACCGTATCGGCGCACGGTACGCAAGAGGAAGAAAGAACTTGCCGGAAAGCTTTCATTTTTTGGCGCCGCCTTCTTGCTTTTGCCAGTCCTCGTCAAGCTCCCGGGTATGCGCCTCCTCGTTTTTTATCTCCCAATGGATGAGAAAGGTCAGGGCGGCGCGCAGCAGGATGATGGCCGCCACGGTGAAGATCTCCTTAAATTCGCGCACCACCACTGTGCGCAGAATTTCGCTGCCCAGCTTGAATTCGAGGCCCATGGCCATCCCCTTGGCCAAATTGAGGCGGGTGAGCGGATGCCGCCGGACATAGCCGTAAATGCCCCGCAGCCCGGACCCGATAATGACCGCCACCCCGATGAATTCAAACAGCAGGATGGCAATATCGACAAGCGATGCCAGCAGACCGTGCAGAAGCTCCATAGGGAGACCCGTTCCTTTCCTGAAAGCGCCGCCCAGGCGGCCGGCTGATTTTTCACTCCATCGATTAGTATGTGAAAGGGCGGCACAAATATGAATTGCATACAAAACGGCGCCTGCCGCAGAGGCAAGCGCCGTTTTACATAAGACCAAAAGAGAAAACCCGCTGTAATTTTGGAAGGTAAGGCGAGCAGGGACGCCTTGCCTTAAGAGGAGCCGGATTGGACAAAGCCTGTCTTCAGCCGCTGCCGTATTGTACAAGCGCTTCGGGCAGCTCGAGACCTTCGGCAGACAGATACAGCGTATACGCGCCGTTTCCGCCGCACTCCAGCGTCAGGCACAGAACCGGCTTTTGGATAACGGGCAGCGCATTCGATGCGGTAAGCCGGTCCGCCAATTCTGCAATCGGTTCGCGCAGCAGCTCCAGCATGTCGCCCCCATAATACCGTTCCACCGTACCGCCTTCCGGCTGCATCAGACGGAGGAACAGCCAGTCGTAGGGCTCCCAGTTCCCGTCCCGCAATATGGCCAGCATATCCATGGCCGCGTTGGTGTTTTCGTTGACAAACGCCATATACTGGTTGCTGGTGCGGGGAAGAAGGGAGTCGATCGGGATGGAAGTGGAATACCATTCGGCGCCGATGCTGCCGGAAAAGCGGATGGTGGTCAGCGCCAGCGGCGTATTGCCCCCGTCATAGGCGTATGGCGATGCATATTCCGTAAAATAAACCTGATGCGTTTGCTGCAGATAGCCGTACCAGTCGGCAAACGGCAGTGCCGCGACTTCCTCACGCAGCGTGTCATACAGGGCTTCAGCCTGGGCGGGAGGAAGGCCGTCCACCGCAACCGACGGGCTTTCGGGAAGGTGGAGATAGGCCTCCTGATAGGTGGCGTTTTCCCCGAGGATACCGGCCAGCTCCTGTACATTCTGCGGTGTCAGCAGCACGTTGCGGTAAATGGTGCGCCCGTGCAGATAGATCACCACCTGTTTGCTGATAGCGGAGCCGTCACGCTGCAACGTGTAAAAAGTGTCCGGCGAGCGGCGGACGGTATCGAGCGTGTACTGGAGCCGTTCGGCCATCAAAGCACACAGGGCGGGATCGTCATGCCGGATGGCAGCGGTCCGGATGCTGAAATACTCGTTGGTGTTGTTTTCGACCAGACGCACCGCCTTGATGTCTTCCGCCTCCGGCCGGATTTCCAGCGTGGAATAATATCCCAGAGCCACGCCCCCGATAAACAGCCCGTTCATCAGCAGCAGAATACCCAGCGCAGGAATGGAGCGCAGAAGATTGCGCCATTTGCGGGTGGTGAACAGTTCGTAAAGAAAGTACACAAAGAGCGCCGCCAGATAGAAGACCAGACAGAGAAAGGGATCGTCACCGCTCAGCGTCTGCCTGCCCAGCAGGCTGCCGGAGATCATGACGCAGGGGACCAGACAAATGATCATGGCGATCAGCAGGCGATACACCGTCTGTACGGCGCGGTTGGGCGCGGCCTTACCCGCCGTTTCGCTGCGCCGCTTATAAAAGAGCCAGCAGGCGAGGCCGGTATACAACAGACCGGCGCACAGGGTGTAGACGCCGCCGGGCGCAAAGGTGAAGGACTGGGAAAACCGTCCGTTGAACAGTCCGAAGAAGAAATTGGTCACCACGTTATAGGGATCGTCCAGCGGCGGGGCGAAATGCAGCTCCGACACAATGGGCAGCAGATCGGCGAGAGTCGAACGAAACACCGTGATGAGCAGGCGCGGCGTGAACAGCAGAAGAAGCGACACGGTCACATTGGTGAACAGGGTGCCGGTCAGGCACATGCCGACGGCAAATACCCCCGCCACAAGCAGGGAAGCCGCCAGGCAGTTGAAAAGCATGACGAGCATGCCGGTGAGGCTGAAGGAAAAATAGGTCCGCAGGAGGGAATAGGCAATCAGCGACAGCCCGGTGGATACGACGGCCGCCGCCGCGATCCAGGTCATGACCGCGGCAAAAAAGCTCAGAAAAAGCGAGACGCGGGTGTTGGGAATGGCGTGGTAGAAATCGCAGGCGGGACGCTTGTTGAGAAACTGGAACAGGTAGAGCGTCATCAGCGGCGCAAGCAGCAGGAAGCACACCGCGAGCAGCGGATGCATATTTTGCGGTTCCATGGCTTGGAATGCGGCATTTCCGGCGGCTTCTATGCGGCGCAGCGAGAGAACCTGCCCGATGGGGATGAGCACCGCCTCGAAGGAGAGAAGGAGCAGCCCGGACAACCCGAGAAGCCGCAGCTGCCTGAGTGCGTCGGTATACAGGCCGATGTCAAAGAAGCGCTTTTTCATGCGTGACCCCCCTCGTTTGTTTGCGCAGCCGCGGCGTACGTTTCGGCGAGCACGCTGTCAAAATGGTAGCCGAGCGCCTCCATTTCAAAGGTGAAAACTTCTTCAAGGGTCAGGGGCAGTACGTCGAGCACCGCCGGCTGCATGGCGCGCAGCAGAGCCACTGTGCGTTCCCGATCGCCGCGCACAATGAGATTGGCGACCGAGCCGCGCTTGGAGAAATGCAGCAGATCGAGCGCCGCAAACCGCTCGCGGTCGTACGGCTCGAGAAAGGCGATTTGTATCTTGAACAGGGAGGTTTTCAGGTTTTGGATATCGCTTTCGAACACCACGCCGCCCTTGTGCATCAGGGCCAGCTGGTCGCAGGTGTCCTCCAGCTCGCGAAGCGAATGGGAGGTGAGGATGGCGGTTGCCTGCCGCTCCACCACGTCTTCGCAGATGAGCCGCTTGACCAGATGCCGCATGACCGGGTCGAGGCCGTCAAAGGTCTCGTCCAGCAGCAGATAGTCCGGCCGGCAGGAGAGGGCGAGTATGGTAGCCGCCTGCCGGCGCATACCCTTGGAAAAGTTCTGCAGCGACTTGTTTTCGTCGAGCTGAAAGGCTGCTGTCAGCTCGCGGTACCGCGCCATATCAAAGGTGGGATAGGCCGCACGGTACAGGGCGGCCATACGGCGCATGGAGGCCCCGGGAAGGAAATACCAGTCGTCCGGAACAAAGGCCAGCCGGCTTTTCATACCGGGATTTTCATAAACCGGCTGGCCTTCCAGCGTGATGGTTCCCCCGTCGGGCCGGTAAATGCCGGTGAGCAGACGCAGAAAGGTGGATTTGCCTGCGCCGTTGGAACCGACCAGCCCGTAAATGCATCCGCGCGGGATGGTGCAGGAGATGGCGTCGAGCGCCGTGAAATCGTCAAACCGTTTGGTGAGCTTTTCTGCGGTAATCGTGACGGATTCCCCCTTTCGCGTTAAAGCGCCTGTTCATAGGCGCGCCGCACGCAGTCCAGTACCTCGTCCAGCGGAACGCCCGCCTGCTGCAGCTCGTGCGCGAGCGTCTCCACTTCGCCGAGGCGTTTGCGGCGGGAGTTGGCGATCAGAACGGGCGCATTTTCCGAAATGAAGCAGCCGCGCCCGGGGATGGCGTATAAAATCCCGCGGCTGTCCAGCTCGGCATAGGCCTTCTGGATGGTGTTGGGGTTCAAAGACAGCTCCAGCGACAGGCTGCGCACCGACGGGACCTGTTCCCCCGGCCGCATCAGGCCGGAAAGCACCATCTGTTCAATTTGATCGATAATCTGGCTGTACACCGGCTGCCGAGACATCGCATCCACAAACATCGTTTCACGCCCCTTGTCTGAAGTGTATGAATACACATCATACAGTTGTGAACACTGTACCACGGATCGGTGCCGTTGTCAAGAAAGATAACAAAAATGTAAGATTTCCCTGCCGGCTGTTTTTGCGGCAGGGGACGGCATCGGCCTTCGCGCAGTGCAAGGGCTCCCTGCCGCCGGCAGGGAGCCCTTTTTACACAATGTCGGCCGCGAACAGCCAGAGGATCAGTGCGACCTGTGCCGCGAAGATTAAAGGAATGCCCCACATAAAGCGGCGTTTGCGCGTTTTGTGGTGCAGGCAGCGCATGGCGATATACATCGCCGCGCTCCCGCCCAGCGCCGCAAAGGCAAACAGCGTGGCTTCGGGCACCCGCCATTTGCCTTTGCGGGCGCGCGCTTTGTCCGCGGCCGTGAGAATCACGGCGATCAAACTGATGATTAGCAGATACCCTGCCAGAATTTTGTATCCAAGCGGCATGGAACGGCTCCTTTTGACATATAGATGCATTGTGTGCCTCAAAAGAGGACAACCGTGACCTTCTTCCCCAGTATACCATCCTGGTAAAGATTAGAAAAGCGAATTTTTTCGCCCCAACCGGTTGACCGAAGGCGAAGCGCACGATACAATAAAGAATTATAGACGTTTTTCGCCCTGCTTCGACGGGTGGTGAGGTGCTTATGAGAATGCGGCAACATAAACGCGGATGGCGGCAATGCCTTTTCGGCTGGCTGACGGCGGCCGCCCTGCTGGTTGCTCCGGCCGGCTGTTCCCGGACGGACGGACCGGCGGTGTCCCTGCCGGCGGGCTCAGCCGCCTCGGCGGCGTCTTCGGCCGCGGCGGCATCCACGTGGCCGTCCACATCGGCCGCCACTGTCACGGAGGCTACAAACGCCACGGACACCACGTCTGTGCCGGAGGAAAGCGCGACCACCGGCACCCATTCCGCCACGCCGCAGGGTTCTGCGACTACCACCCGCGCTACCGCCGCGACGGGAACCACCACCGCGTCGTCCGCCGCAACGACCCGGGTAACCACGCCGCCGCGTCCGGCGCTGGAAGGCGAGCTGCGCGGGGTCTGGGTATCCTACATCGAGCTGAACAAGCTGTTGGGAAAGAAAACGGCCGATGAGGCAAAAACCGTGCTTGACGATCTGCTCGACAGCTGTGCGTCCTACGGGATCAACGCGCTGTTTTTCCATGTGCGGGCGAACAGCGATGCGTATTATGCCTCGTCCATCTTCAAGCCCGCCGCTTCGGTGGCTTCCCTGATAGAAAGCGGCTTTGATCCGCTTGCCTATGCGGTGGAGGGAGCGCATAAACGCGGCATGCAGCTGCACGCCTGGATCAATCCCTACCGCATCGGCACGGACGAAAGCTATGCCGTGGGCGATAAGGGGGATCGCTTCTGCAAATACCGCAACACAAAATATGAACAGCAGACCTGGTATTATATCCCCACCTCCACGGCGGCGCAGAAAACCATACTGGACGGAATCCGGGAGATCCTCGACCGCTACGCGGTGGACGGGATCCACTTTGACGATTACTTCTATCCGGAAAACGACGATCCCAAGGTGGGCATTGATCACGATCAGCCCGAGAGCTTTGAATCCGATTTCAACCCCTCGGGCAGTCTGTCGCTGGGCGACTGGCGGCGGGCGGCGGTGGATGCGCTCATTATCCAGGCGTATGCCATCACCCACCAGAAGCCGGGCGCCGTCTTTGGCGTCAGCCCGCAGGCGGGCGCCGAGCATACGCGGGACAAACTGTATGCCGATACCGTCAAATGGCTGGGGACGGCGGGCTATGTCGACTATCTCTGTCCGCAGGTCTATTTCGGGTTTGAGCATCGCTCCTCCGCCTTCGATAAGGTGACCGAACGGTGGCTAGGCTATAAGCGGGCCGCCGGCGTGCAGCTGTACATAGGCATGGGCCTGTATAAGACGGGCATCGACGACGATACCTGGGCCGGCGACAGCGGCCGCCGGGAATGGATAGAAAACGACGACATCATGAAGCGGCAGGTGGAATACCTGCGCACCCAGCCGCAGGTGGGCGGCATGGTGTTTTACAGCTATACCTATTTTGATCCGGTTGCCTGCGGCGAGCTGCAGGGCGAGGGTCTGGAGGTTGCCAAACGGGAAGTACAGAATCTGCTGCCGCTGCTGCGCGGGTAAGCGGCGCGGGACGTGTAAAAGGATAGGAAAGGATGAAAAACGTTATGCCCCAGCACGCCAAAAAACGACCGATCCCCAAGAAGGCGATCCTCATTTCCTCCATTGCGGCGGGTGTCGCCGTATTGGCGGTAGTGGGTATCCTGTTGGTTCATAACGGCGCGCTGGATGCGGTGGTGAACCTGTTCCGGAGCCGGCCGCCCGTTACTTCCACGGTGGACAGCAGTACGCTGCCCCCTGCTTACAGCGAGCCCGACGCCTCTGCGCCGGAGGAGGAACCGGTGATCTTCCGCCGGCCGGACACGCTGTCCGGTGTCCAGCTAACCGCCGGGGTGGAGTATCTGACAAAGGCAGGCGATTCCGCCGAAACGGTCAAGGAGCAGATCGATGCGGCCCTGGCCTTCGCAAAGGAGTGGGGGTTCAATACCCTGCTGGTGCCGCTCGCCTATGACGGCAAGCTGCCCTTCGCGGTGGATGGGGTGGAGACCTATACCCTCCAGGATAAAAGCGGGGCGGCCTTTGATCCGATCGCGTATATCCTGGAGGCCGGCCGGGCGCAGGATATGTATCTTTACGGCGTGCTGGACCTGCGGGTGCGGGAGGACAAGGAATGGGATCCCACCGTGCCGGCGGACGCGGCGCGTATGCATGCCCTCGCCGAAGGGGCGGCGGCCCGGTACGCCTTTGACGGCTGGCTCATTACGGGATACAGCTATCCTACCAAGGCGCAGGGAGACGCCGAGGCGTTTGCTGCCTCGGGCGCGGGGCGCACGATGGAGCAGTTTATGGCGGACAGCGTCCAGACGGCCGTCGCCGATGTGGCGGCAACACTGCGCGCCGCGAACCGCAACGGGTACATCGGGCTTCTCACCTCGCCCGTCTGGGCGCATAAATCGGTGGATGCGCGCGGGTCGGACACGGCGGGTGTGTACGAGGAATACACCGACGGCCACGCCGACAGCCTTTCTTGGATACAGAACGGGCTGGTCGATTTTATCATGCTGCAGGGCGACCGTTCCACGAACCAGGCCAACGCGAGCTTCAACACGGTGCTCGATTGGTGGGCGGGCGTGTGCACGGGGGCCAACCTGCCTTTTTATGTGCTGCAGGCGTCGGATAAGGCGGCCGCCGGCGAAAGCGGGTTCGGCGGCGACCAGATGGCCCGCCAGTATCTCGCCTGCCAGAAGACGGCGGGCTGGGGCGGCAGCGCCTTCACCTCTCTCGCGGCGCTGCAGAAGAACACGGGCGATTTCGCCACGGTGCTGCGCCGTGCGCTCACCGGCGGTATCGACACGGAATACACCTTCAAATCGCTGACCTTCAGTGCGCCCACGAGCAACACGGTGACCACCGACGAATCCAAGTTTACCTTCATGGGCAGCACCGATCCCAATTTCCCCGTCACAATGAACGGCGAGCAGCTGACCCTCTCGGACAAGGGCGGCTTTGCCGTGGACGTGACGCTGCAGCCCGGAGCCAACAAATTCACTTTTGTCAGCAACGGCAAAACGGTCACCTTTACCATCACCTATAAAGTCACCGTCATCAAGAGCGTGTCTCCCGCGTCGGACGAGGCGATGACGCTCGACGGCGGCAGCACGGTGGGCTTCAGCGCCATCGCGCGCAAGGGCGCGACGGTCAAGGTCGCCTTTAATGGCAAGACCTATACCATGGAATCCGCCCCGCTTAAGGAAGAAGAGGGAGCGGGCGATCCGGAACTGTCCGATTTCGAGAACTATGTGGCGACGGTCACCCTGCCCGCCGGCCAGTCCGGGCAGGCGCAGGCGCTGGGCGCGGCCACCTTTACGGGCAGCTATAACGGGCTGACCGAAACGCATAAGTCGGGAAGCATCACGGTCAAGGCACTGCCCAAGCCCGATGCGCCCGAGACGGTGCTGCCCGGCGTCATAGCGGATTTGGAGCCGATCAACCCCAATACGGGCGGTACGCTGCTCGACGCGGGGGATATCATCATCATCAACAAGGACTATGTCGAGACCTTCGACGGGGAAACGGTGGACGATTATTCCCGGCCGGACAATGCTTATCTGCCCAAAGGGACCACCGACGTCGTCAAGAAAACGGTGGCCCTCGGTTCGACCCAATATTATCTGCTCGGCTGCGGCCGGCGCGTATACGTCAAGGACGCGGCCAGTTACATTGAGAACGGCAAGATCACCGAGAATACCATCAAGGACCAGAAGATGGAGCTGGCCAGCACACACACCATCTTGAAGCTGGATTCCACCTGGCGGGTGCCGTACAACGTGGAGCTGCTGCCCCAGAAATATCAGAGCGTGACGGGTACGCCGAATTATTCCATCAACAAGTACGGGCAGACGACCCAGTATGTGGATATCACCTTCTCGTATACGACGGCGGTGCCCTCTTCGGCGCCCGATATGTCGACCAGCCCGCTGTTCAGCAAGGCGGAATGGCTGAAGGGCAGCGGCAATACGACGGTGCTGCGCCTCACGCTGCGTGAAACGGGGCAGTTCTACGGCTATTCGGTGGTGTGGGACAACGACGGCACCCTTCAGTTCTCCTTCAAGCACCCGAGCGGTATTGCCAACAACCCGGCCAACCAGCCGCTCAAGGGGATACGCATCGTGGTGGATCCGGGGCACGGCGGCCGTTCATCCGGCACCTATGGCACGGTGCCCGGCCTGTATGAAAAGACGCTGACCCTCACGTATGGCCTGCTGCTGCGTGATAAGCTGCAGTCGCTTGGCGCAACGGTGGACATGACCCGCACGGCCGACGTGCTCCCCGACAATCCCGATATGAGCACCCGCACCGACCATGCGCGCAACAACGGCACCGATCTGCTCGTCAGCGTGCATATGAACGGCGTGGACGGGCAGAGCGCGAGCGGCTGTTCCATCCATTATTTCAACGAATATTCCTATGCGGTGAACCGGGCGGTCACCGACGCGATGCGCGAGGTGGAAAAAGCCAACAATACGGGCAACCGGTCGGAGCCGTGCGCCTGGAGTCCCTTTTTCATGTGCCGGGTACACGACTGCCCCTCCATCCTCATCGAGTACGGCTTTATGACCAATCCGCACAACATGGATCTGCTCAAGGACTCCACCTATCAGGATAAGATTGTGCAGGCCACGGTGGACGGCATACTGGCCTATTTCCGGTCGCTGCCCACTTATGACCTCAATGTGGTGACGACCACCACGACGACCACGACCACGACTACGACGACCACGACCACGACCACGACCACCACGACGACCACCGCACCGGTTACCACCGACACCGCGGCCCCCTCTGCGTCGGCAACCACATCCTCCGGCGGGAAGGAAAGCGAGGGGAAAACGGATGAAAGCTGAACCAAACGCCTTTGACCGTATTTATGCCGTGGTGCGGCGTATTCCGCGCGGCCGGGTCGCGACCTACGGGCAGGTGGCCCTGCTCGCGGGCAACCCGCGCTGGGCCCGTGTGGTGGGGTATGCCCTGCATGTCAATCCCGACCCGGAGGGGATCCCCTGCTATCGGGTGGTGAACCGGGAGGGCCGCACTTCGCCGGCCTTTGCCTTCGGCGGGGAGGACATGCAGCGCCTGCTTCTCGAGGAGGACGGCGTGCAGTTCGATGCGCAGGGGCATGTGGATTTGTCCCGCTTCCTGTGGGACGGCCAATAGCCGCCGCAAATATACCCCAAATAGGACACAAAATGGTCCCGTTCGGGTATGCTATACTCTCAAACAGATCAAAAGCGATCAAACGAAAGGAGGGGGACGGCATGAAAAAAACAGCGGTCACGACACCCGCGCGTACCCGCGTGCGCTTTGTCGTTTGCTATGTATTCTTTTTCCTGGGCGCCCTGTTGTTTGCCGCCTCTTTCTGGTGCCAGATCAATTTTGGCTTTGTCCCGCTCGATCAGCTTATCTTCACGTTGAAGGTGCCGATGGATGGAGCAAATATGTCCCTGGTCCCGGATTTTATCATCAAATGCGTACCCGTCTCGTTGGCGGTTGCCCTGCTGCTTACGCTGCTGGGCGTCCGCTGGACCAAGACGGAAAAAACCGTCACCATCTGGCTGTTCCGCAAACCCCGGACGCTGACGGTATTTCCCTTTACCTTTTACAGACGGCACATGGCGCTGCTTTCGGTCGCGGCGTTGGTGGGCGGGATCTGCTATGGCTCCTATACGCTGTATCTGCCCGAATTTATTCAGAGTCAGCTGACCCGTTCCAACCTGTTCGAGACGGAATATGTGGACCCCACCACGGTGAAGCTGGAATTCCCGGAGCGTAAGCGTAATCTCGTGTACATCTATCTGGAGTCGATGGAGACCACCTATCTGTCCGAAGAACTCGGCGGTGCGCAGGAAACCAATCTGCTGCCCAATCTGGCCCGGATCGCCCAGGAAAACGTTAATTTTTCGGATACGGCTGGCCTCGGCGGCGCGCAGCAGCTGCCCGGCACCAGCTGGACAGTCGCCTCCATGGTGGCACAGACGGCGGGGATTCCGCTCAAGGTGCCGGTCGGGGATAACGATTACGGCAAGGCGAGCGCGCTTTTTCTGCCCGGCGTGACCAGCCTGGGCGATATCCTGGAGGAGCAGGGGTATAATCAGATGCTGCTCATTGGGTCGGACGCCAATTTCGGCGGCCGGAAACAGTATTTTACCCAGCATGGCAACTATGAAATCTTCGATTTGTACACGGCCCGGGAGACGGGAAAGATTGCCCAGGACTACAAGGTCTGGTGGGGGTACGAGGATCGCAAGCTGTTTGAGTACGCGAAGGAGCAGGTGACGGCGCTCGCCGCGCAGGGCGAGCCCTTTAATTTTACCATGCTGACGGTGGACACCCATTTCCCCAGCGGGTACCCCTGCCCGCTGTGCGAGCATACGGACGACAGACAGTATGCCAACGTGATTTCCTGCTCCGACCGGCTGGTATCCGATTTCATTGAGTGGCTGCAGCAGCAGGATTTTTATGAGAATACCACCATCATCTTTACCGGCGATCATTTGAGTATGGATTCCAAATTTTTCACGGATATCGGCGAATACAACCGCACCATCTTCAACGGCGTCATCCATGCGGCCGTCGAGCCCGTTCAGGCGAAGAACCGTCAGTTCAGCGTGATGGACATGTTTCCCACCACGCTGGCAAGTCTCGGCGTGACCATCGAGGGGGACCTGCTGGGACTGGGCACCAACCTGTTTTCGGATCGGGAAACGCTGATGGAAAGCATGGGGGAGGAAGCCTTTTCTGACGAGCTGGAACGGGTTTCCAATTATTATAACAATCAATTTTTGTATCCGGACGGGGTGGACGGCAGCGCCGGCCTCCCGGATGCTTCTTCCTCCGTGTCGGTGACGGAGACATCCACGGTGGTTTCCGATGCGGTTTCCGGGTAGAGTGCGGAAATAACAGAACGGAGAGGTTTGCATGATGCAAACCTCCTCCAAATTAAAAGGCGGACCATATTGTATGGTCCGCCTTTTATTGTAGGGAAAAACCACCAGCAGTGCTGGTGGTACC
>CDZV01017778.1_pt1 | contig 14711 bp, 14 predicted proteins | sample 554851 | NCBI WGS metagenome assembly CDZV01 (sample SAMEA3182090, study PRJEB8094) | gut metagenome | biome: human; feature: gut; material: Stool; isolation source: human stools | place: Canada | collected 2013-03-12
CCCTCGCCGGGGGTTCCCCGATGCGACGCATAAGAATTCTACGTTTGTGCATATTGCTATTCGCTAAAAAGTTTTTTGACAATCTGAAATCCCGCACAGCCGTTTTAAGCGGTTGTGCGGGATTTTTTCAGGCCGAGTACGGCGACGAGCGGAAAATGATCCGACGGATAGTACCCGTTCAGATTGCTGTGATCGAGATAGGCATCTTCAATTTCAAAGTCGTCGCTGACAAAGATATAATCGATGGGGCGGCGGCCTTTGCGGGTGCCGCGGAAGCCATGGTAAGAGTTATGGATCTTGTCCTGATCAAAACGGGAATAGATGTTTGTCAGATGAATGTCCGTATACGGATGCAGGTTTTCGGTCAGCATGCGCACCGGTTTGCTGCCGGGCCGGGCATTGAAATCGCCCATCAGGATGGTGGGCAGCTTTTCCTTGACGCCCAGGCGGTGCATGTATTCGAGGATGATGCGCACGCCAAGGGTGCGCGCCGGGCCGCAGATGTGATCAAAATGGGTGTTAAATACCCGGATTTTGCAATTCAGCTCCTTGGAAAATACCTCACAGATGGTACAGATGCGGGGAAAAACAGAAAAATAGGCACGGCTTCCGGATTTTTCCGGGTGCTTGGACAGCCAGATGGTCTGGTCCGACAGAGCCGCCGTGTCCGTGTTGTGCAGGAGGATGGCGGCGTGCTCATCGGTATACTTGCGTGTGCGTCCCCAACCAAAGATGCTGTAATCGGTCAGCCGTTTGCGGATATCCTCCTTCATGGCGGGCATAAGCTCCTGTACGCCGACAATGGCGGCATTCGATTCGCGGATAATGCGGGCAACCAGTTCCCGCCGATTTTTCCACGCATGGGCGCGACAAAAAATGGAATCGCGCTTGACGTTGAACGATACGACCTTCAGCGCCGCTTCCATAATGGGATCTCTCCTTTTATTCACCGGGGTAATATTTCTCTTCCTATATTATATAATACAGGAACGGCAATGGTCAATGCGCATTTATCGGAAAAATGTCTAAGATTTTATGAAGATTCATCGTATGTTTCCATTAAAGGAACGGAGGAGGGGGTATTGAAAATATGGTAAAAGCGAGTAAAATGAATAGGCAGGAAAGGGAACGGAGGGGAATGCCAAATGAAACGGTCTTATGAGATCGATATGATCAACGGCCCCTTGCTGGGGAAAATTCTGCGGTTTTCCATCCCACTGATGCTGTCGGGGATTCTGCAGCTGCTGTTCAATGCGGCGGATATCGTGGTGGTCGGTCAGTTTACCGGAAGCGATGCGCTCGCGGCGGTGGGCTCCACCGGTTCGCTGAATAACCTGATTGTCAATATCTTTCTGGGCCTGTCCATCGGCAGCAGTGTGCTCGTGGCGCAGTATTACGGCGCGCAGGACTGGAAAAACGTGCAGGACGTCGTACATACCTCGGTGCTGCTCAGCGCGGTCACCGGCGTGGTTCTGGTCCTTGTGGGGGTTCCGCTGGTCGGCCCCCTCCTCGAGCTCATGGGTACACCGCCCGAAGTGCTGGATCAGGCTGTGCTGTATATGCGCATTGTTTTTGCCGGCATGCCGGCCATGATGATTTACAATTTTGGTGCGGCGATACTCCGCGCGGTGGGCGATACCCGCCGCCCGCTGCTGTTTCTGTTTATTGCGGGGCTCATCAACGTCGGCCTCAATCTGTTTTTCGTCATCGTGTTTCATATGGGGGTATCGGGGGTGGCGCTGGCGACCGTGATTTCCCAGTGCATTTCCGCCGCGCTGGTGCTGCTGTGTTTATCCCGCAGTTCGGCGAGCTACAAGCTGTACTGGAAACAGTTGCGCATCACCAAGGATAAGCTGCTGCAGATTGTGCGTATCGGGCTGCCGGCCGGCCTGCAGGGCGCCCTGTTTTCCGTTTCCAACGTCCTGATCCAGTCCTCTATCAATTCCTTCGGCTACATTGCCGTGGCGGGTAATACGGCCGCCTCCAATATTGAGGGCTTTGTGTACACGTCCATGAATGCCTTGTATCAGGCCTCTCTCAGCTTTACCAGCCAGAACGCCGGGGCACGCCGGGTGGAACGCATTGTTCCCGTGCTGACGCGGTGCCTTGGCTGCGTTATAGCGATTGGCGTGGGCCTCAGCGCGCTGGCCCTGCTGTTGGGCCGGATGCTGCTGGGTATATATTCTCCCGATCCGCAGGTGATTCAGTACGGCATGGGCCGCATGAGCGTGGTATGTGCCACCTATTTCCTGTGCGGTATGATGGATGTTGTCTGCGGCTCTATCCGCGGCCTGGGGTATTCCATCACCCCCACCATTGTCTCCCTGACCGGCGCCTGCGGTCTGCGCATTCTCTGGATCTATACGATTTTTATATGGCACCGTTCTTTGTTTTCTCTGTATCTGTCCTATCCCGTGAGCTGGGTGATTACCTTTACCGCGGATCTCATCTGCTTTATTGTCTTTTTCCGCCGCTGGAAACAAAAAACGCTCGCCGAACAGCCGATGCCGCTCTCCGCTTCACAGGAGAAGGAACCGGCTGTGATTTCCTGAAAGCCAAACAGAAAACAAAAAAGCACCGCTTTAAGCGGTGCTTTTTTCTGGAGCATCTAAGCAGATTCGAACTGCTGACCTCATCCTTACCAAGGATGCGCTCTGCCTACTGAGCTATAGATGCAAGTGGCGACCCGGAACGGGCTCGAACCGTCGACCTCTAGCGTGACAGGCTAGCGTTCTAACCAGCTGAACTACCGGGCCACTTGTCCGCGGGACAACCGGGCGGGCCCGGACATCAGCGACGGTGTATATTATACGCGATGCGAAACGGTTTGTCAATCTTTTTTCGATTTTATTTTTACTTATCTGAAGCAGGGCCGTATTATCTACCCATTTGCGGTGGACGGTATTTTGTGGTATACTATATTTAGTATACACAGAAGGGACGAATGAGATGGCGACACTGGTGATCGGCAACGCCGAGGATATTCTGCCGCTGGTGGAGAGTCTCTTTGACTCGGAGGAAAAAGAGAAGGCGCTTACCCCCGAAGAGCAGGAAGAGCGGCGCCGGCGGCGGGAAGAGGAGATTGTCCTGCTGTAGTCCCGCTATATAGAGGCGAATTTTCTTGACAGAACCTCAAAATATGGGGTAAACTAAAAATTCAGGAACGTATACAATGCGATAAGAAGGAATGAGAAACGGCATGGCGACAAAAAAGCCAGCATACGGCAACGACAGCATCACCTCTCTCAAGGGCGCGGACCGCGTGCGCAAACGCCCCGGCGTGATTTTTGGATCGGACGGGCTGGAGGGCTGCGAACACGCGGTGTTTGAAATCCTGTCCAACTCCATTGACGAAGCGCGCGAAGGTTACGGATCGCGCATTGTGACCACCCGCTATGCGGACGGTTCCATCGAGGTGCAGGATTTTGGCCGCGGCATGCCGGTGGATTTCAACCAGAAGGAAGGCCGGTATAACTGGGAGCTCATCTTCTGCGAGCTGTATGCCGGCGGCAAATACAATACCAATGAAGCGGAGAGCTACGAATTTTCGCTGGGACTGAACGGCCTTGGCGCGTGCGCGACGCAGTATTCCTCCGAATACATGGATGTGGAGGTGCGCCGGGACGGATATAAATTTACGCTGCATTTTGAACATGGCGAGAATGTGGGCGGCCTAAAAAAAGAGCCTTACGCCAAACGGGACACCGGCACCACCATCCGCTGGAAGCCGGACCTGCAGGTATTCACCGATATCGCCATACCGCTCGAGTATTACCGCGATATCCTCAAGCGGCAGGCCATCGTCAATCCTAACCTGCTTTTCGTCCTGCGCAGCCAGAACGGGTCTTCCTTTGAGACGGAGGAATTCCTGTATGCCAACGGCATCGAGGATTATGTCCGGGAAATCGCGGGAGAAGACGCCTTGACCGACGTGCAGGTGTGGTCGGCCGAACGGCGGGGACGCGACCGGGCGGACAAGCCGGAATACAAGGTGCGCCTGCAGGTGGCGCTGTGCTTCTCCAATAAGGTGAACCTGCTCGAGTATTACCACAATTCCAGCTGGCTCGAGCATGGCGGCGCGCCCGAAAAGGCGGTGCGCTCCGCCTTCGTTTCGCAGGTGGACGCCTATCTCAAGCAAAACGGCCGGTACCTTAAAAATGAAAGCAAAATCAGCTTTCAGGACATACAGGACTGCCTGGTGCTGGTATCCTCATCCTTCTCCACCCAGACCTCCTATGAAAACCAGACCAAAAAAGCCATCACCAATAAATTCATTCAGGAGGCGATGACCGATTTCCTGCGGCACAATCTCGAGGTGTACTTCATCGAGAACAAGGTGGAAGCGGACAAGATCGCCGAGCAGATTCTCATCAACAAGCGCAGCCGGGAAAAGGCCGAAACCACCCGGCTGAATCTCAAAAAAACGCTGCAGAGCGGCAACGATCTGACCTCCCGGGTGCAGAGCTTTGTCGACTGCCGCAGCCGCAAGGTGGAGGAGCGGGAGCTCTTCATTGTGGAGGGCAAGTCCGCCATGGGCTCCTGCGTGCAGGCGCGCAACCCGGATTTCCAGGCGATTATCCCGGTGCGCGGCAAGATCCTCAACTGCCTCAAGGCGGAATACGACAAGATCTTCAAAAACGATATTATCACCGATCTGCTCAAGGTGATGGGCTGCGGTGTGGAGGTCAAAAGCAAGGCGAACAAGGATCTCGCCACCTTCGATCTCAGCCTGCTGCGCTTCAGCAAGGTGATCATCTGCACCGATGCGGACGTGGACGGCTTTCAGATCCGCACCTTGATTCTCACCATGCTCTACCGCCTGACCCCCACCCTCATTGAAAAGGGCCTGGTGTTCATCGCGGAGACGCCGCTGTACGAGATCACCTGTAAGGACGATACCTATTTCGCCTATGACGATCGGGAAAAGGCCGAAATCCTTGCCGAACTGGCAGGCAAAAAGTACACCATCCAGCGCTCCAAGGGCCTTGGCGAGAACGATCCGGATATGATGTCGCTGACCACCATGAACCCGGCGACCCGCCGGCTGATTCAGGTGTCGCCCGCCGACGCGGAAGAGACCGCCCGTATGTTTGATGTGCTGCTCGGGGATAACCTGAACGGCCGCAAGGACTTCATCGCCGAACGGGGCAACCTGTACCTCGAAATGGTGGACGTGAGCTGACGGGCCTCCCTTTCCCCGCAGGAATATACACAAGATAAGGACGAAGCGGAATGGCGAAAAAAATCAAAAAAACACCGAGCCTTGATAAACTGCCGGAAAACGCGCATATTGCGGGGGCCGGCCTGGTGGAAAACCAGCGCATCACCGAGACGCTCGAGACCAATTACATGCCCTATGCGATGAGCGTTATCATGTCGCGGGCCATCCCCGAAATTGACGGGTTCAAGCCCTCTCACCGCAAGCTGCTCTACACCATGTACAAGATGGGGCTGCTCAGCTCCGGCCGTACCAAGTCGGCCAACATCGTCGGCTCCACCATGAAGCTCAACCCGCACGGCGACGCCGCCATTTACGAGACGATGGTGCGCTTGTCGAGCGGGTATCAGGCGCTGCTGCACCCGTATGTGGATTCCAAGGGCAATTTCGGCCGCGCCTATTCGAGCGATATGGAATATGCCGCCTCCCGGTATACCGAGGCAAAGCTCGCCCCCATTGCGGCCGAGCTTTTCCGCGACATCGACAAGGATACGGTCGATTTCGTGGACAACTATGACGCGACCATGAAGGAGCCGACCCTGCTGCCGGTGAGTTTCCCGACCGTGCTGGTCAACAACAACATGGGCATTGCGGTCGGCATGGCGAGCAATATCTGCTCCTTTAACCTGGCCGAAGTGTGCGACACCGCCATTGCCCTGATGAAAAATCCGGAGCACGATGTGGCGGACACGTTGCTGGCGCCCGATTTTCCCGGCGGCGGCCAGCTTATTTACAAGCGGGACGAGCTGGAAAAGATCTATGAAACGGGACGCGGCAGCGTGCGTGTGCGCGCCGTATACACCTACGATAAGGCGGAAAACTGCATCGACGTGACCGAAATTCCCTCCACCACCACGGTGGAGGCCATCATCGCCAAGCTGGTCGATCTGGTCAAAAGCGGCAAGGTGCGCGAAATCTCCGACGTGCGCAACGAAATCGGCCTGAACGGCCTGAAAATCACCATCGATCTCAAGCGCGGCGTGGACCCGGACAAGCTGATGAACCGGCTGTTCGCCCTTTCGCCGCTGGAGGATTCCTTTGCCTGCAACTTCAACCTGCTGATCGCGGGCGTGCCGCAGGTGCTCGGCGTGAAGCGCATTCTGGAGGAGTGGACCGCTTTCCGGATGGAGAGCGTGCGCCGGCGGGTGTACTTCGACTGCCAGAAGGCGAAGGACAAGCTGCATCTGCTCAAGGGCCTGCAGAAAATCCTGCTGGACATCGACAAGGCGGTGCGCATTGTCCGGGAGACGGACGAAGAAGCGGAGGTTGTCCCCAACCTGATGATCGGCTTTGGCATCGACGAGGTGCAGGCGGAGTATGTGGCGGAAATCAAGCTGCGCCATCTCAACCGGGAATATATTCTCAAGCGCACCGAAGAGATCGGCCGGCTGGAGCAGGACATTGCCGAGATGGAAGCCATCCTGGCCAGCGCCGCCAAGGTGCGTGCCCTCATCATCGCCGAACTGCAGGACATCCGCGCCAAATACGGACAGCCGCGCAAAACGCAGCTGCTGTATGCTTCCGAGATGGAAGAGACGGCCGCCGATGAGGAGGAAGAGGTGCCCGATTATCCCTGCACCCTCTTTTTCACACGGGAAGGCTATTTTAAAAAGATCACCCCCGCCTCGCTGCGCATGAGCGGTGAGCACAAGCTCAAGGAGGGGGACGCCATCGTGCAGACGGTGGAAACCTCCAACAACCGCGATCTGCTCTTCTTTACCGACAAGGGAACGGTGTACAAGGCCAAGGCCGCCGATTTCGCCGACACCAAGGCCAGCGTCATGGGGGATTACATCGCTTCTAAGCTCGGCTTTGACGAAGGAGAGAACGCGCTGTATATGGCGGTGACGGCCGACTACAGCGGGTATATGCTCTTCTTCTTTGAAAACGGCAAGGCCGCCAAGGTGGAAATGGCCTCCTATGCGACCAAAACCAACCGCCGCAAGCTGGTCGGCGCCTATTCGGACAAGTCGCCGGCGGTGGCGATTATACAGGTTCCGGAAGACCGGGAGTTCATGCTCACCGCCACGTCGGGCCGCCGTCTGCTCGTGCATACGGGCGCCATTGCGGCCAAGACCACCCGCAACACCATCGGGGTTCAGGTCATGACCCTCAAGGGCCGGCATACGCTGCAGGCGGTGGTTCCCTTTGAAGAGGGTATGGTCACCAAATCCAACCGCTACCGCACCAAATCGCTGCCGGCTGCCGGTGCGCTGCCGCTGGCAGAGGATATCGGCGAGCAGCTGACGATGGATTGAATAAGGGAAAGGAGACCGCTGTCCTTTTGGCAGCGGTCTTTCTGAAACAGCGCCCCCGGCCATCTGGATGGCCGGGGGCGCTGTTTGGCTTTCGGGTGTAACCGGCCGCATCAATAGCCGGTTTTCGCATAATGCTCCTTCAGGGCCTGATTGAAGGCGGGGCCGTCCTCGAAGTTCTCGCTTTTAAGCACCGAGGGGGTGATGCCGCTTTGCAGCAGCAGCTCGATCGCATGGGCGCACACGCTCCAGAGCAGCACGGCCGCCGACAGGCCCGATGCGGCGCCGAACCGGGCATTCAGCCCCTCTACCTCCAGCATGGCCTCGGCAGCCGGCGTGCAATTATCGAGCACCAGATCCGCACATTCATAGAGCTTTTTTCCGCTGCTGTGCCGGCTTTCCACCGCCTGGCTGTAGGCCAGGGAGGTGACCGCGATGACGGTCAGCCCAAATTTTTTGGCCTCGATGGCCAGATCGATCACATTCTCGCTCTTGCCGGAAACCGAGCCGATGAACAGCACGTCGCCCGGCAGCGCACCCGAGCAGCGCAGCGCATAGGCGGCCAGACCGGTCATGTCCTTATTCACGCCGCTGCGGTCCCGGGGCCGCACGGGATTATCCACCGTCAGGGCGTATTTGAACTGCTTGAGCAGCAGCAGACCGCCGCCCCGGTAAATGAGTTCGCTGTCGATGATATGCCCCGTGTCAAAAACATGGACGGCGCCTCCCCGCTTGACGCAGTCGGCGACCAACTCGCCCGCCCGGATACAGGCGTCCCGCTGGGTTTTCTCCACCGTTTCGATTTGCTGGTTGATACGTTCCTGATACCGATCGATTAACAGCATAACCATTCCTCCTGTTTATAAAGCCAGTGCCTGGCTGTTTTGTACGAGATGGTCCAGAGCCTCCGGCGACAGCTCGCCGTGCGCGGACAATATGTAGGATGCGGCCCCGCCGACGACGGGCGGAAACAGGGGCGAGAGGAAGCAGGGCGGCTGAGACAGGCGGCCGCGCAGATGGGCTTCCAGCGCCTCCTGTACAGGCGCGCAGTGGCGCAGCACGCTCCCCGTGGTGCAGACGGGCAGAGAAACGGCATGCGGCTGCTTGCGGTACATGGCCTCGGTCAGTTCACCGAGCGCCCGGCCCGCTTCCTGCAGGATTTCAAGGCTGACAGGGCAGCCCGCCTGCGCGGCGGCGGACACGAGACGGCAGAGGGAGGCGATGAGACGGGCGGGCAAAGGGTGCTGATAGCAGCGAGACAGCAGCTCTCCCTTGCCGTTTGCCCCGAGCTCCGCGCATAGCCGGGCATGCAGGGGCGCTTCAGGGATCCGCCCCTCCCAAAAGCAGAGGAGCGACCGCACGGCTTCCCGCCCGATGGCCAGCCCGCTTCCCTCGTCTCCCAACAAGTAACCCCAGCCGCCGAACGTGTCCCGGGTTTCCCCTTCTTCCACAAGAAATACATCGCTGCCGGTTCCCGAAAGGACACATAGTCCGTCGGTTACGCCGCAGCACAGCACGCCGAGCGTCCCTTCGCTGTTGAACGCAAAGTGAGAACAGGGGATCTGATCACGGATTACAGAGGGAAACGGTTCCATCTGGTTGACAAAGACCGTGTCGATGGCCTCCACCCGCACGGGACTCTGTTCCAGCATGGCGGCCACATTGCGCCGGATGCTGTCCCGTACTTGTGCTTCGGTATAGATATTCGGGTTGACGCCCTCGGTTGTCGCGGCGGCGAGAAACCGGGCGTTTTCGTCGAACAGGAGGCCGGACAGCTTGGTGCCGCCGCCGTCGAAAGAGAGGTAATAGCGCACAATACCGCCTCCTGTCAGTTATAAAAGATCCGATCCTTATACCGGCGGAAAATCTCCTGATTATGTTCGTCGCCGCCGTCAAGGTTGGCGCTGAGAAAAACAGGGGGAACGACGCCCTGGGCGAGAAGGCGGCCCACCGTCTCGATGACCACCCCGTTGAGCAGCGCCGCGCCGCAGGCCGTGGAGGTGGGGCCAATCGCTTCGGGAAGTCCCTCCAGCCGGATGGCCGCGTCCCCCACGTCTCCCTTGTTGTCCAGTACGAGGTCGCATACCTCGAACAGCCGCTTGCCGCTCGGATGGCGGGAAGAAACGGCGGAGGAATAGGCAATATTGGTGATCGCAATGGTGAAAACGCCGCGCGCCTTCGCTTCGAGCGCCATTTCCACCGGTACGTTGTTGCGCCCCGACACCGAATGGATAAGCAGCACGTCGCCTGCCTTCAGGCGGTTCTGCTCGACCAGAATCTTGCCCAGCCCGTCCAGCCGCTCAAGCTGGCTTGTCAGGGTGATGGGGCGGGTGTTGAGCATGAAACCGGGGAAAAAGATGGGGTTGAGCACTGCCAGGCCGCCCGTGCGGTAGAACACCTCTTCCGCCAGGATGCCCGCATGGGAACAGCCGAACAGATACAGGCTGCCCCCGTCGATTACGGCTTGGCACAGCCGATCGGCGGCGGCCGAAATGGCCGGTGTCTGTTCCTGCCAGGCGCGGCGAATGGTATTCTGCACAATCTCGATGTAACCGTCTGCGTACATGTACATGGCCTCCTTATCCTATGATGGCTCCTGCCCGGAAACAATTTCATCCTACACTCTTGCGGGCGGCAGCACAATGATGTAAGATGTTCATATCCTGATGTTTTCTGCTCAAAGAGGTGGGGAAAATGCTCCGGATGGTTCACTGGATCGCCGATTTCATCCACGAGCCGGGCTATCGGATCGATCGGCCCGCGGGACTGGACACCGCCGTCCTGCTTTTGTTTCACCAGCCGGTGCTTATCCGGCAGGGGGACGATATGATGGAGACGCCCGCACAGGCCGGTATCCTGTATGAAAGAGGCGTGCCGCAGCTATACTACAAGGAGGACGGCCCCTATTCCCACGACGGCGTGTTTTTTGACGGGGAAGAGGCGGACGATTTTCTGCACCGGCTTGGATTGCCGCTCAACCGGGTATTCATACCGCCGGATCCGGGGGCGGTATCGGCGGCAATCCGGGACATCGGGGCGGAATTCATCCAGCAGGAGGCCCACACACCGGAAATACTGGACTGCCGGCTGCGCCTGCTGCTGTACCAGCTGGCGGACGGCCTGCAGCATGCTTCCCGCCCGTTTCACAGCGAATACGCCCGGTTCCAGCAGGTGCGGCGCGAGGTGTTCCGTCAGCCGCAGCACGCCTGGAGCGTGGCGGCGGTGTGCCGGGAGCTGCATCTCAGCGAGTCCCGGTTTCAGCATTTGTACAAGCGCTTTTTCGGGAACTCGTTCATGCAGGACGTGATCCGCGGACGGCTCGAATACGCCCAGCAGCTGCTGCGCGGCAGCGATATGGGCATTGCCGCGGTGGCGGCCGCGTGCGGCTATGCCAGCCCGGAGCATTTCATGCGGCAGTTTAAGCAGGTGACCGGTCTGCCGCCGGGACGGTACCGGCAGGCGCATGTCCCCGGGCCGTCTGGTATGTAACCGGTTTTGGACGGAAAAAAACCGCTGCCGGACGGAGTGAACCGAACGATAGCGGTATTTTCCGGCAGCGGCTACTGCAAACGCAAAATGGTTGTATCCGTCGCCAACACTAGATTGCCCGTCCCGCGGCCGATTATACGGCAGATAAAAAAGTTTGCCGAACAAATTTTGCCAGTGCGCTTGCAATTTGTCCGGCGGTGTGGTAGTATACTAAGGAATGATATTGCGAAGACTATTTGGAGGGACATAGAGAATGAGCGTTTGGGAAATCATCATCGGTGCTGTCCTGATCGTGTTTTCACTGCTGATCATCGCCGTGGTGCTGCTGCAGGAAGGCCGTCAGGCCAATTTGGGTGCCATCGCCGGCGCCGCCGATTCGTTTATGGAAAAAGGAAAAGCCCGCACGATGGATGCGCTGCTGTCCAAATGGACCAAGGTCATTGCCATTGTGTTTTTTGTGCTCGTGCTCGGCGGTATGCTGATCACGCAGTATCTTTGACCATATCGATCCAACGCCCTGCTCTCATACGGAGCAGGGCGTTTTTCTATCGGAATGGAGGTATGCTTTCCTATGCAAGATATGAAGGAACGGGTACGGCGGCAGCTTCGGCGCGCCAAAAAACCGCTGTCGGCCGACATGCTGTTCACGCTGCTGCGGCTCAAGCGGTCGGAGCGGCCTCGTCTGCTGCTGCTGTTGCAGCGCATGGAACGGGAGGGCGAACTGCTTTGCACCAAAAAAGGCCGGTATAAGCTCGCACAGGGGGCCGGCTGCGTGCGCGGCCGGCTGCTCTCGCTGAACAAGGGGTTCGGCTTTGCCCGCCTGGAAGACAGCGAAGAGGACTGCTTCATCGCGGGACGGTATCTCGGGGAAGCGCTGCCGGGCGACGTGGTGGCGATCCGCCTGGGCGCCCAAGACGCACGCGGCACCCAGGGCGTGATCGAAAAAATCCTTGAGCCGGGCGGCCATCTGTATGCCGGCCGTTTGACGGCGGATAAGCGGGGCGGCCTGCTCATCGAAGCGGACAGCGGCTTTCGCTTTCCGCTGCCCGTACGCCGCTCTTCCGTTGGCGAAGCGCAGCCGGGGGATAAGGTGCGCTTTTCGGTCAAGCAGGGGCGGGACGGCGACTGGATAGCTAGTGTACGCACCGTGTACGGCCGGGCGGACAGCGCCAAAATCTGCGCCGATGCGATCGTGGACAGCCGGGGCATTCCGACGCGCTTTGCGGATGAGGCGCTGGAAGAGGCATCGCGGCTGAAGGCGGCCGGCATGGCGCCCGAGGAACTGGCGCAGAGGGAGGATCTGCGCGGGTGGAATATTTTCACCATCGACGGGCGCGACGCCAAGGATCTCGACGACGCCGTATCCCTTGAAAAAGTGCCCGGGGGCGGCTGGCTGCTGGGGGTGCATATTGCGGATGTGTCCCATTATGTCCGCGCCGAAACGGCGCTCGACGCGGCGGCGCAGGAACGCGGTACCTCGGTGTATTTTGCCGATCGGGTGATCCCCATGCTGCCTGAGGCACTGAGCAACGGCGCCTGCTCGCTGGGCGCCGGAGAGGACAAGCTGGCCTTTTCGGCGCTGATGCAGCTGGATGCGGCCGGTGCGTGCCAAAATCTGCGGCTGGTCAAGTCGGTGATCCGGTCCCGGGTCCGGGGCGTGTACAGCGAGGTCAATGCCCTGTTCGACGGCACGGCGGGGGAGGAGATTACCGCCAAATATGCGCCGGTCCGCGAGTCGCTCGATGCCATGCGCGGCCTGGCGGCCCGCCTGCGCGAAGCAGCGGCACAGCGCGGCACCATGGATCTCATCAGCGTGGAAACGCAGTTTGTCCTCGACGAAGAGGGAAAACCCGCCGCGCTGTTTCCCCGCACGGCGGGCGAGGCGGAGGGCATGATCGAGCAGTTCATGATCGCGGCCAACGTGGCGGTGGCGGCATTCGCACGGCGGCGGGGGATTCCCTTTGTCTATCGCGTGCATGAACCGCCCCATCCGGAGAAGATCGCCGATTTGATCGATATGACGCAGCGCCTGGGCTTTAAGACGCCGCTGAAGACCGAGGATGTGCCGCAGACGGCGCTGCGCGATCTGATGGAGGAGGCACGGGATACACCCTATGCCCGCCTTGTATCGGAACGGCTGCTGCGTGCGATGGCCAAGGCAAAATACAGCGATAACCCGCTGGGGCATTACGGCCTGGTGCTGCAGGATTACTGCCATTTCACCTCGCCAATCCGGCGGTATCCCGATCTGGCCATTCACCGCATTTTGACCGATGTCCTGCAGCACACGCCTAAGGCCGCACTGTATGAACGGTACGGGGCGTTCGTGCGCGCGGCAGCGGATCGGTCCTCCGCCTGCGAAGTGCGCGCCATGACGGCGGAACGCGACTGCGAGGCCTGCTATAAGGCGGAATACATGCAGGCATATCTGGGACAGACCTTCCCCGGCGTGATTGTGTCGGTGTCGGATTTCGGCCTGTTTGTGGAGCTGGAGAACACGGTGACCGGCCTGCTGCGCGCCGAAGCGCTGCCCGATCCGGTCCTGCGGTTTGACGGCGCCGCCTCGCTCGTCGATGCGGCAGGGCGGCTCCGCTATACCATCGGACAGGCGGTAGAAGTGCTGGTGGCGGCCTGCGATGTGTCGATGGGACGTGTCACGTTTGCACTGCCCGCCGAGAAAATGGATCTCCCGTGATTAATACGGTCTATCCTGCCAATACTCCGCATAAGAATAAACAGGAAGGGCAGGATTTCCATGGAAAGTGTTTTGAAAAAGGCGATCCTCCGCAATACGGAACCGGAAGACGACCTTCTCACGGCGATCCGTCAGGTGTGCGGGCAGATCGATCGCGTGCAGGCCCGCTTTGAAATGGAAGCGGACAGCGATCTCATCGACGCCTGCATCTACGAGCTGGAAGCCCTGCGTGCGCGGTATCGGTATCTGCTGCGGCAGGCACGGCAGCAGGGACTGACCGCCCCGCAGGGAACGCCTCTCTGGGGTGAGAAAGCCTGACCCTTCGGATACGGTCCTCTGCCCCCCTGAACCGGCGCAGAGGAAAAGAAGGGAGAGGCGAAAAATTGAGCCTGGGTTTAACCATCACGGCGGGAATCGTGGGGGCGGTCATCACGCTGGCCGTCATCATCGCCCTGTTTCGTTCGGGAAAGCCGGTGCGGGGTCTGGTAGGCAGCAGCGCGCAGGGCATCTGTGCGCTGGCCGCCGTCAATGTGGCAGGCGCCTTCACCGGCGTGTCCCTGGGGCTGAATATGCTCACGGGACTCACCTGCGTGGTGCTGGGGATCCCCGGCGTGGCAGCGCTGCTGTTTCTTAAGCTGATATTCAACGGGTGACGCAAAACCTCCTGCTGTGAACAGACAGCGGGAGGTTTTGTGCATGGATCCCGTCTCTGCTTTTACCGGTGCGGCCAGTCAGAACGGATATCGGATAAAAAGTGTATCAAAATGTGCATATTTTGTATTGCAATAGCCATGGATTTGCCGGCCGCATTCTGTATAATAAAGGAAGAAAAGCCCCGTGCCGCGGCTTGCGGCTGCGCGAAAAAAGTCCAATGGTAATAAGTCAAGAGGGTGATAAAAGAAAATACTAAGCGAAACAGAGTAAAAAGCACAATGTAGACAGCAAAAAGGCAACACTTCACTAAGCCCTGCCTCTGCAATTTTTGAAACAGGGCCTGACGCCAAAGCGGCAAGCGATACGCTCAGCCCTCCGGCGGGATATACAGGCGGTTGTC
>CDZV01026258.1_pt1 | contig 14623 bp, 14 predicted proteins | sample 554851 | NCBI WGS metagenome assembly CDZV01 (sample SAMEA3182090, study PRJEB8094) | gut metagenome | biome: human; feature: gut; material: Stool; isolation source: human stools | place: Canada | collected 2013-03-12
CCAATATTTGCGAAGGATTACCGCCACTTTCAGCAACGTGGTGTGTGGATTATTCACGCACCTATTACTTCCCGGTGTCCCGCTCGATGGTTTCAAGCACAAACTCTTTCAATACTGTGTTCGACGTTTTTCCCTCGCGCGCGCAATGCTCTTTAAAAGCTGCGGCCTCTTCTTTTTTCACACGGCAACCTAATGTTGCCATGTTCTCTCTGTCCCATTTGGCGTTGCTTGCTTTCTTTTTTTCGGAAACTGGCATTTGCATACACCTCCCCACTAATAGTATAGCACATGATCGGCACAATTAACAGTGTCAAATTAAACAAATCGGCACTGTTAACATTGTCATATATGCCTATTGATTGGCACTGTTAATCGTGCTATACTATACTCACAGCGAAGGGAAGCGGGCTGGAAACTAAGCGGAGTAAGAGACTACCGCGGCCAACAACTCCCGCTCCATCGCCGAAACGAAAGGAGAGGTCAACATGAGCAAAGCCAAATTACAGGCCATGGTGGAGGAGCTGGTCAGCCTGCGGGAGATGGCCGCCGAGCTGGCGGACGAGATCGCCGCCATCGAGGACGCCCTCAAGGCTGACATGAGCAAGCAGGGCGTGGACACCATCGAGGCTGGGAAGCACACTGTCCGCTATGCGGTGGTCAAATCCAGCCGCTTCGATTCCAGGGCCTTCCGCGCTGCCTGGCCCGCTCTCTACGCCGAATACATGAGGCCCACAGAGGCGCGCCGGTTCACGGTGACGGTATGATGACTAACAAACTTGACTTATCTGGGCAGCGGTTTGGCCGTTTAGTAGTTGTCAGAAATTTAGGATACAACTCTACACGCAAAGCCACGTTATGGCTTTGTAAATGTGACTGCGGGAATATGGTAAAAACCACTTTCAGCCATTTGAAGAAAGACACAAAAAGCTGTGGGTGCTTGCGAAAAGACCTACTTACAAAGCATGGCGGCGCAAACTCAAGGCTGTATCGTACTTGGATAGGCATGAAAGCAAGGTGCTGCAACAGAACAGCGCAACAGTACGCTGACTACGGGGGCAGAGGTATTACTGTTTGCCATGAATGGTTGCACGATTTCGCGGCGTTCCAGACGTGGGCGCTATCTCATGGATACCAAGACGATTTAACTATTGACCGTATTGACAATGACAAAGGCTATAGCCCAGATAACTGCCGATGGGCAACCAGATACGAACAATACCACAATAGACGTCCCCGTGACCAATGGCGCAATAAAAGAAAGGCAATCCCCTGCGAGCCTGCCAGCAATACAGAGGAAAGCCAATAAGAAGACCGCACCGCACAAGGCGGGTCTGTCTCCATTGTAGCAGGCCCGCCCATCTTTTGCAAGGGGAAAATTACGATGAGAAAAAGCTTTCCAACTGTAGCCATGGAAGAACCGTTTGCGGGTATTCGTTTTATTATTCTCACAGACGGGACGGTATACGAAAACAGAAAATATCATTTAAACCAGAGGTTATCCGCCGATGACTATACGAAAATATTTGAGCATCTCACGGCACTGCTTTGCGGCAACCTGCCCGACGATGTGGCAGGAAACTACAAATAGGAGGGATAGCATGACAGGGATTGATAAGGTGCTGAACAAAACATACACCCCAGAGGAAGCACGGTATCTCATGAAAAAGAGCGAGCTTGAATACCTGTGCCGGACAGCCAAAGTCAAGGACGGCATCATCCGGTTGCTGAGCACGGCTGACGAGCAGAGCATGAACCTGCTTTACAACTTCGCGAAGAGTTTGTTAAAACCAGCAGAGACGTGAGCAACGAACAATAAAAGCAGCGAGCGGGCCAACATGGAACACCATGCGCCCGCTCGTTTCTTTTCGTATCTTTCGGCGGCTTTTGGCGGCAATAACGACCAAATAACGACCAAATCCATCATACAGAAAAATAAATCCCGCCAGAAACCAAGCATTTAAGCCGTTTCTGACGGGGTTTTCGATGGTCCGAGTGACAGGGTTCGAACCTGCGGCCTGATGGTCCCAAACCACCCGCGCTACCAACTGCGCCACACCCGGTTATAGGCGGCTTAAAACGCCGCAAGTTGGATTATACCGCGCCGCCGCGTCCCTGTCAAGCCTGCCCGTCCGGCACACAGGCCGCCAGCGCCGCCCGGTACTCCTCCGGCGTCAGGGTCGCGTTGATCACCTCGAGAAGCCGATTAGTGGACAGCTTATGCGGTAAGCCCAGATAGTCGAGCAGCCGTTCCCGGCGCAGCGCGCTGTCCGGGCAGCCGGACAGGCCATCTGCATACAGATCGCCCTTGGTTAAAAAGGCCTGCCTTGCCGGCGTCTCGTTCTCCTCCAAAAAAGTGGCTCCCGCCCGGCGCAGCGCCTCCAGAATAAGCGAACCGTCCATGCCCTCCACGCCGAGCAGCCCTTCCTTCGAGGGCGCCGTTTTGCGCCGTTCCCGCCCCGCAATTTCGGGAATGTAGGCGTGCTTCACCTGGGCGGGTGGAATGGCGCCCGCGAGATAATCCCGGATAACAAACCCCGCGCCGTCGCTGTCTGTGAGGATAACCAGTCCCCGCTGCGCCGCCAGCCGGCGCAGCAGCGCCAGCTGCTCCCTGTCGCGGAACAGGCCGAATCCGCCGGTCTCGACCACGAGCGCATCCACCACGGTACGCAGCCGCGCCGTATCATACCGGCCCTCCACCACAATCGCTTCCCGTATCCGGGGCAGAGCGCCCCTCTGCTCCTTCATCGGCTGCGCCCGCGCATAATCAGCCGGGCCACCGTCTGCTCAAGCACCACACGCTTGTCGGTGCGGGAGGATTTGAGAAGTCCGTCCGCCTGCGCGAGCACCTCCAAGCTTTCCCGCAGCGCGGCAAGGGACAGACGCGCACAGTCCCGTGCCGCATTGCGCAGCCGGAACTCTCGTCCGCGGCAGCCAAAATCCGCCGCCAGCGATTCCGCCTGTACGCCGGCATTGGCGGCGGCCTTGGCCCGGTACAGGTCGGCGTATGCATTGGAAAGCACGGCAAGAATCGACACCGGTTCCTCCTTCTGACTCAGAAGGGTGTGCAGAATGGTATAGGCACGCGCATAATTCCCCTGCAAAATCGCTTTGGACAGGTCAAACACCGATGCTTCCAGATTTTTGGTCGCGGCCGTTTCCACCTGCTCCCGTGTGATCTCGCCGCTTTCACCCGCCAGGGCGCACAATTTGTCCAGCTCCCCCAGCAGGAGCCGCAGATCGTCGCCGCATTGCTCCACCAGCAGCCTGGCCGTCTCGGGCTGCAGCCGGTTGCCGCGCCGCGCCGCACCGCTGCACAGAAGCTTGACAATATCGCCGGTGGTTTTACGCGGGAAGCACACGCACACACCGCTCTTTTCCGCCGCTGCGGCAAAGGCCTTCCACTTGGCATTTTTCTTGAGATCCGGCTGTACCGCGTCCTGCCAGAAAATCAGCACGCAATCCTCAGGCGGATCCGCCGCCAGTGCCAGCAGCCGCTCCTGCGTTGCTCCGTTCGCCGCCACGTCATAATCGCACACGATGACACACTTGCGCTCCGCCATGAGCGGCAGGGCTTCGGCCGCTTCCTCGATCGCGTCAAAGGACACGGTCTGCCCGTCGAATTTCTGCAGATTAAAGCCGCCCATATCGTCGCCGCCCACCGCCTTTTCCGCGATAAGCGCGGCATAATGCGCCGTCAGGTAGCTTTCCTCCCCATACAGAAAATACAGGCGCGCCAGCCCGTTCCCTAGCTGCTTTTTCAACTCCGTTTCGGTCAGCGGCATGGTTTGCTTCTCCTTCTCGTATCCGTCTTTCATCCGCGCACGGTCAAATCCCCCTGGCCCCGGGTGGCCGCCTGCACGTCGCCGTCCACCGCGGTCAAGCGCATGGGATATAATCCCCACGGCAGTGTTTCCGCCGTTTCCGGGAGGGTGTAATCCGAACAGTTGAGCACCCCGCTCTGTGCCGTGATGGCCGCCGCATGTATCGGCGGCGTTTCGGTAAACACCACCAGATCCGCCCGCCGCCAGTCGGCCGGCAGCGCCGCGGCATCTCCTCCATTCGGACAAAGCAGCACCCGCGTCTGCTGCAGTTCAATGCGCACCCAGCCGCCCTTTTCAAACGCCAAGTATCCCGTATTCCAAAAGGTGAAGTTGTCGGTTTCGTCGTATACTTCCCGCACGCCCGCGGCCGACGCATCTGCCAGCGGCGCGTTTACGCCGTCACCCGGATACAGCAGGGCATCGACCTCTATCCGTCCCGTAAACTCGCGCACCTGGGAAGCGCCGCGCCCCTCCATATCGGGCAGAAGCAGAAAATCCAGGTGCCGTATCCCGCGGCGGCGCAGCGCATACCATACCGTATCCAGCAATTTACGACTGTCCCCCGTTGCCACCAGACCTGCGTGCCCGTCCTGTTCGATGAGCAGCGCCGTGTTGTCTCCGGCATCGATGGAGGTGATCGTTGTGACGCCGCGCCATAAAGCGGTATGCAATCCCAGGCCGCAGGCGAGCACGACAACCGACATGGCCAGCGCCCGGCGCACCCCTTTGGCGCCGAACAGCCGGTATCCCAGCCACAGCAGTCCCAGCGAACCAATCAGCCAGATAAGCCAATACGGCTCCGTCAGCGGTACGGTGGCGGCGCCCCAGGAACCGATCACCCCGGTCATCCCGCGCAGATAGCGCGCAAGAAGACCGGCCAGCAGGGCCAGGCCGCGCACCGCCCACCCCATAAAGGGCACGAGATCGAGCAGCATGGTCAGGCACCCTACCACGAGCAGAGCGTTTGCCGGGAATACACCGAGCAGGTTGGCAAGCGGCGACACCACAGACAGCTCACCGAAATACAGCGCCAATATGGGCATGGTGGGCAGCATCGCACACAGCGTAACGCAGACGGCACTGATCACCCAGCCAAACGGCCGCGGCGGCCGCCAGTCTGCCACTTCTCCGCCGGTTCGGCGCGCATGCCGCCGGCGGCACGCCTCCAGCACCGCCCGCTGCAGGCGCGGGGCAAGAACCACCAGGCCGAAGGTGGAGGCAAAAGAAAGCTGCAGCCCCACGTGCATGACGACAAACGGGTTTCCTGCCGTGAGCAACAGCAGGGCCAGCCCCATCGAATTGAGGCTGTCCGCGTCCCGGCTGATGATCTGTCCGGTCAGCAGCACCAGGCTCATAACGCCAGCGCGCACCACCGACGGTGACAAGCCCACCAGCAGCATAAAAAGCAGCAAGACCAGACTGGCCGCTCCGGCCGCCGCACGGCGCGGCACCCGCAGCGCCAGCAGCAGCCAAAGCACCACCTGGGCGATGATGGTCATATGCAGGCCGGACACCACCAGCAGATGGGTCAGGCCGGCCCGGCGGAATGCCTCGGTGGTGTCCAGAGACAGCCCGCTCTTGTCCCCAAGGCAAACGGCCGTCACCAGCGCTCCCTCTTCGCCGGGAAGCAGACGGCGTATGGTCTGGCTGAACCGCTCGCGCCAGGTATCCAGCACCGCATACCACGGCCGGGAATCCGGGGCGGTGACCGACATGGCCTGCTCACCATAGCCGGTGCACAAGCCGGTCAGATAGATATCCTCCGCCTTGAGAGACAGGCGGTTTTTATCCGGAAGGGAAAGCTGCACCTCGGCGCGGATATTGTCATACAGCGCCGGCGTCAGCTTGTCCGCGCTCAGCCACAGCTTTATGCGGGTGCCGGCCGGCACATCGCCTGCCGTTACCCGGACAACACAGGAGCCCTCCTGCGTTTCCACCACCTGCGCCTCCACGGTATGCGTCGTCCCGTCAAAGGCTTCCAGCGGCCGGACGGCCGCCCCTTCCTTCACCGAAAAGAGACCGAATCCCACCATCGCGGCCAGCAGCGCGCCCGTTATCTCCCGCCGCGCGCGCAGAAGAGGAAACAGCTGCGCCCCCAGGCACAGCACCAGACAAAGCACCGCCATCCACAGCGCGGCGCCGAGCCCCAGCAGATTGGCCAGGAGGAGCGCCGCGCTGAAGGCAATTCCCGTCACCCACAGCGGCCGTTTCATGTCGGGACCTCCGCGATACCCATCGGTTCCATGGCTTCTCCCTTTCCGGACGAAAAAAGGCACGGCGACGCCCCGGCCGCCTTCCCGTACCTTTTTCGTTCGTTATCCTTTTTTCCTGGACGCTTCCTTCATGCGCTGTTCCCTGGACAGAATGCGCTTGCGCAGGCGGATGGATTTGGGCGTTACCTCCACCAGCTCGTCGTCGTTGATGAATTCCAGCGACTGCTCGAGCGACAGGATGGTGGGGGGCGTGAGGCGCAGCGCCTCGTCCGAACCGGCGGCACGCATATTGGTCACGTGCTTTTTCTTGCACACGTTGACCGTCACGTCTTCATTCTTGGGGGATTGGCCCACAATCATGCCCTCATATACCGGCAGCCCCGGTCCCACAAACAGCATGCCGCGATCCTGCGCATTGAACAGGCCGTAGCTGCTCGTTTCGCCCGACTCGAAGGCCACCAGGGAGCCCTGCACGCGCTGGGCGATTTCCCCTTTGTATTCCTCGTACCCGTCAAATACGCTGTTCATGATGCCGTTGCCGTTGGTATCGGTCAAAAACTGCTGCCGATACCCCATGAGGCCGCGGGCCGGAATGCGGAATTCCAGATGGCTCACGCCGGTATCCCGGGTGCCCATGTTGACGATTTCCGCCTTGCGCGAGCCGAGCTTTTCCATCACGGCGCCCACATACTGCTCGGGCACCTCGATCATCAGCAGCTCCATCGGTTCCAGCAGATGCCCTGCCTCGTCCCGCTTATAAATGACCTGCGGCCGGCTGACGGCGAATTCATACCCCTGCCGGCGCATGGTCTCGATTAAGATGGACAGATGCAGCTCGCCGCGGCCCGACACCTCAAAGGCGTCGGTGGTGTCGGTTTCCTTCACCCGCATGCTCACGTTGGTTTCCACCTCTTTAAACAGGCGGTCGCGCAGGTTGCGGCTGGTGACGAATTTGCCCTCCTGGCCGGCAAAGGGGCTGTTGTTGACCATAAACACCATCGAAATGGTAGGTTCATCAATGTGTACGAAGGGCAGCGGTTCCACACAGGCGGGGTCACACGCCGTCTCCCCGATATTCAAATCGGCGATACCGGTCACCGCGATGATGTCGCCGAGCTTCGCCGTCTCATGCTCCACCCGGCTGAGCCCCTCAAACTGATAGAGCTTGCCGATGCGCACGTTTTCCGTCGTGCCGTCCGTTTTGCACAGGGTGACAGACTGGCCGTTTTTCACCTGCCCGCGTTCCACGCGGCCGACGCCGATGCGCCCGGTATAGTCGTCGTAATCGATGTTGGAGAACAAAATCTGCAGCGGCCCGTCGGGATCCCCTTCCGGCGCCGGCACATGCTGCAGAATCGCCTCAAACAGCGGGGTCATATCCCCCTCGCGGTCGTTCGGGTTAAGCGAAGCGTATCCGTCCCGCGCGGAGGCATACACGACGGGGAATTCCAGCTGGTCCTCATCCGCGCCGAGTTCGATGAACAGATCCAGCAGCTCGTCAATCACCTCGGCCGGCCGGGCGCCGTCGCGATCGATCTTATTGATAACCACCACCGGCTTTTTGCCGAGACCCAGCGCCTTTTTGAGCACAAACCGCGTCTGCGGCATGCAGCCCTCGAACGCATCGACCAGCAGCAGCACGCCGTCCACCATCAGCAGAATGCGCTCCACCTCACCGCCGAAATCGGCGTGGCCGGGCGTGTCCACAATGTTGATTTTGGTGTCACCGTACATGACCGCCGTGTTTTTCGCCAAAATGGTGATGCCGCGCTCCCGCTCAAGATCACCCGAGTCCATGACGCGCTCGGCCACCTGCTCGTTCGCGCGGAACACACCGCTCTGCCGCAGCAGCTGATCGACCAGGGTGGTTTTGCCATGATCGACGTGGGCGATGATGGCGATATTGCGGAGATCCTCTCTTTTTCCCATGCCCTAAAACTTCCTATCCTTGCTGTAGATTATCCGTACATAACCGATTTAGTATACCACATTCTTCTTTTTTCTACAAGTCCCGCCTCTCGGGCGAATGGTTCATGCTTTTACCAGACGGGCGGCCCATCGCCTGACAGGCGGGATATGCGCCAGGCCATAAACAGCCGCCGCCCCCGCCAAATTGAGGATCAGATCGTCGATATCGCAAACGCCCGTGCCGGTGGCCAGCTGTATCAGCTCCACCAGCACGATGGCCGCCGTCATCGCGAGGAAAAAGGCCCAAAACCGGCGCAGGCGCCGGAACAGCAGGGGAAGAAACACCCCGCACGGCGCAAAGGCGGCGAGATTGCCGCCGATGTTTACCGCCGCCTGGGACAGCGCCCCCATATCCCACTCCGCCCAATTCAAATAGGACCAGATGGTCGCAAAAGGGCGCCAATTCACCCCCTGCTTCCAGCGTGCCGCCAAATCCCGAAAGGCCCAGTTTGTCCGTCCGGAAAACCCGTTGCCGAACAGCAGAAAGAGCAGCACCAGCAGGTACAGGCAGAACAGCAGCCATATCGTCACCCGCACAATTTTCCCCCGTTTTTCGGGCCGGCCGTGCGCGAAAATCACGCCCGCGCCGATAATGGCCGCCGCACCGCCCGCGCCAAGCAGCAGCTTAATCACCATGGTCGTGGCGGGCCCGCCTCCCGTCCAGGCCAGCGCCAGCAAAAACAACAGCCCGGCGGCCAGATAGAGAATTCCGGCCGCTATTTTTCTTCGTACCCCCATGATTATCCTCCTCACAGATGCAGCCGCTTGCGCATCTCATTTTTGAAATGCCGGCGCCGATCGAGCACCAGCGCCAGCAGCGCCAACAGCAGGCAGGGAATGGATACGATGAGGGACCAGACAAGCTGGAACTGCCCCTTGAGATAGAAATTCACCGTGGTTTCGATCCCGGTAAGCAGCAGCGGCGTGGTGGCGAGGGCCAGCGCCACCTGACGGAACCGGCCGTGGATACACTTGGAGGACAGCAGATAATTGAGGACAAACAGCGCGAGGATCAGCATCACGATGGGCAGGGCCAGATGCAAAAACCAGTCGCCGTGGGCCGCAAAGTGCTCCACCAGATACAGGTAACCCAGCACCGCACCCGTGTCCAGCACCGCACCCACCAGGACCGGATGCCGGCGGAAAAAGAGGGCGGGCACGATGAACACCCACAGCATGGCCATGGCCCCCACCACCAGCATGGACCACCCGGACCCGGGCGTATACGCGAGATCACAGGCCAGGCAGGTGATGGCGGGCAGCGCCAGCACCAGCGAAACGAGGGCGGCGATGAAGCCCCGGTTATCGGTCGGCTCAAACAGATCGATGCGCGACGGGAAAGGGCGCGGCGCCTTGGGATCGAACGGCTGCCGCGGATTGTATACCTCGGTATGGCACAGGGGGCAGGCGTGCTCCGACGCGGCGAGCTCCACCCCGCAGTTGACACAATAGGACATGCAAACACCTTCTTACTTACCTGCCGGTTAATCCCGGTTGCTTTCGATGCGCACGGGTATGCCCCTCTTCACCAGTTCGGTGAAGAACAGGCGCTCGATATCGGTCTCCTCCACGGTGGAGGTGATGGTAAAAACGAGCCGGTCGCCATAGCTCACCGCCGTGGCCCCATGGCCGTTGAACCGCTGTGCCCCCATCATAAAATCGAACCGTTCGACATAGGGGGCCATCGATTCGGGCACCGTCTGCCGTCCCAGGTTGGAAAAGCCAATGGAATAGCGGCTTTCCCCGTAGAGACGGTAGGCCAGGCTCATGGCAATATTTTTGATAAAAAGCGGCACGGCGCGCATCGCCGCATTCTGCTCGTTGCCCACGTTGGCCGAGAGCACCGCGTTGAGGTATTTTTCATTCAGGCGCAGCCGCATGAAATGATGGATATGCTGCACCATTTCCTCAAAGGTATACTCGCCGTAGCTCGGGTCCACCCCCGGGTTGACGAAAAGGGCAAAGTTGCGCACCGTTTTGGAGGGATAAAAGGCCCGCATATTGATGGGCACGCTGATTTTAACCGGATACAGCCGGTGGTTTCCTTCCGTCTTCTGGTACACATAAAACGCATGGCAAAGCGCCCCCGCCAGGTACTCGTTGATGGTGACCCCCATCGCCCTGGCCCGTTCGTGCACCGCCTCCACCGGCATCAGCCCGGTGATGATATGCAGCGTGGGGGCCGGCTCCCGCGTCATGTGGGGGTGATAGGCCTTTTCCTCTTTGCGGCTTTCGATGTGCCGGAAGCGGGCGTACTTGCTGTGGCTGTCCTCCATCTCCTCCTCCCGCGGCTCTTCGGCGCAGTCGAGCATTCCCTCGCCCGGCAGTACGGGGTACCCGGCCAGCTGCAGATACCGGCCGGCGAGCGTTTTGAGAAAAATCATCGCCCCGGTGCCGTCCGCCAGCGAGTGGAACAGCTCCACCGCGATGCGGCACCGGTCATAGCGTACCCGGAAGCAGTAGCCGCCGTTTTCCCCCTTCTCCAGCTTTTTGCAGGGATTGGCCACATCCGGCTCCACCTGCGGCACATGCTCACCGCTGTCCAGATAATACCAGAACAGTCCCCGCCGCAGCGACAGGCAGAAGGTGGGTATGCGCCGCACCGTTTCCTCCAGCGCCCGCTGCAGCCGCACGGGGTCAATGGTTTCACGCAGTGTCACGCTCACGCGGAACATGGAGGCCCATTGGCGGGACATCACCGCCGGATAGATCTTGGCCGAATTGTCCAGCCGGTACCAGTCTTTTTTGGCTTCGCTCAAGGACCGTCCACCCTCTCCGGCTTCTCTTCCCGTTCTTCAAAGCGATAGATAAGCTCCCCGTCGCGCTCCACCGTGCCGAGGAACATCTCAAGCGGCCGCACCCATATGCCGTGATCGCCGTACAGCTGCTGATAAACCACCATTTCCTCGAGCGTTTCGCTGTGCCGCGCCACGGACAGCACCCGATAGTCCCGGCCCTTGAAATGCCGATAGACCGCCCCCGGGTGGATCTCCCGCTTTTTCAGCCCGCCGATTTCCAGCTGGGTGTGAAAGAACCATTGGATTTTCCGAATGGCCGTGCGGGCCTCTTCCACATCGAACATGTGCCACACATGCCACATGCCCTCGTATATATCGATGTCCACCGGCACCCCCTGCGCCTCCATGCGCAGGGCCAGCTCGCACGAATCGTCAAGCAGTACTTCGGCGCTTCCCACATGAATGAGCACCGGCGGAAACCCGGTGAAATTCCCGTAAAGCGGCGAGATATACGGCGTTTTCAAATCCTTGCCGCCCGCATACAGCAGCGCCATCTCGCGGAGGTTTTCACTGGAAATAAGCGGATCGATCCCCGTGTTGCTGTAATGGGAATCGAGGCTTTCGGTCAGATCGGTCCAGGGGGAGAGCACCGCCGCCGCGGCCGGCAGCGCCCGCCCCTGATCGCGCAGGGCCATGATCAGCGACAACGACAGCCCGCCGCCGGCCGAATCGCCGCACAATACGATATCCTCTGCCCCATACCCCTCGCCGATCAGATAGTCGAAGGCCTTTATCGCGTCCTCCAGCGCCGCCGGATACGGGTGCTCGGGCGCCAGACGGTAATCGTATGCAAAAACCGGCAGACGGCACTGTTCGGCCAGCCGGCAGATAAGCGGCTCATGGGTGGAGGGGGAACCGGATACATACGCACCGCCATGGGTATACAGTACCACCTTGTGCGCGATCGCCTGAGCAGGGACGGCCCATTGACCCGCCAGGGGACAATCCGCCGGCGCCGGCTTCAGCTCCACCGATTTGTTTTTGGGATGGATATACCGGAGCATTTCCAGTCCCTTGCGCTGCGCGGCGATGTCCGCCCCGGCGATCAACGGCCGTATGCTTTTCATGGTGCCGATGAGCAGCTTGCTTTTTATGCTTGGCATACCTAGCCTCCCGCTTCTTTCATTCTATAATACAGTATAGCAAAATTTCCCCGTCTGTACAACCGGGCCCAAAAAGCCGGCAGGGAACCGATGGTTCCCTGCCGGCTCTGTTTATTTCTTCAGATAGTTCATGGGGTTGACCGCGCTGCCGCCTTTCAGAAGCTCAAAATGCAGATGATAGCCCTCGCTGTTGCCGGTGTTGCCGACCCAGCCGATGAGCTGCCCCTGCGCCACCTTCTGTCCGACCTTGACGTTAATCTTCTCGCAGTGGGCGTACCGGGTGCGGTAGCCGTTTCCGTGATCAATCACCACATAATACCCATATCCCTGGCCCCACGAGCTGGTGCTGTTGGCCTCCACGACACGGCCGCCGTCCGCTGCCACAATGGCCTGGCCCTTAATGCCGCTCTGGGAAATGTCGATGCCCTTGTGCAGCTTCCCGTTACGCGTGCCAAAGCCCGAGTATACATTGGTGAAGCCCGGCACCGGCCATATGAATTTGCCCGTCGCTATCCCGTCGCCCAGCGTGGTGCCCGCCGCGTATTTCTTCGCGCCGATCACGGTGACCTGGGTCACCGGCTGCTGGGTTACCTCGGAAGCCACCACCGTGCGCGACTGTTCCACGCCGTCGATCAGGGTCACTTCCGCCGTCACGCGGCGGGTTCCGTTTTTCCCTGCCGTGCGCACCGCTTCATACCCCAGGCACAGGGAGCTGTCCTCCACCGTCTTGGATTCGAAGGCGATGGTCTCGTCATAGGTGACGGTCCGGATCAGCTGCACCTGCAGCACGGGCTGCGCCTGCCGCACCAGCAGCTCCTGTCCGACGGTGACCAGATCGGTCTGCTGCACCGCGGGATTCAGCGTGCGCAGCTCGTCGAGCGTCATGTTATGCGTCTGCGCAATACGGCTCAGCGTATCCCCGCTGCGCACGGTGGCCGTCTGATTCTCCTCGGGTGCTTCCACCAGCCGCGTTTTCATCGTATCCGCATCGACCAGGGAGGAAATGGGATACAGCCCTTCCACCACCTCCACCGTTTGGGCGAAGGCCGCCCGCTCGCTGGAAGCGTCGGTTATCACCGCGTTTAAAAGGCCGTCCAGCAGCCCGTCCAGCTCGGTGCGGGATTCCATAGTTCCCATGAACACCCCGTCCACATACAGGCCGCAGGCCTCGGCGATGGAATCGCCGGCGGAACGCAGAATTTCATCGCACAGCGTGCTCTCGTCGAGCATATTGTCTTTGGAAACGAGCGCCAGCGTCAGCTTGGGCGTCTGTTCAAAGCCGATGGATTCATCGGCGTTCAGAACACGCTGCGCCGCCATATTGGCGGCCGTTTCATAGACGCCCTCGTCCTCGATATACCCAAGCGTCTGCCCGTTATACTCGAGGGCCAGGCCGAAGGTGCGCGTGCTCCAGAACTGCACCGTCAGTGCCAGCACCAGCACCGCGGCGGCCGGCGCGGCCAGGTTGCCGAAGGCGGCCAGCGCCCGGCGATGCCGCCGCACCGCCCTGGCCGGCAGGGAAAGCGCCGTCTTCACGGTATGCCCGGCCCCCTCCCGGCGGGCCTGCGCGAGCAGGCTGCCCGCCATGCCGAAGCCCTCCCGCATCCGGCGGCATTCCCCGGCCGCCGCCCGCACATGCCGCAGGACCAGCCTGTCCGCCGTTAAACAAAGCCCCCGTTTTACCGGCTTAAGGCCGCGGTACATACGCCGTTTTACAAACCGGGCAAGACGCACGGTCTGAATGCCGGTGCCATAACAAAAACGGTAACACCGATCATACAGGAGTTCCAAACGGCCGCCCCGCCTGTCCGATTTCGCGTTATGCGGCATACTGCCGTTGTGCATGGAATCACATCCTTTGTTTGGATATCCCGCCCCAAAAATTACAAAGTTGTAACATTTACAGTTTTTATTATACCGAAAAGTTACAAGTTTGCAATCTTTTTAGCGCTTTTTCTATCATTTAATAAGATTTCGTTTCACTATATGCATTAAAATCGTAAAATATGACCGACTTGTCCGTAAAACGGTTGGATCGGTCTGGAAACGGGAGGAAAGCGCTTCCATACCGTATTTCTCCAGACAGGCTGTCACCTTTGTCCGGCCCGCGCATACAGTAGAATAGCCCCCTTATCACCCGCCGCCGGACAGGCGGCCTATACGCGGCATGCGGGTAACCGGTGTGCCGCAGAAAGGAAATGCATATGAGTACCTGGTTGATTATCCTTCTTGGCACAGCGGGGGTCCTTTTCCTGGGGCTTCTGCTTTTTATTTTGATCCGGTACCGGCGCCTGCGCCGGTTCCGTCCCAACCCGGACAAGGCTGCCCAGCAGGAGCAGCTTAACCGGGATTTGGCGCTGGCCGGCTTCGCCTATGACCGGCAAAGCGATACCTTTTATTCCCTCATGGACTGCTGGCAGCGGGAGATGGGATACTGCCGCCTGTACGACGAGGCCGCCCCCAATTTCAGCATGATCATGGACTGTGAGCCGATCCGCTTCGAGTACGGCGGAAAGCGCTGGCTCATCGAACTGTGGAAGGGGCAGTACGGCATCACCACGGGCGCCGAAATCGGCGTGTACAATACAAGCCGTGAAGATGTCCGCTCCGCTAAGTTCGCCGGCACCTTTTACGAAAGCGCCAGCGATGCCGAACGTCTGCCGCTCTCCTTTGTCCTGTACCGCAACGGGAAGCCCCTTCTGAAGCGCAAAGGCCTGCAC
>CDZV01004893.1_pt1 | contig 14584 bp, 12 predicted proteins | sample 554851 | NCBI WGS metagenome assembly CDZV01 (sample SAMEA3182090, study PRJEB8094) | gut metagenome | biome: human; feature: gut; material: Stool; isolation source: human stools | place: Canada | collected 2013-03-12
GGCCATCTTGGGGTTCCAGCGGCGGGTCTGGTGGCCAAAGTGGACACCCGCCTCGAGAAGCTGCTTCATGGATACGACTGCCATAGGGATATTCCTCCTTTAATTGTTGATTCCTCCACCCGCATCTTCCGAAGCAGGCCGACCTCTGATCCCAGAGGCACCCGGCCCTCCGTCCGCGGGTGTGCGTAATCACATGCTGGAGTATTTTAGCACAGCATGCCCCTATTTGCAAGCTTTTTTTCATTTGGCCGGGCTTTTACTGCAGTTTATGGTCTTTCTCAAATACTCTGTCCTTTCCAATCTGATGCGCTGCCCATACAAACTATTTAATCGACAATTTTTTTGCACAATTTTTGTTTCTTTTTACAGTATCTTTAGGCTTTCTTTTTTATCTTATTGACCTATTATATAAAATATTAAAGAACTTTTTGGCGTTTTCTACAAAAATATGTATTTGTTACTTTGTTAGCACATACCACAAAGTTATTTGCTTACATATTTGTACGTATTGCCTGTCAGCTATTTCTTAATTAAACTATTGGCATAAAGCAATGTTAAGTTGATCAATTGGAAACTAGCTGCAACACATCCCAGCATATTAAAACTGCGTGTTTTTACTATAGCGGCACCATCATACATGCTTTATTTCATAAAGCATGATATCTATCTTTAAAGGTTATCATGGAAGGCGCGCCTTCCATGCCGTTGGACGTCCAACGGCAAAAATTTTGCCGCTACCTCAGAAAATATCCTTGGGTACAATTTTGAAAGCACCCTGCCTAGCAAATTACTTAAACGCCTAGCGTCAAATGTGCAAAGTATGACCACATACCATCACATAACACGAGATCACTTCATAATTGCAGAGGTTCCAATTAGGCCGTGGTTCCTAACCCGGTCTATGTCGAACGCATAGACAAACGGCCTGTTTAATCCCAATGTTTCTACATCGGCAAAGGGGTTATCCAGTAGAAAGGGAGGTGAAACGTGAGCTTACAAATACAAATATGGAGACAACTACAAGCAAGTGAAGGAGCCAAAAATCTTTTTACCAAAGGAGCGATTTCATTATGGTCAAGCGTACTGTTGCAGATTTGAAGCCTTATAACGCCCCTGGTCATTTCAACATGGTCGCCATGCGGATCCATGGCAAGGAAGAGACCGGAGCCGAGAAGTTCTGGATCGGCGTTTCCACCTTCCTGCCCGGCGGCGGAGCAGCGTGGGATGAGTCCAGCCCCCAGGAGAAGGTCTATTATGTACTTGAGGGTTCCATGACTGTTACCGACAAGAACAACGAGAAGCATATTGTTAATGCCGGAGAAGCTATTTCTTTCCGTCCCAACGAGGGACGCAGTCTCCTCAATGAGACCAATCTGCTTGCGCGGATGTTGGTTATCGGTAACTACACCTAAGATCGGATCTGTTTTACATTGTGCAACCTTTTAGGGATGAACTGAAATAATGAGTAAGGATGTGGATACTTATGAAAAAAGCTATTGCCCTGTTTCTGGCCCTCTCAATGGTCATTTCCCTCGCCGCCTGTAGCGGCGGTAGCCAAGGAACTTCCGGTAATACAACTCCCCCCACCAATAGCGGAGCCCCTAGTAATGACACCAATTCTCCTTCCGATGGTCCTACCTATCACTGGCAGGTTGGCAACGTCCTAGCTGCCGACCAGCCTTGGGATCTTGGCTTAGTGAAATTCGCTGAATTGCTAAATGAGTATTCCGGCGGCCGCATGGAGTTGACCGTTCAAAGCGGCGGCGTTCTAGGTTCCGAAATTGCGATGTTAGAGTCCGTTCAAATGGGGACTCTGGATTTTTCTATCTGTTCTACCCCCTCTATGTCGGGCTTTGTAGATAGTCAGAACTACTTTGATCTCCCCTATTTGTTCCAGTCCGTGGAGGATGCTTGGGCTATCATGGATGATTGGCTGGCTGCCGACCGTTGTGCCGCTCTGGAAGGCAGTGGTTTTAAGGGGCTCGGTTATTTTGAAAATGGCACCTACATGGTAGGCAGCAACGTCCGCATCGAGCATCCCGAAGATATGCAGGGTGTCCGTGTCCGCTCTCACTCCTCCAACTTGCAATCCGATTCTTTTGCTGCCATCGGGGCAATGCCCCTGTCCGTGGCTTGGGGCGACATCTATACCTCCCTGCAGCAACATACCATTGACGCCGTGTCCGGCACTACTTTGACGAATATGTATGGCGGTAAGTTCTACGAGCAGGTCAAATATATCACCATGACCAACCACCACTTTATCCCTTCCTTGGTGGTAATGAACGAAGATTTGTGGAATTCTCTGTCCTCCGAGGATCAGGAAATCGTTCAAAAAGCTTTTAACGAGGCCGTTGTATATCAGCGCGAGATTGCCTTTGAGTATGCTGAAACTTATAAAAACAATATTGTAGACTCTGGTGTGGAAATCATCGATGTAGACACAGCTGAGTGGGCCGAGGCTATGTCCTCCGTGTACGATAAGTATGTGGGGACTGTCGGCATTGATGCCGATATGATTACCCGTATTCAGGAGGCTGAGGCAGCTCTCCAGTAACTCTGGTTTTACTTTGCCTACAATTTGTTCAAATACCGCGCGGAGGATATGTGGCTAAGACTAGCCGCTGTCCTCCGCGCACTAAAATGCGCATAGCATAAATAAGCCGCGTGGGGGAGTTGAGTGTTGAAATGTCCGTCGTAAAAAAGATAGGAAAAGTAATTGGCGGAGTTGAAGAGTGGGTCGCCATGATATCTTTTATTGCCATGGTAGTAGTCACTATCGCCATTGTGTTGTGCCGCTATGTCTTCAAGATTGAGTTCATGCAGGGCGAGGAGATTGCGCGTTATCTGATGATTTGGTGCGGCTATAGCGGAGCAGCTTACTGCTTCCGTACCCACGGCCATGTGGGTGTCGTGGTTTTTTCCGAGATGCTACCCGCATCTTGGCATCCATGTATTAAAAAAATCCGTAATATCTTTACAGCAGTTATTGTTATTGGGGTGTTCTTTTTCGCCTGCATGTGTTTCAACAAATATCTCAGTAGCGCCCAATTGACCACTGCTACCCGGATTCCCATTGCGTTCATCTTTATCGTTATCCCCATTTCTATGGCTCTAAGTGTTATTCACACTATTACAGATGTAATTTGCGACTTTATGCCCAACCGTAAGGAGCCGAAGGAGGTCACGGAATAATGGAATGTGCCATTCTCTTTATTGTATTTGTTGTTCTGTTGGTTTTTGGTGTACCTATCGCCTTGTGCCTAGTCGCGGCTGGGGCCCTTGTCATCTTGGCCGGAGGCGATATCAGCCCCATCATCATCGGCCAGCGCATGTTCGGCTCTCTGGACAGCTTCACAATTATGGCCATTCCACTGTTTATGTTAGCAGGCAACCTAATGTCCTCCGGCGGTATCTCCCGCCGACTAGTCAATTTTTGTAACGCTATTCTGGGGTGGATGCCCGGCGGGCTGGGCGTAGTAGCTGTTTTCGCCTGCATGCTCTTTGGTGCCCTGTCCGGTTCCCCCACTGCTACCTGTGCCGCTATCGGAAGTATTATGGTTCCCTCCATGATTGAGGCAGGTTATAGTAAGCGCTTTTCCCTGGCGACCGTGGCAGTGGCCGGTATACTGGGTTGTATTATCCCCCCCTCCACCGTCATGGTATCCTACTCGTCCGTCAGCGACGCCTCTGTAGGCTCCATGTTCATGGGTGGCATTCTTCCCGGTATTTTAATGGGGCTCGCCATGGCGGTTATTCCGATTCAGTATGGCATCAAGCACCAAGCAGAAATACCCCGTATTAAATTCAGCCTGCGCAATCTGGGCAAGAGCACTGTGGATGCCATTGGCGCTCTTTTGATGCCCATCATTATTCTGGGCGGTATCTACGGCGGTATTTTTACTCCTACTGAGGCTGCCGGTGTGGCCTGTGCCTATGGTCTCATTGTAGGTATGTTTATCTACCGCGAGTTGCGGCTCAAGGAACTGAAGAACGTTTTGATGGGCGCCTCTTCCTCCACGGGCATGGTTCTATTTATTATGGCCTGTGCTGCTGTATTCGGGTTTGTTATGGCTCGCTACCAAATCACCAATGCAATTGCAGAGTTTATCATGAGCATCTGTCCCAACAAGTATATTTTCCTGCTGTTGGTCAATATCCTGCTCCTCATCGTAGGCTGTTTCATGGAGACCACCGCAGCTATCCTGATTCTAGCTCCTATTTTCGCTCCTATCCTAACCGCCTTTGGCATACATCCCGTCCATTTCGGCGTGGTGATGTGCATCAACCTAGCTATTGGTTGCGCCACTCCTCCCCTGGGCCTCAATTTGTTTGTGGCCGCCGGGCTCACTAAGGACAAGGTGGAGGTTGTAATCAGCAAGCATACAGTTCAGTACATTTTGCTCAGTATTGCCATTCTATTTCTTATTACTTACGTCCCCGATTTGGTTATGGCTATCCCCAACTCCATGATGGGCTAACCGACTAGCTCCCCGCTAATAACGCACCTGCGGCAACTTTGCTGCAGGTGCGTTTTTTTGCAGCCTACTAGCCCTTGGCTTCCTTCGCGGATGAAAATCTGCAGATGCCGATTGCTTTCAAGCCAGTATAAATTACAGATAAAGCATCACATACCGAATAGGTAATATCCGTGTTTGGTCCTGTTGACACTACTGTAGAAATCCAGTTTATTCTTGACTAATCTCAAAAATTTTTGCCCCCATAAAAGAGGTTGGCTCCCCTCACTCCTTAGCCAGCTGTCTCCCGTTCATTCTTGCTAAAATTTTTCAAAATGTTTCAAAATGCACCGCGATCTTCACCATGGACTCCTGCACGGCCTCCTCGGCCAGCAGCATCAGGCACAGCGTCAGCATATCCGCCCTCCTCTTCGCATCCGTTTAGCCTCAGTATAGCACATCCCGCCCGGCTGTAAAACCGTTTCGTCTGTCTCTATCCATTTGTTCAAAAGTAATACAACTGTATCTTTCCCTGCGGGGACCCTGCGCCCAAACCGGCCCGTCCTGTCGTGGGTCAGGGGCGCAAATCCCGCTTTTTACGATTTGGCACGATTCTTGCAATATATGCAGCGCAAGAGAGGAGGTTTCACTGTATGGGAAGGAAAATCCCCATCACCCCGGAGCAGGAGGCCCTGCCGATCAGCAAGTATTACCACAGGGAGCCGGCCCCGATCCCGGCGGAAAAGCTGGCGCTGCTGGCCAAGGGCCCCTGCGATCCCGGCTGCGCGCTGGACATCCACCACCGCAACGACCTGTTTCTGTCCGGCTACCTGCCGGTAGAGACCGGCTACTGCGTGCTGGAGGACGGCACCGGCTTCGTTGCGAATCATACGGCCATGCCCGGCGTCACAGCGGAGATGTTCGACTGGTGGTTCGCCTGGCACGGCTGCGGCCCCCTGCGCTATACCATATGGGACCCGGAGGACCACACCGGCGCCGTGTCCCTCAACTATGGACAGGCCCGCTGCGCCGCCCTGTCCATGAAGGAGCGCTACTGGGGCACCACCCACATCATCCGGGAGGACATCGGCATGGGCGCCGACGAGCTCTTTGCCAGCTTCCGGGAACCCCGCGAGCTGGGCTATGAGCAGGACAAGATCGGCACGGACGCCTGCTCCACCATCGTCTGCGCCAACTCAGGCACCACCAGGTCCGCCCAGATGAGCGTGGTGATGACCCATTTCCTGCGCAGCGTCCCCGGCGGCAGCGAGCTGCGCACCCGCTTCTGGATGGGCTGGCACATCATCTCCGGCAAGGCCCGCCGGATGCTGCCCGAGGGGGCGGCGCTGCCCATTGAAGTCCCCCGCGCCCTGGTCTACCACAACGCAAAGGAATTCACCAACCTGGCCGCCATCCTGCCCCAGGTCTACGCCGAGGAACGGGACCGTTTCTGAGCGGGCGGATGCTCCAACGTTTTTCACTCTACCGTCTTTTTACTACACGACAGGAGGAATCGTTCATGAATCAAGCACCTGACAAACAGCTCACCAACAGCAATTTCGGCAAGTGGGGCTGGAGTATGATCCTTTACTCCATGCTGCTCTACTACTTCTGGGCCGGCCTGGCCGTGGACGGCCTGAACGTCTACCCGGGCGCCTTCGCCGCTCTGCACGGCTGGGATCCCAACGTACTGCTGGGCTTCGCCACCCCCGCCGGCATCATCGGCGTGCTGGGCGGCATCGTCTTCGGCCGCCTGGTCATGAAGACCGGCGTGCGCATCCTGTGCACCTTTACCCTGGTCCTCACCGGCCTGCTCTACATCTGGTTCGGCCACGTGAACTCCCCCGTGCTGTTTTTGGTCTGCCTGACCCTGTTCACCTTTATTTCCAACGCCTTCGGTCTGATCGGCACTTCCACTCTGATGAACAACTGGTTCCCCCGCAAGAAGGGCATCGCCCTGGGCTGGGCCACCATGGGCGCCCCCCTGTGCACCGCCACCTTCGTCGCCATCCTCTCCGGTCTGTTCGGCAAGTTCGGCGTCCCCACCGGCTGCACCATCGTGGGCGTGGTCGTCGTCATCTTCGGCCTGGCCTCCCTCGTCTGGGTGAAGGACTATCCCCACGACGTGGGGGCGTATCCCGACAACATCCGGGACGAGGGCGTGGATCTCAAGGCTCAGGCGGAAGCCGTCCGCAGCCACAAGAGTGCTTTCACGGTATCCAAGCTGCTCCGGGACAAGGACATGTGGTGCATGGCCCTGGGCTTCGGCCTGCTGTGGATGGTCACCGTCGGCATCGTCAGCCAGTTCGTGCCCCGCATGATCAGCGTGGGCAATTCCCAGCCCACCGCCCTGATGATGCTCACCGTGGCCGCCGTCGTGGGCCTGTTCGGCAGCTACTTCTGGGGCTGGCTGGATCAGAAGGTCGGCACCAAGACCGCCAGCGTGGTCTACTCCGCCTCCTACATCATCGCCCTGCTGCTGCTCATCTTCGCCAAGCTGCCCATCTTCACCTACATTGCCATCGTCTTTGTGGGCCTGGGCATCGGCGGCCTGCTGAACCTGATGCCCTCCATGGTCATCTCCGTGTACGGCAAGTATGACTTCACCGCCGCCAACAGCCTCGTCTCTCCCATCGCCTCCCTGCTGCAGAAGTTCGCCTTCCTCATCATGGCCGTGCTGCTGGCCAAGTCCGGCGGGGACTACACGCTGCCCTACGGCGTGTTCATCGTCATCGACGTCATCGGCGCGGCGCTGCTGCTGTGCGTCACCGGCAAGTGCAAGGGCAAACAGGACTGAGCTTCTCCCCACCGCCCGCCGGCGGAAAACAATGCGCGCCCGGCCAGATGGCCGGGCGCGCGTTCTTCTGCTTCATTCCTGTTTCATCTGGGCGCTCATCGCTTGGTCAAAATGCTCGTTGATCTGCTTGGTGAATTCCAGCGCGGCGTTATAGCCCATCTTCTTGTGGCGGTTGTTCATGGCCGCCACCTCCACGATGACCGCCAGGTTCCGCCCCGGCTTTACCGGCACCGTCAGAGAGGGCACCTGCACGTCCAGGATCGTGGTGTACAGGTTCTCCAGGCCCAGGCGGTCATACATGGCCCCATCCTTCCACTGCTCCAGATTGATGACCATGTCGATCTCCGCCTCGTCCTTAACGGCGCTCATACCGAACAGCCGGCGCACGTCGATGACGCCGATGCCCCGCAGCTCGATATAGTGCCGGATCAGTTCCGGCGCGCTGCCCATCAGGCGCATGGCGGCGGTGCGTTTGATCTCCACCGCGTCGTCCGCGATCAGGCGGTGTCCCCGCTTGACCAGCTCGATGGCGGTCTCGCTTTTGCCCACGCCGGATTCGCCCAGCAGAAGCACACCCTCGCCGTACACATCCACCAGCACGCCGTGGCGGGTGATCCGGGGCGAAAGGTAGTTTTTCAACGCGGCGATGACGTTGCTCATAAACACCGAGGTGGTGTCCTGGCTGCGCAGGATCGTGCGGTCGTACTTCTCCGCCATCTCCATACACTCCGGGTAAGGCTCCATACCCCGGGAAATGATGAGCGCGGGGATCTCCTGGCTCAGGAGCTGCTCAAAGCTCTCCCGCCGCTGCTCCTCCGTCAGGCCGGACAGATAGGTGGTCTCCACCCGCCCGATGACCTGAAGCCGCTTGGGATCAAAATAATCGAAAAAGCCGGTGAGCTGGAGCCCGGGACGGTTCACGTCCTCCGTGCGGATGGGCCGCTCCGCGTACCCTTCCGCGCCCCGCAGCACCTCCAGATTGAATTCCTGGATCAGTTTCCCCAGCTTTACGCTGTAAAGGCTCTCCATCGGCGTCGCCTCCTTCTCTATAGCCGTAGTATACCATCGTTGACGGCCGGTTTGCAACTGCGGATGGAAAAAAGACCGGGGGCGTGGTATGCTGGTCTTGAGAAAATCTTGAGATTTTCACCGTATCCTGCGGATGGGAGATGACGATATGGCGGATACGCTTTTACTGGCGGATGACGAGGCGGGCATCACGGCGCTGATGCGGCAGTATTTTGAAGCGGCCGGCTACCGGGTGGTCTGCGCTTCCAGCGGGCGGGAGGCCCTGGAGCGGCTCTCCTGCAGGCCCGACCTGATCCTGCTGGATATCAGCATGCCGGATGTGGACGGGCTGGAGGTCTGCCGCCGAATCCGGTCCCACGTATCCTGCCCCATTCTCTTTCTGACCGCCCGGATCGAAACGGCGGACAAGGTACTGGGCTTTCAGGCCGGGGGCGACGATTACATTGTCAAGCCCTTCGACCTGGATGAGCTGGGCGCCCGGGTGGCCGCCCACCTGCGCCGGGAGCGCCGGGGGCCTCGGCGCCCCGCCCTGCGCTGCTTCGGAGCGCTGACCATCGACTATGAGAGCCGGACGGCTGAGGTGGGCGGCACAACGGTGCCCCTGTCCAAAAAGGAGTTCGACATCGTGGCCCTGCTCTCCCTCCACGATGGGCAGGTCTTCGACCGGGAGCGCATCTACGAGCGGGTGTGGGGGCTGGAGGGCGACGGCAGCAGCGATACCGTCATGGAGCACATCCGCAAGATCCGCGCCAAGCTGGGGCGCTGTACCAAGCACGAATACATCCATACGGTCTGGGGGGTGGGGTACAAATGGAACGGCTGAAGGGCATGGGACTCAAGCGCGCCCTCTTCTGGATCACCCTCTGGTGTCTGTCGGGGGCGGCCGCGGCCTGCGCCGCCCTGATCTTGGGGCTGGGCGCGCTGCAGCAGGCGGCCGCCCCCAGCGGCGTGGTACTTCAGATGGGAGAGCAGCCCGCCGTCCTCCAGCTTCCGGAGGTCTCCCGGGACCGGGCGGCCCTGGCCAACCTGCTGGGGGTGCTCCAGATCGTTTTGCCCGCAGTGGTGCTGGCGGGCAGCCTGCTGCTGGCGGGCGGGCTCTTCTACCGCTGGAAGCTGAAAAAGCCGCTGGAGCGGCTCCAGGCCGGGACGGAGGGGATCATGGCGGGGGATCTGGACTTTGCGCTGCACACCGCCTCCGCCGACGAGTTGGGACGGCTGTGCTCCGCCTTTGAAGCGATGCGCCGCGCCCTGCTGGAGAGCAACCGGCGGCTGTGGCGGCAGGCCGAGGACCGCCAGCGGCTCAACGCCGCGTTCGCCCACGACCTGCGCAACCCGGTGACGGTGCTCAAGGGCTGTGCCCGGCTGCTGGAGCAAGGACTGGAGCAGGGCAGCCTGACGGCGGAGAGCGCCAAACCCGCCGTGGCGCTGATGGGGCAGTACGCCCGTCGGGTAGAGGGCTATGTGGAGGCCATGACCCGGGCCCAGCGGCTGGAGGACCTGACCTGCGCTCCCGCCCCGGTGGAGGCGGCCTGTTTTGCCGCCGCCCTGCAGCATGCGCTGACTCTTCTGGCACAGGGAGCCGGAAAAGCGCTCTCCTTTACCGCCGCTCCCCTGCCGGCGGTCCTGACGCTGGACCGGGCGCTGTTCCAGGAGGCGGCCGAGAACCTGTGCGCCAACGCCCTGCGGTATGCCCGCAGGGCGGTGCGCGTCTCCCTTACCCTTGAAAACGGTCTGCTGGCGCTGACGGTGGCCGACGACGGCCCGGGCTTCCCGCCCCCTGTGCTGGAGCGGGCGGGCGCCCCCTTCCTGCGGGGGACGGAGGGCTGCGACGGACACTTCGGCATGGGGCTTTACCTGTGCCGCATGCTGTGTGAAAAGCACGGAGGCGCCCTGACGCTGGAGAATGCCGGCGGCGGGGCGGTGGCGCAGGCCTGCTTCCAAATTTCCGCTTCTTGATGTTTTTTTGAGATTTATCCCTTACACTCCCCTTATACCGGCCGCTTCCGCAAACGCGCCTTTTCGTTTTGCGGCGCGGCGGCGCTGTGCGTCCGCGCCGCGAAACGTGTCCTGCCGCGGGCGGGAGCACAGGATCAATACGATCGGGGGATTGTTTTTATGCTGATCGAAGCAACCGAATTGTCCAAGCGCTACGGCTGCGGCGCCGGACAGGTGACTGCGCTGGATCGGGTCAGCCTGCGCATCCGGCAGGGAGAATTTCTATCCGTCATGGGGCCCTCAGGCAGCGGAAAAAGCACCCTGCTCCATCTGCTCAGCGCCCTGGATCAGCCAACCTCGGGCTGTGTGCGCTACGACGGGGCCGATCTGGGGCAGCTGGACGACCGGGCCCTGTCCGCTCTGCGGCGGCGGCGGGTGGGCTTTATCTTTCAGCAGTTCAATCTGCTGCCGGTGCTCACCGCCCGGGAAAACATCCTGCTGCCCCTGCTTCTGGACCGGCGCAGGCCAGACTCCAACCGGCTGGAGGAGCTGGCCGGTCCGCTGGGCATCGCCGACCGGCTGGAGCATCTGCCCCATGAGCTCTCCGGCGGGCAGCAGCAGCGGGTGGCCATCGCCCGGGCCCTGTGCGCCGACCCGGAGGTGCTCTTTGCCGACGAGCCCACGGGCAACCTGGACAGCAACAGCGGCCGGGAGGTCATGGAGCTTTTGCGCGACGTGAACGCCCGTCTGAACAAGACCGTGGTGGTCATCACCCATGACAGCCGGGTGGCCGCGCTGGCCTGCCGCAGGCTGGAGATGTGCGACGGGACGCTGCGGGAGGTGGAGGTATGAGAGGCTGCGCCGCCCTGGCCTGGAGGGAGCTGCGGGCGCAGCGGGTGACTTCGGTCCTCATTCTGCTGGCCGTGATCCTTTCCACCACCATGACCGCCGCCATCGGCCAGTCGCTGGGCACCCTGAACGCCCTGCGCCTGCAGCAGGCGGCCTCGCTCAACGGGAACCGGCATGTCACCCTGCACAACCTGACGGCGGAGCAGGCGCAGGCCATCTCCGCCGACGAACGGGTGGCGTTTGCCGGGCGGATAACGGCGCTGGGCACCTGCAGGCTGGAGAACAGCAGTTTGACGCTGCTGCTGCGGGAGTATGACGGCGGCGCCCTGAGCGCCTACAGCGCCAGCCTGAAGCTGGCGGAAGGCGCGCTGCCCCGGGCGGCGGGCGAGATCGCCCTGCCCCGGGATGTGCTGACACTGCTGGGCTACTCCGGCGGCCCGGGCGGCACCCTCGTCCTTCCCCTGCAGATTTCCCGCATCCAGGACGCCGCGCCCAGCCATTCCTACACGGCGGAATTCACCCTGACCGGCATCTTTGAGAGCAGTTATGTGGGCTATGTCAGCCGTTCCGTAGCAGGCGCGGCAGGTCCCGGTTCGGCGGCAGAGCTGCTGCCGGAGCGCTATCAGGTATACAGTCTGGACCTGCGGCTTCGGGAGCCGGAACGTCTCCAGGAGACGGTGGACGATCTGGCCGGGCAATTCGATCTTCCGCAGGCCTGCATCCAGTATAACGACACCCTGCTGGACGCTTTGGGCGTCTCCTACCGGGGAAAAGGCGCTTCGGACGCCGGCGGGGCGGGTTTCCCCTATCTGGCCGCCGCCGGAGTTCTGGTGGCCGCTCTGGTGCTGCTGGCGGCCGGGCTGGTCATCTTTAATATTCTGAAGATCGCCGTCACCAAGCGCATCCGCTGCTACGGCACCCTGCGCGCTCTGGGGGCCGGGCGGGGACAGCTTTACGCGCTGGTCGGGCTGCAGCTGCTGCTGTGTGGCGCGGGCATCCCGGCGGGGGCGGTCCTGGGACTTCTCTGCGCCAAGGGCATCACGCTGGCGGTCACCGCGCTCTTCTCCCCCGACGTGCTCCTGGCGGGCAGCCGGGAAGAACTGGCCGCACTCATCCAGCAGAACAGCGCCGTCAGGCTGCCGTCCCTGCTCCTCAGCGGGGGGATCACGCTGCTCTTCGCCGCCCTGGCCGCCCTGCCTGCCGCACGGTACGCCGCGCGGGTCTCCCCCACCGCCGCCATGGCCGGTCCGGCACTGCGCATCCGCCGGCACGGCCGCCGGCTGCGTCCCATCCGCTCCTTTCCCGCGTTCTATGCCCGGATGAATCTGAAGCGCAGCCCCGGACGCACCGCCATCACGATCTGCTCCCTGGTGATGAGCATTACCGTCTTCGTGGCCCTGCAGAACTTCAGCGGACTGCTGGACGCCTCCCGCCGCGTGGAGCAGATGCATCTGGGCGACTATGCCGTATCCAATCTGGACGCGGGCTTTTCGCCCGCCGACGTGGAGGCCCTGGCGGACGACCCGGCGGTATCCGGCTTGTCCACCCTCAAGCACAAGGTCTACCAGCAGGATGCGTCCGGCGCGCTGGAGTTGGATACCGACCTGCTCCTTCAGAGCGGCGAGGTGCTTCATCTGGTCGGGCTGGACGACAAGCGGCTGTGCAAACTGGCCGACGGGCTCTCCCCCGCCACTCTGGAGGAGCTGCTGGCGGGCCGCTCCTGTCTGGCCGCAGGGCCGATCCCGTTTTCCTTCGACGGCGAGACTTATCCAGGCACCCAGGTAGAGGCAGGGATGCGCCTTACGGTTTCCGGCGTCGCTCTGACGGTGGCCGGCATCAGCCCCGCCCGGATCACCCCGGAGGGAGAGGGATTTCTCAACGGCGTGCAGGTCATCGTCTCAGACGGGCTCTTTGACCGGCTCACCGGTCTGAGCGGATACAACGAGCTCTATCTCACCCTGTCCGAGGGGACCGACCGCGCCGCGCTGGAGACGCGGCTGGACGCGCTGTGCGCCGGCAGCGGCGGCTACTGGCTCTCCTATGAGAACACCGACCGGCAGTTGGCGGAGAGCTATGCTCAAATCTCCCTGCTCTGCTGGGGCCTGATCCTGTTCATCGGCGCCATCGGCGTACTCAACATCGTCAACACCGTATTCACCAACATCCATACCCGCCTGAGCGAGATCGGCGTACAGCGCGCCATCGGCATGAGCACCGGGGACCTGTACCGCACCTTTCTGTGGGAGGGGGTCTATTACGGCGCCGCCGCAGCCGTACTGGGCGCTGCCGCAGGCTACGGGTGCACCGTCCTGGTACAGGCCGCCGTCACCGATACGCTGCAATGGGTCCCCTTCCCCGCCGTCCCCGTGCTTCAGGCCGCCGCAGCGTCTCTGCTCGCCTGCCTGCTGGCCACCTGCGCGCCCCTGCGCAGCGTGGGGCGAATGGACCCTGTGACCGCCATTGCAGGCGCGGAATGAGAAAAGGGGCGTTTTTTTCAAATTTCCTCTTGCATTTTCCGCCTGATTCTGCTAATATATCATTCGATGCTTTATAAAGCTATCCCTTAAAGCGAGGAGGTATAAGCGAATGGCCAAATGTGAATTTTGCGATAAGGGCGTTGTGTTCGGTATCCAGGTCTCCCACTCCCACCGCCGCTCCAACCGTCCCTGGAAGCCCAACGTGAAGCGCGTCAAGGCGATTGTAAACGGTACGCCCAAGCACGTGTACGTGTGCACCAGATGCCTCCGTTCGGGTAAGGTCACCCGCGCTGTGTAATAGGCACGACATCAGGCACAAATCCCCAGAACCGTTGGCTTAGCAGTGATAAGGAAGTAATTTAAACATGACTGTTAGCTGACGGATTCGGGTGCTAAAAAGGACACCTATTCTTTTGAATAGATGTCCTTTTTTGTTGTGCCGGGGGCTGTTTTGAATTGGGTCAGATGGTCCAGCTCTGGCTTTCGGTCTGCAGATCCACCATGTGGGTGTACTGGCCGTTCCGGGCATAAAGTGCATCGGGTGCGCCCTGTTCGGCCACCACGCCGTCGGACAGCACCACGATTTTGTCCGCCCCGGCTACGGTGCGCATCCGGTGGGCGATGATAAGGACAGTTTTGTGTTTTATGAGCCGGGAAAGTGCCTCCTGAATGGCAGTTTCGTTCTCCACGTCCAGACTGGCGGTGGCCTCGTCCAGCAGAATGATGGGCGCATCCTTCAGGAAGGCGCGGGCAATGGAAATGCGCTGACGCTCGCCGCCGGAAAGGGCGCAGCCATTCTCGCCGATGTTCGTGTTCCACTTGTCTGGCAGCTTTTCGGCAAATTCCTCGCAGTTTGCCAGCTTTGCCGCCGCAAGGACCTCCTCGTCGGTGGCACCTTTGCGCCCCAGACGGATATTTTCCAGTATCGTGTTGTCAAACAGCGTCACATCCTGAAACACGATGGAATACAGGCTCATGAGCCTTTCCGGGTCGATTCGGGAAACCTCCATGCCGCCCACGGTGATGCTGCCCTTCTGGTA
>CDZV01009235.1_pt1 | contig 14531 bp, 11 predicted proteins | sample 554851 | NCBI WGS metagenome assembly CDZV01 (sample SAMEA3182090, study PRJEB8094) | gut metagenome | biome: human; feature: gut; material: Stool; isolation source: human stools | place: Canada | collected 2013-03-12
GACCAGCCTTTCTGCGTCACAGCATGGTCATGGTAAAGTGTACGGTATATACCTCACCGGGCTGAAGAATCCGCATCCCTTGCTTGTGTTCGAACACATCGTCTTCCGTCACCTGGGTACCGGTGCCAGTCCAGGGTTCCAGGCAAAGGAATGGCGCGTCCTTGGCCACCGGGGTCCACAGGGCGAAGAAATCCATACCGGGAAAATCCATCTGTACTCCACGCCCCGATTTTTCAGATACCAGCCGGACGCTTCTGGAACGCAGGCCGTCCATCACCAGCGCTTCCCCCCGAAACAGGACATGATTGAGATGAAGAAACCGGGAATCCGTTATTAACCGGTTGCGAACAGTATTGACAATCAAGGCCGAGGGCAATTCCACCTGGGGACATTCAATCGTTTCCGGTCGCTCGAACTCCAACCGGTAATCCTCGAAAGCTTCCCCCGCCGACAGCGGCACCCGAAAGGCCGGATGTCCGCCGACAGTGAAAGGCATAGGAACTTCGCCTGTATTTTCCACGATATACGTGGTGGTCAACGCCCGACCGTCCAGCGAATGCCGAACCCGAAAAATGAAATCGTAGGGATAGCCCTTACGGGTTTCCGCCGTGGCAGAAAGCCGGTAGGTGACGGACATTTCATCCACCGATTCGGTTTCGTAAGGCGTCTTTCTAGCCAGTCCATGCTGAGGCAAGACGACTTCTCCTTGGGAACAAGACGCCCGGCCTCCCCGCAGGGAACCGACAAAGGGAAACAAATGAGGGGCCCGTCCGCTCCAATAAGCGGGATCGCCGTTCCAAAGGTATTCCACACCGTCGGCGTCCGTGATCGACTGCAGTTCCGCCCCAAAGGACGAGGCCGTCACGGTAAGCTGATCATTTTTTAAAGTGTGCAATTCCGACATGTCACCGTCTCCTTTACCTCTTGAGATCAAGCCACAGTTCGTCCATCAGTTTATTCGTCTCATCCGGCAGAGTCAAAAAGACTTCGGTTTTTTCCAGAACGCTTTCCGGTGGATAAAAAGCGGGATTTTCCCCTATCTCTGGGTCGAGCTGGGCGCGTGCCTCGTTTTGTGGTGTGGAATAACCGATATATTCCGCATTGGCCTTGGCCACATCGGTACGGCAGAGGAAATTGATATAGGCCTCGGCCTCGGCCTTATGCTCGCTCCCCTTGAGAATACACATGGCGTCCACGAACAGGTTGGTTCCTTCCTCCGGCACAAAAAACGCGATATCGGTGTTGCCCTCTTCGGGATCCATCATGATTTTGCCATCGCCCGCATAATAAGGGGCGATCCAGCCCTCTTCATTGATCATTTTATCGTAAACTTGATCCATTACGTACTGATTCAGAAGGGGCTTCTGCCGCACAAGTTCCTCATAAGCGGCCTGCCATTCGGCCTCGTTGGTGGTGTTCATGGAATACCCAAGTTTCTTGAGCGCGATACCGAAGGCGTCCCTTGGATTGTCAAACATGAAAATCTTGCCTTTATACTTGTCGCACCACAGCAGATCCCAGCCCAACTCCAGGTCGGCGGCGTCCACTCTCTTGGTATTATAGAAGATTCCCACTGTACCCCAGGTATAGGGAACGGAATACTCATTGGTGGGGTCGTAATCCGGATTCTTTAGCGAAGGATCGATATATTGGAAGTTGGGTACATTATCAAAATTAATTTTTTCAAGCAAACCTTCCTTGATCATCTTCCCCACCATATAATCGGAGGGAAACACCACATCGTAATCCGCAGCCCCTGAACTAATGACCGCGTACATGCTTTCATTGTCGGTAAAGTTCTTGTAATTGACTTTAATCCCGGTTTCAAAGGTGAAGCGCTCGTTGACTCTAAAATCTTCGTCATCGATGTACTCGCCCCAATTAAAGACATTGAGGGTCACCCCAGTCAGAGGAGCCGCCGATTCCCCGTCTACACCGGCTGGGGAACCGCCGCACCCTGCAACGAGCAAGACCATAGAAACCGCCAAAACCAAACATGCAACTTTTTTCAACTACCTATCTCCCTTACAATAAGATAATGAATATAACCAGCCGAAAGCGGCGTGGCAACGATAAAACCCGCATCAGGCAGAGCGTTTTTTTGGCTGGAGCCGAATCTGCGCGACGTTGACGAGGATCAACAGCAACAGAATGGCTCCAAACATCAGAGTAGACAACGCATTGATTTCAGGCGTCACCCGCCGTTTCACCATTGCGTAAATCGTCACCGACAGGTTCTGTGCCTCGGAACCCGAGGTAAACAGGCTGATGACAAAATCATCCAAAGACATGGTAAAGGCCATGAGTGCCCCGGTGACAACCCCGGGCATGATCTGCGGCATCACCACCCGCATGAAAGCTGGAAACGGATGGCAACCCAGATCCAGCGCCGCCTCATAAAGATGATGATCGGTCTGCCGTAGCTTGGGCATGACCTGCAGTACCACATAAGGGATGCAAAACGTGATATGCGAAATCAGCAGAGCTACCACACCGGTACTGATCACACCGCCGGTTACACGGGCCAGGAACACAAACAGCAGCATCAAGGAAATACCGGTGACGATTTCGGGATTCACCATGGGAATATTGTTTACGGCCATGAATACCCGGCGAAGCCGGCTATTCATTCCATGGATCCCCACCGCCGCCGCCGTACCGATCAGGGTGGCGGCCAAAGCCGAAACCAACGCGACCCAAATGGTCAGCCAAAGCGCAGAGAGAAGCTGCGTATCCCTAAAAAGAGTTACATACCACTCAAGAGAAAGCCCTGCAAAAACCGTCCGGCTACGGCTGGAATTAAAGGAAAAGACAATCAAGACTACTATCGGGGCATACAGAAAAATAAAAATTAAGGCATTGTAGATGCGAGAGAGGGTTTTCACAGCACCAGCCCCCCTTCCTCATCGTCCTTTTCGGCAAAGCTGGTCATCGCCATACAGAGCAGAATCAGTACCATGAGCACAAGAGATAAAGCGGCACCCACATTGTAGTTGGCGCCCTGCCCGATAAACATGGTCTCGATTACATCACCGATGAGCAGGACCTTGCTGCCGCCGAGAAGCTTGGTAATGACGAAAGTACTGACCGCTGGGACGAATACCATGGTGATACCGCTGAGAATGCCGGGCACCGACAAGGGCAAAATCACCCGCAGCAGAACCTGAAATCCGTTCGAACCCAAATCCTGCGCGGCCTCGATGACCCGGCCGTCAATTTTGGTCATGACCGAATAGAGGGGCAGCACCATAAAAGGCAGAAAATTGTATACCATGCCCAATACCACAGCGCCGTTGGTGTTGATCATGTGGATGGAATCCTCCGGTCCCAGCAAACCGATCAAACGGAAGAATTGATTGATCAGGCCGTTATCCTCCAACAACGTCATCCAAGCATAGGTACGCAGCAGAAAATTCATCCACATGGGCAGCATGATGATCATGACCATGGTCTGCTGTACCCGTTCCCCTGATCGGGAGATGCTGTAAGCCAACGGATAGGCCAGAATCAGGCAGAGAACTGTTGCGATGGCTCCAAGGCCGATCGACAACCCGAAGGTGCCCGCGTAATCGAGAATGGCCGACAGATTGGATAGGGTAAAGTTTCCTTCTTTATCGGTAAAAGCAAACCAAAGCACAATCCCCAGAGGTACAATGGTGAAAAGAGTCATCCAAATACCGAAAGGCGCGGCGGCGGAACGGGTATGTTTCATTCCGTCTCCCCCCCGCTTTCCTCGGTCAAGTCAATCTCGGGATTGGCCATCTCCTCGAACTCCTCGGAATAGGAACTGTAGTCTCCAAACATTCCGGAATAGGCGGACTTTTTCATAATGTGGATATCTTCGGGATTCAGCACGATGCCGATCACCGAATCGATAGGATGGTAGTCCGTGGTCTGGATCATCCATTTAAAGCCTTTGAAATCCACAATGGTTTCAAAATGAACGCCCTTGAAAGTGACATTGGTCACGGTGCCGGTCAGATGCCCCTTATCCGGTGGCACAATATCCACATCCTCAGGACGAATCACCACGTCCACCGGTTCCATGGGAGCAAACCCGGAGTCCACGCATCGGAATTTCCTCCCGAAAAATTCGACGAGATAGTCCTCATGCATAACGCCGTCTAGGATATTGCTCTCGCCGATAAAATCCGCCACAAACGCGTTTTCCGGTTCGTTGTAAATATCTTGCGGAGTGCCGATCTGCTGGATGAGACCGTTGTCCATAACCACCACGGTGTCGGACATGGACAGCGCTTCCTCCTGGTCATGCGTGACATAGATGAAGGTGATTCCCAGACTTTTCTGGATATTTTTGAGTTCGACCTGCATATCCTTGCGCAGCTTGAGATCCAGAGCCGCCAGAGGTTCATCGAGAAGCAGAACGCTGGGATTGTTCGCCAAAGCGCGGGCGATGGCCACCCGCTGCTGCTGTCCGCCGGATAGAGTATCGACCTTACGTTTTTCAAAACCGGTCAGGTTGACCAGCTTCAGCATACGCTCTACGTTTTCCCGGATCTCCGCATTTTTCTTACGCTGCACCCGCATGCCGAAAGCTACGTTTTCATACACGTTGAGATGGGGAAACAGCGCATATCGCTGAAAAATCGTGTTAACCCGCCGCTTATAAGCGGGCAAAGAATTGATCCGGCGTCCGTCAAAAAAGACATCGCCGTGATCGGGTTGAACGAAGCCGCCGATGATACGCAGCGTCGTGGTCTTGCCACAGCCGGACGGCCCCAGCAAAGTCACGAATTCTCCGTTGCCGATGCTCAAATTAAGATGGTCGAGCACCGTTTCCCCGTCGAATGACACGGTAATGTCTTTTAATTCAATAATCGAATTCATGTGTGCATCCCCCTTTGCGGTGTATACGATCCCGATCGGACCGTACAAAAAGTTTCCCGTTGACCCCCCGAAGGGGCCGGTCGGACGAAAAACCGCGATACTTTGAGCCACGCCCTCCGCAAAGGGTTTTTCACAGCCGTCCTCCCATCGTGGGACGCGGCTGCGGCGCAGCCTGATATCGCTTTGACGAGCTAAGATGCATCCGCCTATGGGCGGAAAAGGATGTTGCCGAAAGAATACCCTCCTTTGCAGACAACATCTAACAATATAGAGAGTTTATGATAAAAAGTCAAGATATTTTCGCATTTTCTTCAAAAAAATAGAGCTTACCCCTTTTTATATCCGGATACTGATCAACTTGCTCCATTATCCTTTGTTTTTCTCCGGTTTCCTGCAGCTCGATTTCGTCCTGTGTCTACCATTCTCCTGTAACATATCCGCGCAGGTGACACATGGCTTCAGCCGCCCGGAGAATATCCGGGATAGTCCGCCGGGCAATGGACAGAAGCCTTGGCCTTTCCTTCCGGTCATCGAGTAAATTTTGTGTGAATTGAAGCAGCACATCGCTGGTGATGTCCATATCCCGAAGTGTCCCTTTATAAAAAGCTTTCAGCAGAGAAGGCAAGTCGAGATGGGAACGGAAGGCTTCAAATTTAGCAGAAGATACTCGATCACAATCCATCAGTTCCCGAACAAATGCCTCCGCTGTGCAGATCCGCAGTTTGTCGAGTCCATATAGTCTGGCCGCATGTTCCAGACCCTTGACCACATTTTCACCAAGCTCGTCCTGAAGGCGCTGGTATTCCTCGTTCGGGAAATACATCCATTCCCCTGAAAATTTCCCAAATGCCTTCATCGTGTCGAACCATCCCATATCCATTTTGGCGTGCGCGGTCTCGGGCCGGAACTCAAAAGCAGTTCCAAGGGAATCGATGGGTTTGATATAGACGAGGTTCAGTTTAGGATCCAGGTCCTTGGGCAATCCCACATCCCCGATATTCACGACGATGATATTGTCGGGATGGCGTCTCATCATCATTTTCACCGGTACATTGTCGATCACACCTCCGTCCAGATAAGTGTGGCCATAAATTTCAGGCCGTTTGAGACCGGGATAGGCGGAACTGGCCATGATATAATCCATCAACTTTCCTTTGGGGATCTGATCTCGAAACAAGTGCCGGGGCTGGCGGCGGCTGATTTCAAAAGTCACCAGACCATATTCGATCGGCGAGTTCCGCAAAGTCTGCTCGTCCACCAGAGCCTCCAGTTTTCGCCGGATGGGAGATATATCCAATCCCCCATTGCGCCACATCTCCTTGATCAAAATATCGGCGTTTTTCAGGCTGAACAGCCGGTCCGGTACACGCAGAGGTTCAGGGAGGGCAAATCCCTTTTCAATACTCATATTTTCCCAAAGCTCCACCGCTCCTTCATACTGGCCGCAGGCAATCATAGCGCCATTCATCGCGCCTACCGAGGTTCCCACTACGCAGGTAATGGGGATATTCATCTCCCGGAGAGCGCGCCAAGCGCCGATTTGATAGATGCCTTTGGCTCCGCCGCCCGCAAGCACCAAACCATATTCGATGGGTGCGATGCCGCTCATCCCTTACCAATACCGCCTTTCAAAGAAATATTCAAATGACAAAATCCGCTTATGATTTAGTTCGAACGGTATCCATAAGCCATTCTGCACAGCGAAGGCCATCCACCGCCGCAGACAGAATGCCGCCGGCATAGCCGGCTCCTTCACCGCAGGGATATAATCCAGTGACCGAGGATTCCCCTCGATCATTTCGGAGGATCCGGACCGGTGATGAACTGCGCGATTCTACCCCTGTCAGTATCGCGTCGGGACGATCAAATCCCCGCAGTTGCCGCCCAAACAGAGGCAAAGCCTCTCGGATGGAGTCCGACACGAAACCTGGCAGGCACCTTCTCAAATCCGTTAAGGTCACACCGGGTCGGTAAGACGGATTTACCTCTCCCAGGGCTGCGGACGGTACTCCCTGGAGAAAATCTCCGACCAACTGAACGGGAGCACGGTATTCCCCACCGGCCAGTTCAAAGGCCGCCTGTTCCATCCGCCGCTGAAATACAATGCCCGCTAGAGGGTCATCACCGGGAATATCAGTCGGATCCACCCCTACCAGCAGAGCGCTGTTGGAATTACGCGCATTCCTGGCGAACACGCTCATGCCATTGACCGCTACTCCCCCCTGTTCCGAGGCGGCCGCGATCACCTCTCCTCCCGGACACATGCAAAAGGTATAGACCCCCCGCCTCCCGGCCGGACGGCAGGACAATTTGTAGTCCGCCGCTCCTAGCGCCGGATGGTCCGCAAACCGCCCATATTGACTAATGTCAATCATTTTCCGAGGATGTTCGATCCGTACTCCCACGGCAAAGGGTTTGCGTTCCATTCTCACGCCTTTGGCGAAGAGCATCTCCATGGTGTCCCGGGCACTGTGTCCAACAGCGAAAACCGCCCGGCTGCAGGAAAATTCCACCAGACCGTCCCGCGTGTCCACCAGCAGTCCGGTCAGTCGCCCATTTTCGGTCACGATGTCCGTGACTTGATGCTCAAACAGAACCCGACCGCCCCATTTTTGGATTTCCTGCCTCAGTCCGCGAACGGTGTCGATCAGACGGTCGGTTCCCACGTGTGGCTTGGCCTGCCATAAAATTTCCTCGGGCGCGCCGCAGGCGGCAAGCTGTTCGAGCACCAAGCGGCAGAGGGGATTCTTGATCCCCGTATTCAGTTTGCCGTCTGAAAAAGCACCAGCGCCTCCCTCCCCGAACTGCACGTTGGAGACGGTGTCCAATATTCCGGTCGTGCGAAAGCGTTCCACGTCCCCACGCCGACTGTCTACGTCCCGTCCCCTTTCGAGCAGAACGGGCGAAAGGCCCGCTCGGGCCAGCGCCAACGCTGCAAACAGTCCGGCCGGGCCGCTCCCCACTACGATGGGTGGTGGCTCGTTTTCGAATCGGATGGGGTAAAACGGATAGGCATTTTCTGTGGGTTCCTTGAGCAGACGAGCGGCGGCAGAACGGGACACTGCCGCGTCTTCTCCGGTTTGCAGTTCCACGTCTACGGAAACACGGAATATCACGCGATCCTTATGGCGGGCGTCCACCGACCGACGGCGGACATGCAGACGGGTCAGGGCGGATAGCGGAATTTTCAATTCTTTGGCAACCCGGCGTCGCAAGTCCTCTTCGGTATAAGACAACGGCAGGGCGATTCCGTCTAAACGAATCACGCCCCCACCCCCTTTCCGTGCCTCAAGGCATCCAGCATGGCCGACGCCGCGGCATGGGCCGATGCCCACGCCCAATGCAGATTGAAACCGCCGCAGTCACCGTCCACATCCAATATTTCGCCGGCCATATACAGGCCCGGTATTTTCCGAGACATGAGAGTCGTCGAATTGACTTCCTCCAGGCAAATCCCGCCGGCTGTGACCTGGGCGCCCCCCATTCCCTGAGTGCCGGTCACTGGGATCACCCATCTTTTAATCCATTTTGTCAGTGTCACTAACTGTCCGTCCGATAAATCGGATACCGGACGGGATAAAGGAGCAAGCCCGGCATAGCGCAACAGGGTCTGCCCTACTCGCTTATGGAGGAGGCCGGTAAAATACTCCTCCAAACTCCGACCGGAAAGATGACGACGCTCCTTTAAATATTGATATAGGCTGTCCTCTCCCATTTCTGGCAGCAGATCGAGCACCGCTGTCATCCGTCCCCTTTTTTTCCGTTCCCAATCTCCGACCGGACGGGATGCACGCATCACGGCCGGGCCGGAAAGCCCATATTCTGTAAACAACAATTCTCCTTTTTCCTCTGCAAGTGTCCGGCCGTCCAGGCGAAACGCCACGGAAGCATCCAGCCGAATTCCCTTGAGAGGCCGCACAACATCCGGATCGGTTTTCACCTGCACGATGGAGGGAAATAGCGGGGTGCGGGTATGGCCCAAACGCGAAAGCAGCGTATATCCATCCGTTCCTCCCCCTAAAGAAGGGGCCGCTGCTCCGCCAGTGCATACGAGAACCTGTTGAGCCCGTAACATCCCTCTTGCTGTTTCCAGAAAGAATCCCTCTCCCGTCTTTTCAATCGAAAATGCGGGGCAATCGGTCCATTCCTCGGCCCCGGCCGCAAGCAGGGCCAACCGCAGGCAGTCGAGCACCGAAGAAGCCTGAGCCGTCCGAGGATAAACCCGTCCGTCCTCCCTTACGTGGCATACAAGGCCGATTCTCTCAAAAAAAGATAGTATATGCCGAAGGGGATATCTCTCCAAAATCGGCCGTACAAATGCAGAGGCTCCTTCACCGTGGTAATGAGAGGGAGAAGCGGCCAAATTGGTCAGGTTACACGTGCCATTACCGGTCGCGAGCAGCTTTTTTCCCACCCTCGGAGCCTTTTCCAATATCACCGCTTTAACTCCGGCCTGCGCACTTAAAACCGCAGCGGTCAGCCCTGAAGCCCCGCCACCCACAATGGCTATATCTGTCTGAGCGGCCTGACCAGCCATAATATCACCATCTCTCACGTTCTTGTCCCAGTATACCCTACCCTTTCCCGCCCCGTCAAGAATGGGACTGGTGTAAAAATAATGGGAAAACCCTTTGCATTTCTCGCTGATTTCTGTATAATATTTTAACTAGAACATTCTGTACTAAAGAAAAAATAAGGAGGGTCTTCCGTGATCTGGTACAGCAGCCATCTGGACGACGTGGCCCAGGAACTGAAAACCGATCTTGAGAAGGGTCTGTCGGAAAGCGAGGCCGCCATCCGGCTTCAAGAATATGGGACGAACAAACTAAACGAAAAAAAGCCTCGTTCCTTTTTTCATCGGTTTTTGGATCAGATGAAGGATGCGATGGTCATCATCCTGATTCTCGCCGCTATCGTTTCTCTTGGACTCAGTATCTATAACTTTATCCAAGGAACGGAAGCCGATTGGATCGAACCGATCGTCATTGTGCTCATCGTGATTGTCAACGGTCTGCTCGGCGTTATTCAGGAGAGCAAAGCAGAGGCTGCCCTCGAGGCGCTCAAAAATATGTCTTCTCCCTCTGCCAGAGTCCTGCGCGATGGCGAGCTTCGAACCATCTCTTCCACCGCCCTCGTGCCCGGGGACGTTCTCGATATGGAGGCGGGCGACCTGGTGCCGGCAGACTGCCGTTTGATCTCCAGCAGCAGTTTCAAATGCGACGAATCCGCTTTGACCGGAGAATCGATCCCGGTGGAAAAGGATGCTTCGGCCGACATAGCGGACATTGCGCCTCTCGGCGACCGCTTGAACATGGCCTATTCCGGGTGCGCCGTTTCTTATGGACATGCCCGCGCCCTCGTGGTCGAAACCGGTATGCATACCGAAATGGGCAAGATTGCCTCCATGCTGGAAAATGAGGAAGAAACCGCTACGCCTCTTCAAAATCGTCTTGCACATCTCGGCAAAACCCTTGGGTTCCTGGCGCTTGGCATCTGCGTCATCATTTTCATTGTCGGTTTGATATATAGGCTGCCGGTACTCGACATGTTTATGACCGCTATCTCGCTGGCTGTTGCGGCGATTCCTGAGGGACTGCCCGCTATCGTGACCATCGTACTTGCCATTGGGGTTCAGCGGATGGTGGCCAAAAATGCGATTATCCGCCGTCTGCCGGCTGTGGAAACCCTCGGCAGCGCTTCGGTCATCTGTTCAGATAAAACCGGCACCCTTACCCAGAACCGGATGACTTTAACCCGCCTGTTCTGCGGCGGCCATGTGATCGACGATCTGGATAGCCCCCTTTCCGAAGGGGCTCTGGCCCTCATCCGTCTGGCGACCCTTTGTACCGACGGCACCGTTCAGGTCAAGGACGGCAAAGAAGTGCATATCGGGGATCCCACCGAAACCGCCATCGTCGCTTGCGCCCTACATCAGGGGCTGGATAAGGCGGATCTGATGATCCAGCATCCACGGTTGGGGGAGATCCCCTTTGACTCCGATCGAAAACTCATGACCACCATCCACCTGATTGAAGGACAGAATATCGTAATCGTCAAAGGTGCGCCCGATGTACTCTTTGAACGATGCGTATCGGGTCCTATAGAGGCCGCTGCTGCGGCCAATGAGGACATGGGACGGCAGGCGTTGCGTGTCTTGGCCGTCGCATACAAGACCATCGACGAAGTGCCGGTAGAATGCCGTTCGGAGGAACTTGAGCAGGGCTTGACTTTTGCCGGACTCGTCGGCATGATCGATCCGCCCCGTCCGGAAGCCATAGAGGCTATCCGGGAATGCGATGCCGCCGGTATTCGTACCATTATGATCACCGGAGACCACGTGGTCACCGCTTCCGCCATTGCCCGCCAGCTCGGCATCCTTCACGACGACAGCGAGGCGATCACCGGTGCTCAGCTTGCGGCCATGAGCGATGAGGAACTCTTCCAAAACATCCGGCGTTACCGGGTATATGCCCGGGTAACACCTTCGGATAAAATCCGAATCGTCAAAGCTTGGCAGCAGGCGGGCGAAATCGTGTCCATGACCGGTGACGGCGTCAACGATGCTCCCGCCCTAAAGGCCGCGGATATCGGCTGCGCTATGGGAATCACGGGTACCGACGTGGCCAAAGGTGCGGCAGATATGACCCTGACCGACGACAATTTCGCTACTATTGTCACCGCCGTACGGGAAGGCCGCGGTATCTACGACAATATCCGAAAATCCGTCCAGTTCCTTCTCTCCTGCAATCTTGGTGAGATCCTCACCGTATTCCTGGCCATGCTGTTATGGAGAGAAAGCCCGCTGATGCCGGTCCAGCTTCTGTGGATCAATCTCGTCACGGACAGTTTGCCCGCCCTGGCTCTCGGCATGGAGCCCGTTGAAAAGGACGTCATGCGCCGCAAGCCCAGAGCCAAAACCGAAAGTCTATTTGCCCATGGCATGGGAATCCGTGCGGGTTTCCAGGGAATGCTCATTGGTCTGTTGGCTCTGATCGCTTACGCCATCGGCTCCCGGTTCCTGCATCCGGCCGGCGATGGTTTTTGGGGATGTCTTTTTGCCACTCCCACACATTCCAATATCGTCTTAGGCGAAACGATGGCGTTCGCCGTACTGGCCCTCTCTCAACTTGTCCACGCTTTTAACGTGCGTTCCTACCATTCCTTGTTCCGGGTGGGCTTCCACACGAATCTTTATATGGTCGGGGCGTTCTTAGCTTCCCTGATTCTGATGCTCGTTGTTCTATTTGTTCCGGTCCTACAAAATGTGTTTGATGTGACGCAAATGAATGTCTCTGCTTGGGGAATCGTCGTTGGGCTTGCCTTGGTTCCGCTAGTGGTCGTGGAGATTGCTAAAGGTATACAAGCTCTGATCCGCCGCCGCAAAACCGACGCTTAATCTGCACGTGAAAGGAGATCTCTCATGCCCGCAAACGCCGATCTCGAGAAAAGGGCCCCCTTTTATACCCTTGGTGAAGAAATCACCAACGCCATCACCCATGGAATAGGGGCCGGTTTGGCCATCGCTGGGATGATCATACTTCTCGTACGCTCGAAGGATGTTTGGCAGGTGGTCAGTTCGGCGGTTTATGGTGCAAGCATGATCTTTCTGTTCCTGATGTCCTGCCTCTATCACGCCTTGACAAATCCCACAGCTAAGAAGGTCTTTCGTGTTTTCGACCATACGTCCATCTTTTTCCTCATTGCTGGAACCTACACTCCCTTTACCTTGGTTACGCTGCGTGGCTGGGTGGGATGGACGGTATTTGGCGTTGTTTGGGGCGTTGCCGTTATTGGGATTGTCCTCAATTCCGTGAGTATCGAACGATTCAAGAAAATCTCTATGGTCGGCTATATCGCGAGCGGATGGTGCGTCATCGCCGCCATCGTTCCGCTTGTCCAGCGGATGGCGCTGCCCGGGGTGATCTTGCTTGTCCTCGGCGGTGTATTCTATACCGTCGGCATTCTCTTCTACCGTAAAAAAGGCATCCGTTTTATGCATGCTTTCTGGCATCTATTCGTTCTGACAGGGGCTATTCTTCATTATTTTTGCATTTTGTTTTATGTTGTTGGGTGACTGACTCAAAAACCGTGTCGTCGGATATGAAACAGAATTATACTCCATAAAGAAGCAACCCGGCAGCAAAATTCTGCCGGGTTGCCCCATAGACGTTAAAATATTCGGATCATAACAGGGATTCCAATTTGGTGTCATCCGCAAGACTGCTCAGAATACGGTCGCAGAGCATCAGACAGCGGGGCAGATGGTAGGGACCTTTCCACATCGAACCTTTCTGGATATGGGAGACCGAACCGTCCCGATGGAGATAACCGTACCATTCGCCATGTTCCCGATCAGGGAAGTGATGGAATGCATAAGCGTGAACCTTCTCAAACCAGTTCCAATACCGTTCCTCCCCCGTCAATTTGTAAGCAGTCAGGGTAGAGATCAGGGCCTCGTTATGCACCCACCACAATTTCATGTCCCATTCGAGCTGCTCACAGGGGCGACCGTCCACATCCACAAAGTAGAAAATGCCTCCCTCATCTTCATCCCATCCCCACTCCAACGACCAGTCGAGAATATGCAGGGCTTTCTCCAACAGATCGCGGTCCTGGGTCAGATGCGCCTGATTCATCAGGAACCAAGCGTTTTCACAGGAATGTCCGGGGTTGATAGTGCGCCCCGCAGGGTTGTCCAGATGCGAACCGTCAGGCAGAACTGTTTCGAGTACACAGTGCAGTTCGGGTTGGTAATGAATACGCAGCAAGTTGTCCGCTATTTCCCTGGCTATTTCACTATAATACGCGGCTTTCTCAGGGGCACACCTCCGCAGCACTTGCGCGCTGCTGACCAGAACCATCGGTACGGCGGCACTGCACTCCACACGGGTCGCGGCGTAGGTCTTGGGCGTAATCTTATAAGGATCGGTCTCCGGCCGGCGGTAGATCTGCAGCATGAGTTCAAAACAGTTTTCCGCCTTATGCAGAGCGTCCTCATCTCCAAACGCGGCTGCATACTCTGCCATTCCGACAACATAAAAGCTCTCAGAAAACATGTACCGCCTTTTCCGCAGGGGCCGTCCATCCCGTGTGGTTTGGAAAAACATCCGACCATCGGTATCCACACAGTACTGCTCAAGAAAACGTTTGGCCAGTTCTGCGCCCTCCCGCCATTCCGGCCGTTCCCCATATTGACGGCAGAGGGCTGAAAAAGTCCAGAGGCATCGGCCCTGGAACCATACCGACTTATCCTCGTTATAACTTCGTCCTGTTCGGTCAACAGAAGTGATGCAGCCGCCGTATTTCCGGTCAAGCAGATCGCTGTTCATCCAAAACGGCATTACATCTTCCAGCAGCTGCCGACGATAGAAATCTCGATAATCTGTCAAAGCCTTTTTCATGGCATATCCTCCTCAAACAATTTGGCTGTGATGGGCGGTGCGGTCCATTTGCCGAAAAGACAGCGGCCGCTCGTTTTTTGCATTTTCAGTGTACAGCATTTCTTTCCAAAAATCAACGGAATGGACGATCTATTTGATTGTCCAAACTTGCTTAAAAATAAGACATTTCCAGGTTCGTCTACGCCTATCCCGTAGAACATATTTTCTGCCTTTTCATTAGCTAAAAAGCTTGCTTTGAAATCTCGAGTATGCTATGCTGAACATGACAAAACCAAGGATGCG
>CDZV01011674.1_pt1 | contig 14489 bp, 14 predicted proteins | sample 554851 | NCBI WGS metagenome assembly CDZV01 (sample SAMEA3182090, study PRJEB8094) | gut metagenome | biome: human; feature: gut; material: Stool; isolation source: human stools | place: Canada | collected 2013-03-12
CCCAAGGGCGGCCCCGGCATGCGCGAGATGCTCACCCCCACCTCCACCATCTGCGGCATGGGTCTGGGTGAGAGCGTGGCGCTCATCACCGACGGCCGGTTCTCCGGCGCGACGCGCGGCGCCTCCATCGGGCATATTTCGCCCGAGGCGGCGGTCGGCGGCGTTATTGCGCTGGTGGAAGAGGGGGACATCATCTCCATCGATATCCCGGCGCGCAAAATCGAGCTGCAGGTGGACGACGAAACGCTCGCCGCCCGCAAGGCGGCGTGGAAGCCGCCGGTCAAGGCTTTGTCCGGCTATGCCCGCCGGTATGCCCAGCATGTGACGAGCGGTTCCAAGGGGGCCATTTTCGACGACCTGCTCGAAGAAGCCACCGCAAAATAATAAAAGAAGGGGACACGGCCAAAACAATGGCCGTGTCCCCTTCTTCTATCCATTGGAAGGCCGCGCCAGCGCGGCCTTCCTGCGTGTTTAGTGAGGAAAACGGTACTTTTCGACTGCCCCCACCCTTTTAATTTCCGACAAAGCCCTTTTCGTCAATGGACGAGCAGCGCGATGGTCACGCCGAGCAGTGCGCCGACGGAACCGGCGCCCAGCCCAAACAGGGTCGCCCGGATGGTACGCTGCCGGCGCTGCCGCTTCAGGCCGGTGTAGCCGCCTGCCCGGCGCAGCAGCTTCTGCGCTTCCTCGCGCAGCCGGCCGGCCTCCGTGTCGGTATAGCCGGCGCGTACGACCAGCATAGCCCGTTCAAAATACGGGTTGCCTGTATCCATCACTTCGATTATCTGCCGGTTGACCCCTTTTATCATGCCAAACGCCCCGCTTACGTTATTTTATGGGTGATGCCAATGGTTAAAAGGCAGCGCGGCCGCACAAAGGCCGGCCGGAGGCACTGCCCTCTGCCTTGCAAGGGTATTGTGGGCTAAAAATGACGCCGTTATTCCAAAATGAAGAAAAATGCGGCGCTATTTACTCTTTGTAAAGAGAAAGTTAAGATGTGATATGTGGAAAACCCTGTGGAAAGTGTGAATAAGTCGTTTGTTTGTCCCGCCTTTTTTTCGACCGGCGTTGTGAAAAGCGGTAAAATCCATATATTTCCTTCCTGCTTTGGATACGGAGGGTTGAATTCCCTTTACAAACCGGCGGCCATTGTCCCCCGAACGAACAGAAAATGCCCGAAAACCCGCAAATTGCGGTTGAAAAAGCTGGAAGCATTCGGTATAATAGAAAATCGATGTATTGTTTGCCTCTGTGCCCGCGCGAGCGGCAGACAGAGAGTAACCTGTACCTTCGGGTGAAAAAGGAGTATGGACGTTGGAATTCATCAAAGAAAACTTTAGTTTCCTGTACGATGGTATTGCGTTTTTCTTCCGCGATAACCAGGTGCTGAACGACGAGCAGAAGCTGATCACGGTGCCGGGCTGGAAGTACCTGGTCATGTTTGCCATCGGCGCGCTGCTCATCTATCTGGCGCTCAAAAAGGACTTTGAACCCGCACTGCTCATGCCGATGGGCTTCGGCGCCATTCTGGTGAACATCCCTTTTTCGGGGGCCATCGGCATGGCGGAGGACGGATCACACGGTATTGTGGATTGGCTGTTCCAGGTGGGAATTGAAGCGTCGGAAGCGATGCCGCTGCTGCTGTTTATCGGCATCGGCGCCATGATTGACTTCGGGCCGCTGCTGTCCAATCCCAAGATGTTTCTTTTCGGTGCGGCGGCGCAGTTCGGCATCTTCCTGACCGTGCTGGTGGCCTCTTTCATCTTCCCGGATTTCCGGGACGCGGCTTCGGTCGGCATCATCGGCGCGGCGGACGGCCCCACGGCCATTCTGGTTTCCCAGGTGTTCCAGTCAAATTATATGGGCGCCATTGCCGTGGCTGCCTATTCCTATATGGCGCTGGTGCCCATTATCCAGCCGGCGGCCATCAAGCTGGTCACCACCAAAAAAGAGCGGATGATCCGCATGCCGTACAATCCGCAGGCGGTTTCCCGCAAGACCCGCATTCTGTTCCCCATCTGCGTGACCATCATTGCGGGCCTGGTGGCACCCAAATCGGTGTCGCTGGTGGGCATGCTGATGTTCGGCAACCTGCTGCGTGAATGCCTCAAGCTGGACAGCCTGTCCCAGACGGCACAGACCACGCTGGCCAATCTCATCACCATCCTGCTGGGCCTGACCATTGCCTCGAGCATGAAGGCCTATAAATTCGTGGACTGGTCCACCATCATCATCATGGCCCTCGGCCTGGTGGCCTTTGTCTTCGATACCATCGGCGGCGTGCTGTTCGCCAAGCTGATGAACCTCTTCCTCAAAGATGGGCACAAGATCAATCCCATGGTGGGCGGTGCCGGTATCTCCGCCTTCCCCATGTCGGCGCGCGTCATTCAGAAGATGGCTCTCAAGGAGGACAACCAGAATCACCTGCTCATGCACGCGGTGGGCGCCAACGTGGCCGGCCAGATCGGTTCGGTGGTCGCGGGCGGTATTATCCTGACCGTGGTGCCGAGCCTCGTCGGCTGACAAGAAAGGATGACAGACAATGTTTGAACAATTTCCGAACCTGGGGAATGCCCTGCTGCTGATGCTTCTCGGTATGGTGGGCATCTTCGCGGTGATGCTCGTTGTGATGCTGGCGGTTAAGCTGCTCAACCGGTTTGCCGTGGATAAAAAGGACGACGGGGACGACAAGAAATAAGCGAAAGGACGCATAAAGGCATGGCGGACAATAAAAAGATGGTGGAAGCCATCACCTCCATGGACGAGGATTTCGCCCAATGGTATACCGATATCGTCAAGAAGGCGGAGCTGGTGGAGTATACCAGCATCAAGGGCTGCATGGTTATTCGGCCGTATGGCTACGCCATCTGGGAGAATATGCAGCGCATTCTCGACGGCATGTTCAAGGCGCTGGGACACGAAAACGTGTGCATGCCCATGTTCATTTCCGAAAGCCTGCTGCAGAAGGAAAAGGATCACGTGGAAGGGTTTGCGCCCGAGGTGGCGTGGGTCACCCACGGCGGCAGCGAGGAGCTGGAGGAACGCCTGTGCGTGCGCCCCACTTCGGAAACCCTTTTCTGTGAGCATTACGCCAATATCGTGCATTCGTGGCGGGATCTGCCCAAGCTGTATAACCAGTGGGTGAGCGTGGTGCGCTGGGAAAAAACGACGCGTCCTTTCCTGCGCTCCCGCGAATTCCTGTGGCAGGAGGGGCACACCATCCACGCCACGGCTGAAGAAGCGATCGAAGAGACCGAGCGGATGCTGGGTGTCTATGCGGAATTCTGCGAGAAGGCGCTGGCCATGCCGGTGCTCAAGGGCCAGAAAACCGAGAGCGACAAGTTCGCGGGCGCCGTGTCCACCTATGCCATTGAGGCGCTCATGCACGACGGTAAGGCGCTGCAGGCGGGTACCTCCCATTATTTCGGGGACGGCTTTGCCAAGGCATTCGGCATCCAGTTCGCGGATAAAACCAACACGCTGCAGTATCCGCATCAGACCTCCTGGGGCGTGTCGACGCGGCTCATCGGCGCGATCATCATGACTCACGGCGACGACAACGGCTTGGTTCTGCCTCCGGCGGTGGCCCCCATTCAGGTGGTAATCCTGCCCATCGCGCAGCATAAGCCGGGCGTGCTGGAAAAGGCGGCTGAGCTGAAGGAACGGCTGAGCGCCGTGGCGCGCGTCAAGGTGGACGATTCGGACAACTCGGCGGGCTGGAAGTTTGCCGAATATGAGATGAAGGGCGTGCCCGTGCGTCTCGAAATCGGTCCCAAGGATATCGAAAACAACCAGTGCGTGCTGGTCACCCGCCACAACCGGGAAAAGCACGTGGTGTCGCTCGACGAGCTGGAAACCGCCGTGCCCGCGCTGCTGGCGCAGGTGCACGACGGCCTGTACGAGAAGGCGCTGGCCAACCGGGAAAAGCACACCTATGCCTGCACCAGCCTGGAGGAAATTACCCGGGTGCTCGAGGAGAAGGGCGACGGCTTTGTCAAGGCCATGTGGTGCGGCGACGAGGCCTGCGAGGACGCGGTGAAGGAAAAAACGGGCGTAGGCTCCCGTTGCATCCCCTTCGAGCAGGAGCACCTTGCCGACACCTGCGTATGCTGCGGCAAACCGGCGAAGCATATGGTGATGTGGGGCAAGGCATACTAAGATAGGAGAAGACAGTATATGAAACAGCTGGATAAGCCCCAAAAGGGCGAGACCGTTGCGGTGATGCACACGTCGATGGGGGATATTGCCATCCGCCTGTTTGCGGATAAGGCCCCCAAAACGGTGGAGAACTTCACCACCCATGCCAAAAACGGTTATTACGATGGGCTTAAGTTCCATCGGGTCATCAACGACTTTATGATCCAGGGCGGCGATCCCCGCGGCAACGGCACCGGAGGCGAAAGCATCTGGGGCGGCAACTTTGCGGATGAGTTCGATGTCGAGTTGCACAATCTGCGCGGTGCGCTGTCCATGGCCAACGCCGGCCCCAACACCAACGGCAGCCAGTTCTTTATCGTGCAGGCCAAAACGACGGACCCCAGTCTGATCGCTCAGATGAAAAATATCCCGGACAGCTTCCCGGCCGACACGGTCGCCGCCTATGAGCAGGTCGGCGGCACGCCGCACCTCGATTTTCGGCACACGGTGTTCGGACAGGTGTACGACGGCATGGACGTGGTGGACGCCATTGCGGCGGTCGAAACCGACGTCAACGACGCGCCGCTGGAGGATGTTATCATCACCTCCATCGACGTGAGCGTCTGCGAATGAGCAGCCTGACTGCGCAGGCGCGGTACCTGCTGGCAAAGCGCACGCCGATGCCGGTCGACTGCGGCCGGGTTTGCGCCCGTGCCTGCTGCGCGGGTGACGAGGCCTGCGGCATGCGGCTGTTCCCCGGAGAGCGGGAACTGCTCGGGCCGATGGAAGGACGCTGGGATTTTGTGGAGACGGCGGACGGCGGCACACTGGTGGTTTGCCAGGGGGACTGCGAGCGGAGTATGCGGCCGCTTGCCTGTCGGTTGTTTCCGCTTTTTCCCTATCTGGACGCGCGTACCGGCCGGGTGCGGGCGGTATACGATCCCCGCGCATGGCGGGTTTGCCCGCTGGTGCGGGAGCACGGTCGGGTGCGGCTCGACCGGGATTTTGTGCGCACGGTGCGTACGGTTGGCCGGCTGCTCGCCGGCGAAGAAGAGGGGCGACGTTTCCTGCTTGCGCAGGCGGAGGAAATCGATGCGATCAACCGCTTTCTCCGTTTGGATGAGCAGCGTGGGCCGGTGTGCCGCCGCGCCGTTCATACCGGGAAAACGGCCAACTCAACTGTGAAGTAAGGAAAGGACGATTGCCATGAAATGCAAGCGATTGACGGCGATAATCGCCGCCGCTCTTCTGTCGGCGGCCATGCTTGGCAGCTGCTCTGCCGCGCCGGCGTCCGTCTATACGGACAAAGAGGATGGCTTCCAGCTGGAGATGCCCGCTAAAGGTGATAAGGTGGCCATAATGCACACCACCATGGGGGATATCTCCATGCGCTTCTTCCCCGAAGCGGCCCCCAAAACGGTGGATAACTTTATCCAGCTGGCGGAAAAGGGCTATTACGATAATCTGACCTTCCACCGGGTGATCGACGACTTCATGATTCAGGGCGGCGATCCGGAGGGCAACGGCACAGGCGGCGAGAGCATATACGGCGAGAAATTTGAAGATGAATTCGACGCCAAGCTGCACAACCTGCGCGGCGCGGTGGCGATGGCCAATTCCGGCCCCAACACCAACGGCAGCCAGTTTTTTATTAACCAGGCCAAGCCGGAATCCTTTGCCAGTGCAGTGGAAAGCTTCAAGACCAACTATGAACGGTTTAAAAACACCGACACCTATAAGGAGTTCGACAGCTGGAAAGACTGGATGGCGTACGCTTATTCGGATAACCAGACCGGTTCCTATTCCATTGATGCTTCTGCTCTGACCGATGAGCTTATCGACCTGTACACCAAGACGGGCGGCAATCTGCAGCTGGACGGTTCGCTGCGCAGCAGCGGCGGCCACACCGTGTTCGCGCAGGTGTATGACGGCATGGATGTGGTGGACGCCATCGCGGCGGTGGAGACGGACGGCAATGACAAGCCGGTGGAGGACGTCAAGATCACCTCTATTGAAATCCTGGAATATGCGGGCTAACCCGTGCGGCATAAAGGGACATATGGCGTCATAGTATGAAAAAGGACGCCTGATGGCAGACAGGAGCCCCCCATTCGGGCAGTATCCGGTATACTGAACGGGTTGGGGGCTCTTTTTTGTTGAATTCCCGGGCGCCGGGCAATACTACCATCGTATGTGTCTTGAACCGCGGCGGCGGGTATGGTATACTTTTACAATCGGCAGAAAGGGGGAAACCGGCTTTGGAGATGCAAATCGGCGGACGGCGCGTCGCCTATCTGGACGAAGGAAAAGGGCCGGTACTCCTTTTCCTGCATGGCTGGGCCGCGCCTGTCTCGACCTATCGGCTGCTGACCGACCATTTGGCGGCATACTGCCGGGTGGTGGCGCCCGATCTGCCCGGCTTCGGCGGCAGCGAGGAACCGCCCACGGCTTGGGACGTGGACGGCTATGTGGATTTTACGCTGCAGTTTATCGAGGCGCTCGGTATCCGGGAGGCGGTGCTGATGGGGCATTCCTTCGGCGGGCGCATCATCATCAAGCTGATGAACCGGCCATCCCTGCCCCTGACGGTCCGTAAGATTGTTCTCATGGATGCCGCCGGCATCAAGCCCAAACGGCCGCCCTCCTATTACTGGAAGGTCTATACCTATAAAGCGGGGAAGAAGTTCTTCGGCCTTCCCGGCGTGCGCGCGCTGTTTCCCCACGCGGTGGAAAAGGCACGCAGCCGGGCGGGCAGCGACGATTACCGCAATGCGTCGCCCCTGATGCGGCAGGTAATGAGCCAGGCGGTCAACGAGGACCTGACGCCGCTGCTGCCGGGAATCGGGGTGCCCACCCTGCTCATTTGGGGGGAAAAGGACACGGCCACCCCGCTGTCCGACGGGCAGACAATGGAACGGCGGATCCCGGACGCGGGGCTTGTGACGCTGGCCGGCGCGGGACATTTTTCCTTTGCCGACCGATGGGGGCAGTGCAGCCGGGTGCTCGACTCTTTCCTGAAATGAAGGCAGATAGGTGGTTGCAATGACAGAACTGGTGGCAAGGCTGACCATGCTGGCGGCCTGCGCGGTTAATTTCGGGGTGCAGGCGGTCTATTTCACCCACATGCTGCAGCTCAATTCCTACCGGACGGAACGGTACCGCAGATGGTGCCAGAAGCATGAGCAGAAGCTGGTGAATGTGCGGCGGCTGCTCCCGGTGCTGCTGGTGGCGGTCACCTTTGTGCTGCCGCATAAATATGGCATCGACTTTTTTGGGGGCGCGGCGGTGCTGCTGCTGACGGCGGTGCTGAATTTTCCCCAAAAGGCGAAGAAACCGCTGGTGCTTACGCCGCGCGTCTGGCGGCTGTTCGCGACCCAGGCGGTGCTGCTCGCGGCGATACTGTTAATCGGTTATTTCACCGACGCCCTGCGCAGCCTGATGCTCATCGGTCTGCTGTCGCTCGTCATTTGGTTCTGGACGGGGCTGGCCAACGTTATCAACCAGCCGCTGGAAAAGGCGATTGCGGGTCGGTATGTCCGCGACGCGCGCCGGCGGCTGGAAGCCATGCCGGCGCTCACCGTCATCGGTATCACGGGCAGCTACGGTAAAACGAGCACCAAGAATTTTCTGCACGATCTGCTGGCCGTGCAGTATAACGTGCTCATGACGCCCGAAAGCTACAACACCACGATGGGCGTAGTGCGCACGGTGCGCGAACGGCTGCGTCCGTCGCACGAGGTGTTTATCGCGGAAATGGGGGCCAAGAACCCGGGCGATATCAAGGAAATCTGCGATCTGGTGCGTCCGCGCTACGGTATCCTGACCTCTATCGGGGAGCAGCACCTGGAAACCTTTAAGACGATCGACAACATCATCGCCACCAAGTTTGAATTGGCCGACGCCATCCCGGAGGACGGCTGCATCTTTTTGAATGCCGACAACCTGTACATCCGTTCCCATCCCGTGACGGCCCGCGCCGTCACCTATGGAACGCAGCCGGACAGCGGCGCCGCTTACATGGCGTCGGATATTGCGGTGGACGAACACGGCTGTGCCTTTACTGTAACGGCTCCCGACGGGGAGCGTCAGCGGTTTTCCACCAAGCTGCTCGGCGCGCACAATATTCAGAATCTGACCGGCTGCATTGCGCTGGCACACGAGCTGGGGATCGCGCTCGAAAAGCTGGTATACCCGGTGCGTATGCTGAAGCCCGTGGAACATCGGCTGCAGCTGCTGCCCAACGGGTTCATCGACGATGCGTATAACGCCAATCCGGCCGGCTTCCGCAGCGCGCTCGACGTGCTGGCGGGCTTCGCGGCGCAGCGGGTGCTCGTCACCCCCGGCATGGTGGAGCTTGGCGACCGGGAGGAGGCGCTCAACCGGGAGCTTGGCGAATATGCCGCCTCCCGCTGCGATTACGCGGTGCTGGTGGGCGAACGGCAGGCGCCGCCGCTGCGGGAAGGTCTGCTGGCCGGCGGGTTCCCGGAGGAGCGGATTTTTGTCGCCAAAACGCTGCAGGAGGGGCTGGCCCATCTGCAGCAGCTGCCCGCCGGTCCGCGCATCGTCCTGCTCGAAAACGATTTGCCTGATAATTTCTGAAAAGAGGGAAATGTCTATGAAAACTCGCGTCGCCGTGCTCTTCGGCGGGCACAGTGTAGAGCATGAGGTATCCATCATTTCCGGCCTGCAGGCGTTTGCCGCCCTCGACCGCGCCAAATACGATCCAGTGCCGCTGTACATCGGCAAGGACAATGCCTTTTACACCGGAGAGCACATGGGCGATATCGAACGCTACAAGGATATGAAAAGCTGTCTGGCACAGGCGACGCGCGTGCTGCTGGTACCCGGTGAAAACGGCGTGGATCTCGTGCGGTATCCCATGAAAAAATTCGGGAATAACGTGGTGGGCGGTTTTGACGTGGCCCTGCCCGTGGTGCACGGCACCAACGTGGAGGACGGCACCCTGATGGGATATCTTGAGATGCTCGGCGTGCCCTATGCGGCGTGCGATGTGACCTCCTCGGCCGTCGGCATGGATAAGTATCTGATGAAGGCGGCACTCCGGCAGGCGGGACTGCCTGTGCTTAACGCGCTGCAGTTCACGGGCAAGGCCTACGCGTTGCAGGCCGCGGCCATTCTGGAGGAGATTGAACAGACCATCGGGTACCCGGTCATCGTCAAGCCGGTCAATCTCGGGTCTTCGGTCGGCATCTCCAAGGCGGACGACCGCGCCGCGCTGGAAGATGCGATGGATCTGGCCCTGCGCTTTTCGCCGCGGGTGTTGGTGGAAAAGGCGGTTTCGCATTTACGGGAAATCAACTGCGCTGTGCTCGGCGATTACGAAAGCGCCCGCGCCTCGGTGTGCGAGGAACCGGTCAACACCGACGATATTCTGAGCTTTCAGGACAAATACCTTTCGGGCGGCAAGACGGATAAAACCGGCGGCGCCAAGGGCGGCATGAGCAGTCTCAAACGCCGCTGCCCGGCCGATATTCCGGACGAACTGGCCAAAGAGGTACAGCGTCTGGCGGTGGCAACCTTCCAGGCACTCGGCTGCTCGGGCGTGTCCCGCATCGATTTTCTCAATGACAAGGAATCGGGCGAGCTGTGGGTAAATGAAATCAACACCATCCCCGGCTCCCTCGCCTTCTATCTCTGGGAGGCGGCGGGTACCTCCTTCGCCGCGCTGCTCGACGAGATGATCCGCCTCGCTTTCAAGCGGCAGCGGGAGCGGGAAGCGTTGACCTTCACCTATGAGAGTAATATTCTTTCCGGTGTGCATCTGGGAGGCGCCAAAGGCGGAAAAGCGTAGAATCGGGTCGAAATATACGAATAGTAAACCAAAAGAAAGGGGACACGGTGAGTGTCTCCTTTCTTTTGGTTATGCTTGGAGACTGTCAACCCCAGAGCCGCCATTGTGGCATTCAGAGAAGCCGGCGGTAAGGATATTCCTTGTGGCTTTAATCGTGCTTTTGCAAAAATATGCCTCCCACAAAAAATTGCGGGAGGCATGGACGGGCCTGTCGATTTTATGTGCCTGCCGGCTGCGGGCGGCGTTTCATCCAGGCGACCGTATCCTGAATGGTCTGCAGCAGGTCGCGGGGGTGATAACCGAGCACGCGGGTTGCCTTGTCATGTGAAAAGCGATCGTTGCTGCTCAGCGTGTAGAGGGAATAGCGGGTGTATAGGGGACGGGATTTACGCACCTTGGCGGCCAGTGAGAGGACGGGAATGGCCGCCTTGGCCATCCACATGGGCAGTACCGGCAGCCGGCGGCCGCCCTGTACCGCCTTGACCATGCGCAGCACGTCGCGGATTTCATAGTGCCGGTTGGACAGGATGTAGCATTCGCCCGTCTTGCCCTTTTCCACCGCGGCGAGGCAACCGTCCGCCACGTCGCGCACGTCCACGAAATCATAGCCGCCTCGCACACACGCGGGCAGCCGGCCGTGGATATAGTCGGAAACCAGTTGCACCAGATGGTTGCGGGAAGAGTCGAAGGGACCGAGGATGCCGGACGGCTGCACCACCACGGCGTCGAGACCGTCCTTTACGGCGTCGAGCACCAGCTGGGTAGCTTCCGCCTTGGTCTTGGCGTAGCCGCCGACCACCTCGTCGGCGGAGAAGTGATCCACCTCGTGCAGCACGGCGAGGTCATTTTTTTCGGGGATGGCGTGGACCGAACTGACGTACAGCAGCCGGCTTACACCATGTTCCTTGCACAACTCCACGATGTTGCGCGTGCCGCCCACGTTGACGGCATACATGGTGGGGGTAATCTTCTCCGAGATATCGATGATGCCTGCTGTGTGAATGACCACCACTTTATCCTGCTCGGTGCCGGCAAACAGCGGTTCGAGCGAATGCTTATTCCGCACATCGCCCTGGATATAGGTGACGGAATCGGTACTTTCCGCCGATTCGGTGGGTAAAATCAGGCCGCGTATCCGCGCCCCCCGGCGTTTCAGCTTGCGGATGATGGTGCTGCCCAGATGGCCGTTTGCACCGGTCACAATATACAATATGCTCATGCGCAGCTCCTTTCTACAGCGCCAATAGACAGTGTGTTGATTTTCCTCTCTACTTGTATTATAATAAACAATACGTGAAAATACAATCGACACACGGCATAGGGAGTGCTGGTTAATAAACAAAGCGGACAGATGTTGTTGAAAAGGAATGGCTGTTATGAAAAATGTTACAAAGGATCATCGCACGCGGGTGACCAAACTGCTCATCCGCCGGGCGTTTATGGAGCTGCTGCGTCAAAAGCCAATACAGAGCATCGCGGTCAAGGAGCTTTGCGATGTGGCAGGGATCAACCGGGGGACCTTTTACACCCACTATACCGATATTTATGATCTGCTGCACTCCATCGAAGACGAGATGATGGAGGATTTTGAAAAAGCACTGGCCCCGCTGCTGCAGGAGGACGGGCGGCCCATCCATCCGGTGGAAATCAGCGCTGAAATCTTTCAGTGCCTGAAGGATAATTCGGACTTGTGTACGGTGACACTGAGTGATTACGGCGACAAGGCCTTCGCTTCCCGGCTGCTCAGTCTGGCGCGGGAATGGAGCATGAAAACCTATCTGCAGTATTTCAAGGGCGCTTCTCCCAAGCAGGTGGAATACTATTTCGCCTTTGCGAGCGCGGGCTGTATCGGGCTGCTGCGTAAATGGCTGGACGACGGGATGACCAGTTCGGCCCAGGAGATCGCCGAGCTGGCAGAAAAAATTATGCTGCAGGGTATGGGGATTTTTACGTCGGAGGCGGAAACAGCAACGGAATAAACGGTGTGCGGATCGTTCTGACGGTAGTATGCCGCTTTTTCCTGTAAAATAAGCGCAGGAAAACCTTGTTATTTGATGACAAATACGCTATGATAGAGGCAGTTGAAAGAGGGGGGAGATGACGCGATGAAAGGCGCCAGACATGTGCGGGAGAAGAAGGAGAAACATGTGGGCCGCATGGTCGGGCGGGTTTTCGCCGTTATTGGTCTCTATCTGGGGTCAGCGATCGCACTGCTTTTGGGGGCCATTACGGTGGTTTGCCTGGGCCCTTCTGTGCAGGCACGCGATCTTTTTGTCAACACCGTCATGGAGACCAGCGCCGCCAAATTTCTCGCCTATATGTACTTTTCGGAAGAGGAAATTGCGGCCATCCGTGCCAAAAACGGGGTGGTGGATACCGGCGCGGTCACCGCACCGGATACCAGCTTTGTACCGCCCGTGGAGGAGACACCTGCCGATGCCATTGAAATCGAGGATGTGACGGGAGCAACCTTCAAGGGCAAGATGATGATTGTGCACGATCCGTCGCGTGTGACGGTGGGAACGCTCCCCGCCTATGACGGCCGTCCGGGCAAAACGCTCGACGCACTGGTGAAAGATAACGGCGCCATCGCGGGCATCAACGCCGGCGGCTTCGAGGACGAAGGCGGCATGGGCAACGGCGGGACACCGCTTGGCATCGTGATCCATGAGGGCCGTCTGCTGTACGGATCGCCGGGGACGACCTCGACGGTTATCGGGTTTGACACCTCCAATCGCCTGATCGTCGGCAAAATGAGTGCACAGCAGGCGCTGGATCGGCATATACGCGATGCGGTGAGCTTTGGGCCGCTGTACGTGGTCAATGGCGAGGCGGTGCCCGTTGCGGGTACCGGCGGCGGACTCAATCCCCGCACGGCCATCGGGCAGCGGGCGGACGGCGCCGTGCTTCTTCTGGTCATCGACGGGCGGCAGTCGCACAGCCTGGGCGCAACATATAAAGACTGTCAGCAGGTGATGCTGGATTATGGGGCGGTCAACGCGGCCAATCTGGACGGCGGTTCTTCTACGCTGATGATATACGAGGGAGAGCATGTGAACATGTGTGCCACGCTGTACGGCTCGCGGGACATGCCCACCTCCTTCCTGGTGAAATAAGGGATCAAAATGGACAAAGAAAAAAGCCGGGGCAGTCGGGCGTTCCGATGGGCCCTCGTGATTATCGCGCTGGTTAATGTCCTGTGCATTGCGGTGGTACTGTGTGTCCTATGGCAGCGGCTGGAGGACTATGAGGAGAAGAGTCCGGCGGCGGCCATGGATGCGTTCTTTGCCGACGTGCAGGCGGGGCGTACCGCAGAAATTGTGGCGCGGCTGGACAGGCGGGGCATAAACACGGCGGAGGATTACACCGCCTGGCTGCAGCAGACTTTTTCGGGCGATGCAGCCGGCTACCGGTATGCGCCGGTGTCGGACGGGAAGACTGGGCATCGGTACGCAGTCTATGACGAGAACGGCGAGCGCAAAGGGGAAGTGCGGCTGTTCAGTGAGAACGGAGAAACCGGCCCCTGGACGGTGCAGCCGGCGATCACATATTTGTCCGCTTACACGGTGCGGGCACCTGCCTACGTGCGGGTGCTGCTTAACGGCCGTCCGCTTCCTGACAGTGTCCGGACGGATAAGAGTGAACCGGTCGCCCTGTTCGATGCCCAGCGGGACGAAAACCGGATCCCCCATATGGCGGAATATGTGGTGGAGGATTTGCTGGGAATCCCCGCTTTTACCGCGCAGACACCGCAGGGCGAGGCCTGCCTAGTGACCCAGGACGACGAAGCACGGACCGTCACGGTGCACGTTCCGGTGACGGGCGATGACCTGCAGGCCTGTGAACAGCAGATCGAGACGGTGGCCAAGCTGTACGCCCGCTATATTAGCCAGGACGCGCAGTTGAGCGAGCTCGCAGCGCACATATACAAGGACACGGATTTTTATGATGCGGTGCGGGCTTATGACGGACAATATTACAACAAGCATATTTCCTATGCATTTGAGAAGTTTACCATATCCAATGTGGAGCGCTTTTCGGAGGATACCTTTGCAGGGGACGTGTCCTTTGACTATGTGATTAAACGGACGCATGACACCCATACCTTTCCCACCAAATACCGTATGGGCTTTCAGAAAATAGACGGCAAGTATCAGTTGGTGGAACTGCGCTTCACATAAACGGCATCAGCCGGGCAGGACAAAATTTTTCCTTGCATTCGCGGCCGGAATGGTATATAATAACACCTGCTCACCGTATGTGCCGGTGTGATGGAATTGGCAGACGTAGTGGACTCAAAATCCCATTCGTCTGTTGTTACCACTTCGGCTGAAGCCCTTGATTTTTCAAGGAAATTTGACAATTCAATATGTAAGTGATTTTTAATGTCCCCCCACGATGGACCTCCGATTTCTCAGAGGCTCCATCCGGGGTAAGACTTAAAAATATAAATGCCGGTGTGTCGGAATTGGCAGACGAGACAGACTCAAAATCTGTTATCCGCAAGGGTGTGTGGGTTCGAGTCCCACCACCGGCACCA
>CDZV01028999.1_pt1 | contig 14471 bp, 9 predicted proteins | sample 554851 | NCBI WGS metagenome assembly CDZV01 (sample SAMEA3182090, study PRJEB8094) | gut metagenome | biome: human; feature: gut; material: Stool; isolation source: human stools | place: Canada | collected 2013-03-12
GCCTGCCGCGGCAAACGACCAATCCCCCATCGATGTGCCCGCCGAGGTTCACGAGGACATTGTCGCCTCGGTCGATTTCTCCGAGGTCGAGCTCGCAGACGAGTTCACCGAACCCCAGGTAGCCGTGACCCCCAACGGACTGCTTCCCATGGAGCCGCTGCCCATCGACGGGCGCCTGCGCAAGGCGGCCCTCCGCATGCCTGACGAGATTGAGGAGGCCAGCGGCTTCACGCTCTTCGGCCGTCGTATCAAATCGCTCATCTACACCACCGACGTCGCGGTCATCCGCAACTCCAACGCCGATGCCGTCTTTGCCGTTTACCCCTTCACGCCGCAGCCGGCCATTACGCAGGCGCTGCTGACCGTTGCCGAGTGCCCGGTCTTCGTAGGCGTGGGCGGTGGCACCACCACCGGCAAGCGCTCCGTTCAGATGGCAGCCGTCTCCGAGATGCAGGGCGCGGCGGGCTGTGTGGTCAACTCCCCCGCCACCGCCGAGATGGTCGAGCACATCACTAACATCGCCGACATCCCCGTCATCGCCACGGTCGTACGTTGCGACGATGATGCGCATGCCAAAGTGCGCGCCGGAGCCAAGATCCTCAACATCGCCGCTGGCAAAAACACGCCGCAGGTCCTGCGTGAACTGCGCGAGCACTATCCCAACCTGCCGCTCATCGCGCCGGGCGGCAAGACGCCCGAGAGCATCCGCGAGACCATCGCCGCCGGCGCCAACGCCATCATCTGGACGCCGCCTTCGGCACAGCAGCTACAGACCGACATGATGCAGCGTTATCGCAAGATGAAGGAAGACGCCACGCCCGTTATCTCGCGCGACGATGTACCCATTATCGACCAGGTCGCCGCCGCCGAGGTCAGCCAGGTCGAGAACATGAATCCCGACGTGCCGATTCCCGACGAGGTTATCGAGCGCGTCGCCTCGATCCACGAGCGCTTCGAGGAGCGTCGCGCCAATCGCGGCCTCAAGCCGTCACTGCACGGCTTCTTCTTCCGCGGAAAGAAACGCTAGCAAAACATCTTGGCCCGCCCCACAAACGTGAGGCGGGCCGTTTTCGTTTGAGCAATCATGCAGCGATGTGATGGGGCAAATTAATCCACGCGCTTGTCGCCCATAAAGAAGAGCGCCACCGTACCAGGTCCGGTATGCGAGCCAATCAGGGTACCGATGTTATTGATCTCAATCTTGCCTTTAAGCTGCGGAACCTGTTCCTCAATCAGCGCCGCAACTGCCTCGGCATCCTCGCGGCACGCCGAGTGCGACATGATGCACTTACCCGAATAATCCGCACCGTCCTGCACGTGTGCCATCATAGTCTTAGCCATCTCGGGAATCGCTCGCTTCTTAGTGCGAATTTTCTCACGTGGCGACAGCTTACCTTCGCAATCGACCGTCATAAGCGGGCAAATCTTGAGCGCCGTGCCGATGATCGCGCTCGCGGCCGAAATGCGACCGCCGCGCAGGTAGCTCGACAGATCGGTCGAGAAGAACCAGTGGTGCAGGTTGAGTTTATGCTCCTCAATCCAAGCGGCCGTCTCGTCGAGTGAAGCCCCACCATCGCGCACGTCGGCGGCATATTCCAGCAACAGACCAAAGCCCGAAGACGCCCCCAGCGAATCGATGACGCGCACCTTGCCGCCCTGGGGATAGCGATCCGCGAGCATCTGCGCCGCAACGCAGGCCGATCCATACGTGCCCGAAATACCCGACGACAACGTCAGGTGCAGCACGTCTTTACCCTCGGCAACAAACGGCTCCCAAAACTCCTCGTACTCACCCGCGCTCAGCTGCGACGTTTTTGGCATGACACCCGCGGCGATCTTGGCAAAAAACTCGTCCGGCGTAATCGACTGATATAGATCGTCCGTATAGACAACATCGTCGATCTCGTAATGAAAACACACGACAGGGATATTGCGCGATTCAAAGAACTCACGGGTTCGATCGGCGGCGGATTCACAGGTCAGGACAAAATCACTCATATGAGGCTCCTTACTCATTGTTGCGCAAATTATCGCACAGTAAGCGTGAATACGGTACAAATGTCCACTATTTACCAAATTGAACCAAAGGTAGTGAGCATCTTTACCGTTATCATCTCTATCGACCCCGGAGGTATGCACCTGCAAAAACGACTCTGCGTCTCCATTCAACCGCCATATCTACCTCGACTAAATCGATTTACCAAACCGTTCGGCCAACAACTTGACCTCCCATCTCCAATCGAAACAAAAGCGGCGCATACTGATAAACGTTTGACGCTGTTTTATCAGTTTTACCAACCACATCGGAAGGTGCCTCATGGTCGCATTCGATCGCAATCCGCAAGACTTCAAGTATCTGCGCCTGCTGTCGAGACAGTTCCCCACCGAGCAATCCGCATTCACCGAGATCATCAACCTCTCGGCCATCCTCAACCTGCCCAAGGGCACCGAGCATTTTATGAGCGATGTGCATGGCGAGTACGAAGCCTTTATGCACATCCTCAACAACTGCTCGGGCGTCGTGCGCGAGCATGTCGACGAGATCTTTGGCGACACGCTCTCCTTTGACGAAAAGGGCGAGCTATGCACGCTCATCTACTATCCGCGCGAGAAGATCGATCTTGTCCGCAGCCGGCGCGAGGACTCGCCCACCTGGTACAAGACCATGCTCGACCAACTCATTGTGGTTGCCCGCTCGCTTTCGAGCCGCTATACCCGCTCCAAGGTGCGTAAGGCCATCCCGCGCGATTACGCCTACATCATCGACGAGTTGCTGCACACGCATCCGGATGAAAACAACTACCGTGTGCGTTATCACGAGCGCATTATCGAATCCATCTTAGAGACCGCCAGCGCCGACGACTTTATCGAGTCGCTCGCCTCGCTCATCAAGCGCCTCGCCGTCGACCACCTGCACTTGGTGGGCGACATCTTCGACCGCGGTGGCGGCGCGGCCAAGATTATGGACCGCCTGCTCACCTATCATTCGCTCGATATTCAGTGGGGCAACCACGATCTGCTGTGGATGGGTGCCGCTGCCGGCGAGCCCGCCTGCATCGCCACGGTACTGCGCAACAACCTGCGCTACGACAACTATGAGATTCTCGAGAACGACTACGGCATCTCGCTGCGTGAGCTTGTCGCCTTTGCCGACGCTACCTATACCGCCGGCGAGCCGATCAGCCCGCTGATCAAAGCCATTAACGTCCTGCTCTTTAAGCTCGAGGGCCAGATTATCCAACGCCACCCCGAGTTCTATATGGCCGACCGCCTGCTGCTCGACAAGATCGATCACGACGCCGGCACAGTCACGCTTGCCGACGGCAGCGTATGGCCGCTCACGACCAACAACTTCCCCACCGTCGATCCTGCGGACCCCTACACGCTCACGCCCGAGGAACAGCACATCATCGACAAGCTCGTGTCCGAGTTTGTCACCGCCGATCACCTGCATCGCCACATCGATTTCCTCTATACCCACGGCTCCATATATAAGGTCGTCAACGGCAATCTGCTCTTCCACGGCTGCGTGCCGCTCAACGAAGACGGCACCTTTAGCAGCATGAACTGCCTGGGTACCATGCACGCCGGCCGCGATTATTTTGATTTTTGCGACCATATCGCCCGCCGCGCCTGGCGCGTCGGCGACCGCGATGCCCTCGACTGGATGTGGTACCTGTGGATCGGCTTTAACTCACCCGCCAGCGGACGCGTGGTGCGCACGTTCGAGCGCGCCTACATCGCCGACAAGAGCACGTGGGTCGAGCCGATGGACCCGTACTATACGCTCACCACGTCCTCGTCCGTTTGCGACGATATCATGCGCGAGTTTGGCGTCGCACCCATGGCCTGCTCGCCGACGGGCCACATCATCAACGGCCATACCCCGGTCAAGACCACCAAGGGCGAGCAGGCCATCCGCGCCAACGGTAAGCTGCTGGTCATCGACGGCGGTTTCTGCCGTGCCTATCATCCCAAAACAGGCATCGCCGGCTACACGCTCATCTCGAGCTCGCGTGGTTGCCGCCTCAAGTCGCACCAGGCCTTCACCACCGTTGCCGAGGCGCTCACCCGCAACGTCGATATCGAAAGCGAGACCAACCGTTTTGACCAAGCAGACCGTCGCCGCATGGTGAGCGACACCGATACTGGCGCCAAGATTCGCAGCCAGATCCAGGACCTGCGTCAGCTGCTCGATGCATATAGAAACGGTGCTATCGAGGAGCGCGCCTAGCACCACCCGCGGGGATTGGCTAAACTTGCTGAGTTTGTCATCCCCGCGGCGCTTCGGCGCCAGCTTAAGGCAGGTACCATGCAAAAGCTCCTTGCGCAGATCATGATATTTGGCGTCGTCGGTGTCATTGCCACGGTTATCGACTTTGGCATTATGAATCTGCTCCACTACGGTCTGGGCCTCAACATCCTAATCGCCAACACCAGCGGCTTTATCATCTCACTCATCTTTAACTACCTCGCAAGCATGAAGTACGTGTTTGCGCACAAGGAAGGCATGAGCCGCCGCCGCGAGTTCATCATCTTTGTCGTGCTGTCCGTGATCGGTTTGGTGCTCAACGACGGCATCGTGCTGGCGCTCAACGCCGGCCTGGGACTCGAGGCCAATATCGCCAAGATCTGCGCCACCGCGCTTGTCATGGTCTACAACTTTGTGACCCGAAAGATCTTCCTGGAGGGCGACGAGACCAAGTAACTCGCAACCTTACAGCCTTACGATGCCCACGGACAATGCGCGCTCAGCACAGTATCGCCCGCGGGCATTGTTCGTTTACGGGCAAATTTTCAACGTTTGCGGATTAGCTCTTGAAAATTTGGCGAGTTCATATAGTTCTTGGCAAAGACCTTACATTTCCCTTGCAAAAGCTCTAAAGTATCCTCTGCTCGATTCGTCAACGCATTGGATGTGATTACGTGCGCAAGGCACTGGCACAACCTCATACCAAGCAGTTCCTCAAGTTCGCTGTCGTGGGTCTTATCTCCTTTGGCATCGACTGGGGTATGCTCATTGCGCTTGTCGAGCTGTTTCACCTCGACTTTTTGATGAGCACCACGGTCTCGTTTACCACGTCCGTCGTGGTCAACTACTGGCTCAGCATGAAGTACGTGTTCGACCACCGCGAAGGCATGAGCCGCAAGCGCGAGTTCACGATCTTCACCATCCTTTCGGTGATTGGCTTGGGCCTCAACGACCTGTACATGTTTGTGGGCGTCACGTTTTTGAGCATTGGCTACCAGGCCATGAAGGCCATCGCCACGTTCCTGGTCACCTGGTACAACTACTTTAGCCGCCGTTTCTTCCTCGAAGGCGCACGGTCGTAGTCGATTCACTATTTGCTTGAATGTATAACCGGTTGGAATTCCCGTTCCAACCGGTTTTTTGTTTGCCGAGAGACCCGGCGACCCAGTCCCCTTCGCATGAAAAACGGGCGGTCCGGATGTTGGTCCGAACCGCCCGTCTGGCGCGCTATGTCAAGGCCTCTAGCCCGTTACGTAATACCAAACGATGTTGTCGCCATTGGAGAGAACGTAGTTACTGCAGGCCGTCATGGGCGTTGTGCCGTTGACGGAGTACATCCAGCCGCTCGTGCCGCCGTACTGTTTCTCGGCCAAACCACCAATCGCAGAAACATACGTGCCGTACGATGAGCCGTGTGCGTTGACAGAAAGGCCCAGCGCGCACAGGGCATCGTAAACGGTGGCGCCTTCGTTAAAGGTAAAGGTGCCGCCAGAGGACACGGGATTGCCCACAGCGCTCGATGTGACCGAAACCGTCACCGTAACGTAGTTGGACTCCTGTGAGCCGCTTTGGCTGCCCGAGGAGGCGTTTCCACCATTAGAGGATGAGGCTCCATCAGACGACTGGCCACCGCCCGAAGAAGCACCGCCAGACGCATTGGAAGTATCACCGGCTCCCGTATTTTGGGCAGCGGATTTATCGCCAGACTTCTTGCCGCCCCGGTCCTCGGACTTCTTGCTATCCGAGTTTTTGTTCGATTCCTTGTTTGAAGACTCGGAATCGTCCTTGGCGTCGTTCGAACCCTTGGGCTCGTCTTTTGCATCATTCGAAGATTTGGAATCCTTGGAACTAGCCTCGCCCGAAGCGGCAGACGAGCCAGACCCCTTGGTGTCCTTGGCGACGACACTCTCCCCCGTCACGGTCTGAACGATCCAGTCAATGGACCAGGCGCCGCTCTCGGAAGGATGGACGAAGCCCAGCGAGACGACGATCAGAATGGTGCACGCGGCAGCAAGAACGCCAAGGAGCGCCTTGCGACGAGAGGCGGACGCCGCCGAAGCGGCGCCCCGTTGCTTTACATCGTCGAACTGAATGAACGAGGAATCTGGTTGCTTGGGGTCAGCGTCCTTGGATTTATTGGACACAACCCTCACCTACCGACGTTTGGTGAACACGAACACGCCGACGATGGCGAGACCGATGACGCCGGCGGCAACGCCAACAATGGCGAGCGGGTTGGTGCCAGTCTCCTGCTCGGAAGCACTAGAAGACTTCTTAGCAGTGGTCGTGGAAGCAGCACCCGTATCGGACTTGGAATCGGACTTCTTGTCGGACTTGCTGTCCTTCTTGTCAGACTTCTTCTCGTCCTTCTTATCGGACTTATCGGAGTCCTTCTTGTTGGACTTGCTGTCCTTGGTCTCGGTCTTGGTCGACACCGTCGTCTTGGTCACCGGCTTCTGGCCCGGGGCAATAGCGCCGCCCTTCGAGCCGGAGCCAGAACCCGCGCCAGCGCCAGTGCCGGAACCAGCACCGGTACCAGAACCGCCGCCATTCGAACCAGCGCCGCCATTACCGCCAGGGTTAACGGCATTCTTGGTCCACTTGGCATACAGCGTCAGATCGGCCGTTACCGGCGTACTGAAGTCATACGCCTGCGTGCAAGCCTCATCGGTATACCAACCGCCGAAAGTGTAGCCATCGCGCGTCGGATCGGCCGGCTTGACCAGCTTGCCATCGGCCGTAGCAACAAACTTAGTGTCGCAAGCAGACCCGCCATTGGAATTAAAGGCAACCGTCCAAGACTCAACGGCCCCCAGCTTGAACAGCGTGCCCGAGTCGTTGATATAGTACAGGTTGCCAGATGCATCGGCAATGACCGGAGAGTCACAGTACTGGTAATGGCCAGCCGCATCATAAATCTGCGTCGCCTCTGCATCGCCGAGCGTATAGCGATACACGCCGCCACCAGCAGAGTAGTTGACGTAATCCTTGCTATCCGCGCTGTTAACGGTGAAGTACACATAGGTCTTGCCGCCCTGAACACTCACCAGCGGAGTAGCAGCAATACCGTTGAGGCCAGCCGGCAGCGCCTTGCCGTCGGCAGCAGCGACCAGCGTCGACTTACCCGTCTTCAGGTTATAGAGAACCAGAGCAGAGCCAGTAGCCGTCTGTCCGCCGACAATCAGATTGTCACCAGACACCGCAGGGGCGCTCAGATTATTCGTAAGGCCCAGATCAACCGTCTTCTGCTCGCTCAGCACGCCCTTCGCCGAAAGCGAAATCACATGGAGCTTTCCGTCGTGCGTCATCTGATAGAAGGTCGAACCATTGGACGGATCGGCAATGCAATCGGCATTTGCGACAGCGCCGAGCTTCATGGTCGAGACGACATCGCCCGTCATCTTATCAATGCACTTAAGCGTACCCGCGCTCGTAGGAACGATGGCATACTTATTCGTCAAAGCCGCACCAGTCCAGTAATAGCCCTCGGCAGGGTCGATGTTCTGCCAAGAAACTTCGCCCGTGGCAATCTTAATGCGCGCAAAGGAGCCGTTGCCGTAGGTCGCGTTGTAATTCTCGTCATACGAAATATCGACCGAGCCTACATAGACGTACTCGCCGTCCGAAACGACGGTGCAGGAGCTCTGCGTCAAGTCCGTCAAACCAGGCGTCAACCACTTGCAGATCAGCTTGTCTGCAGTAATCGCCTGGACCGCACCGCCGTTGAGCGGAACAATGATAAGGCCATTGGTATAGATCGGACGAGAGGTATAGCTCACCTTGGAGGCAAGCGGCGCAGAGACAACCTTTTTGCCCGTGGACGAATCGATCTTAATGAGCTCGTTCTCGGTCGCGATGTACACAAAGCCGTTAGCAATGACAGGCTCGCTGCAGTTGGCATACTGCTGACCAGACTCGGCCTTCCAATCGAAGGCCCACTTAAGACCGGCGGCCTGCGCAGGCGTCTTGGCATCCGTTACGGTCGAACCGTTGCCACTGTTGCCGTAGCCGGCCCACTCGGCATCCCAATCAGGAGTCGTCGCGCTCGGATCCACGACAATCTTGTCGGGATCGGGCATGGGCGAATTATCGGTGGTATAGGCAAGCGTGACCTTATCGCCGCTCTTGAGCGTAATCTGATTGGCGCAGAGTAAGGAGGGCTCTCCGTTGATATACAGATGCCAGTATTTATTGGTCGCAGCATCCCAACCATACGGCTTGTGATCGAACGGCGAAGTAATGGAATTCAGGAACCAGTACCCATCACTCTGGGAGCCGTTGTACGCAACGCCCTTGGCCTTCAGAACTGCCTCAATAAGGTTCTGGGCCGTGGAGCCTTCGGGCAGAGAAACATTGCTTGCCGTGCCCCAACGCGTATTGTTCCCGTTGACATCGGGACCGATAACATCGGCGGATCCAAGCACCTGACCGGGGAGGGCATCGGCGTCAGCACCATACATAAAGGTGACGGCGTCACCCTCCTGGAGCTTGTAGGCACCGGCGCCAACGTCGGCGAACTTGCCATTTACATAGAAGCGCCAATAGCTATTGGTCGCAGCATCATAGCCACAATAGGACTTACCATCGAAGGGCGAATAAATGCCGTTGAGGAACCAGCCCCAAGACGATTCGCCAGCATCGAGAGTAAGGCCGACCTGCTCAAGGAGATCCTTGGCAGTGGAGCCTGCCTTGAGACTCGTCTGACCCGTCGAAGCCCAAACCTGCTGCTTGCCGTCCTTGTCCTTACCGAGAACCTGAACAGAAGCATGGACAGAATCGGACGGCAACTGGTCGCCCCAGCCACCGTAGAACCACGTGACGGTATCGCCGGCATGGATGGTGACATTGTCCGCCGTATAGTCACTCGACTTGCCGTTGATGAACAGCTGCCAATAGGTCGAATAATCTTGGGGCGTACCCAGCTCAACACCGTTGTACTTAAGGCTCAGAATGAAGGAGCCCGCAGCAACGGCGTCGATGCCATTCGCCTCGAGCGCGGCCTTCGTAAGGTCAAGTGCGTTCGAGCCGGACGTCACCACATACTGCGCATTATCGACCCAAGTCTGAGTCTTCCCCTGGGCATCGCGACCAATGACGGTCACATTTGCGGCAACCTGGTCCTTAACGACAGGGGACGAGCTACCAGCCGTATAGGCAAACTCAATCTTCTGCCCCTGGGTGAGCTTGACGCTGCTCGCGCCAACCGAGGAAGACGCGCCGTCGACGAACAGCTGCCAGAAGGCATAAGTCGTCGGATCGTAGGCAAGCGTGCGACCATCGCTCGGGGATGTGATGCTTTCGAGGTAGAAACCGTATGCCGTGTTCGGTTCGTACTTCGCCTTGAAGCCCGTCTTCTCCTGCAGCTTAATGAAGGCATCCGCAGCCGTCGCGCCCTCGTCGAGCTTGAGCTGCGTAGGTGCCACCCAGGTCTGAGCCTTGCCGTCAGCATCGGTGCCGATAATCGAGAACGAGACCTCGACCTGCTTCTTGGCGACATCGCCGGTTTCTGTCGGGTTCTCTGTCTGAACGGCAGCCGCGGCGGCAGATCCCGCTTGGCCAGCGGATGCCGTCGAAGACTGCTCGCTCGTGGCAGGGCTCTCCCCCGCCGCCGAGCCTTCGTCGCCAGTTGCTGCCTCTGTTATGGCTGCACTAGCTGCAGGCGCGCCCTCGGAATCCGAAACCTCGGCGCCGCTCTGCTCAGCGGTACCGCCCGCAAGCGCTGCGTCCTCGCCCGGCGTCGCAGTCTGAGCCACAGCTTCGGCAATGCCCTCGGCGCCCTCGGCCCACAGCTGAGCCGGCGTGGTGCCAAAGGCCATCGCGAAGGCCAGGAATGCCACCAGACCGCGCTTGGCTACACCGCGTGCAATCGCGCCACGGCGATGCATCGAGGCGCGCTCGCGCTCGTCCTCAAACATATCCATTTGTCCCCCATTGTCTGTGCTTGGAGCATTGCCTTGAGGCTGCCCCACGTCATCGCGCATGTTGCGCTCGAGTTCCCCCATCGGGGTCCCCCTTCCCTCCAGAGCCCTATGCACACCGGCGGCATACGCCGCAGCCGCATGCAAGATGGGAGGCGATCCGACTTAACCTTAACGACTCGGGCGCGCCGTCCGATCTGCGACGCGAACATCCCGAGCCAAGAGGAATTACGGTTACTGGTACAGCCGGGGACTTGCACCCCGATTCTCCCAAACGCGCAGGAAAACCGCGCATTCGTGCGTCTCCGCACCACCATCTAGGCCATCGATTATTACCGTCAATATGGTATCACGCAAAAGGGCCTCGCACGCAGGCGAAGCCCAAGGTAAAAGCTATTGTTTGCGATAGGAAATGCGGTGACGGTCGCAGCCTCTAGTGCTTGCCGCCGTGGCTGTTGAGCCAGATATTGCGGCCCAGCATAAGCGCCAGCACCAGCGCGCTCACGTAGCCCATAAAGCCAATGACTGGGATACCAAACACAACCGGCTCGATGCGCGCATAGTACACCACCGACGAACCGATAAACAGGCCGGCGATAACGATAGCCATCGACATGCGGTCGATAATTCCGCCCAGCTGTCGCAGCGCCTTATCGCTGCTCATAATCTGCGTGTTTACCTTAAGCTGGCCGCGCGTGAGCATACGCGAAGCCAAGCCCAGATACTCGGCCGCCTCGAGCGAGCCTTTTGCCGCGCGATAGCTGCTCGCGGCCAGATCGCGTCCCATATCACGCACGCGCGCATAGGTGCTCTTCTCGTTTTTGATGTGCGTCTGGATAATCTGGATCATGTTGACGTTGGGCATGTACTCGGTCAGCAAACCCTCGAGCGTCACCATGCCGCGCGCGAACATCGTCACCACGCTCGGCAGCTCAACATCATTCTTACGCGCGAGGTTTAACAGCGAGGTCAAAAACTCGCCGATATCCAGATCCTTCAGGTCAAGGCCCGCAAAGTCAGCCACGATAAAGTCCAAATCGGACAAAAAGGCCGAATGATCGAGCTCAGCCGAGTCGCCACGCGTCACGGCGAAGCGCATGAGCGAATCCTTGAGCTTGGGCACGTCACCCTCGGCCACGGCGAAAATCATGTCCTTAACGATGCCACGATCGTGGCTCGACATGCGTCCGACCATGCCCAAGTCGATAAAGTAAACGATGCCGTCTTTGAGGATGATGTTTCCCGCATGCGGGTCGGCATGGAAAAAGCCATCGTCGAGCACCTGCGTCGAGTAGTCCTCGACGATTGCGGCACCGATCTTTTCCAAGTCATAGCCCTCGGCCACCAAGCGTTCAGGATCGGCAATCGAAATGCCGTCGACGTAGTCCATAACCACCACGTGCTCGGTGCACAGGTCCAGATAGGATTTAGGACACGTCACGCCATGAACGCTCTTATGGAACTCGTAGAAGTCGTTAAGGTTTTTGGCCTCGGCCAAAAAGTTGGTCTCCTCGCGAAACGAGGTCCACAACTCCTCGACTACGCCGTGCAGGTCAACGAATTGATCGGTGTTGACGAACTTGGAAACGATACGCACCACCGAGCGGATGATATCGATGTCCTGTGCCATAACCTGCTGCGCACCGGGGCGCTGCACCTTGACGGCCACGTCCTCGCCCGTCACCAGACGAGCGCGGTGCACCTGCGCGAGCGACGCACTACCGAGCGGGTTGGGGTCGATCGCATCGAACATCTCCCCCAGGCGCAGGCCGTATTCTTCTTCCAGACAACTGAGTACGACCTCGTACGGCACCGGTTCCACGTCGGAGCGCAGACGACGCAGCTCATCGCAAAAGCGTTGCGGCAGAATCTCGGATCGGTTGGCCAGAATCTGCCCCATCTTGACGAACATAGGGCCGAGTTCCTCGAGCAGGCGGCGCAAACGAACCGGCGTGAGGTTATCCCACACGCGGTACTTTTTGATCAGGCGAACAATCTGCCCAATGCGTTCGCGACGACCCGCCGGCGTGAGCTGGTATTCCTCGTCCGGCGCCATCGCTTCGGGCTCCTCGGGCACCATATCGACAGCGCGCGGCTTCTTGCGAGCGCCCGAGACGGCGGCGTCGACCTCATCGACAACCGCCGCCTCGTCACCCAAGGGATCTAGATTGTTGTAATCGGTGGTGGAATCTGCCATCTGCGCTGCTACTCGGCCTCTTCGGTATCCTTCGCATCGTCGGGCTCAACGGACTCGACGGGAACCGAGGTCACGTTGTCCTCGACCGAATCGACGATGTCGCGCACATGGGCCAGGAAGGCCGTGCGCTCTGGGGCGGTCATGACGCGGACCCGGGCAAGGATAAGCTCGTCAAGCACGCGCTGGGCCGCGGTCTCGCCCTGCATGCCCAAGCGCTCGGTCAGGTCGGAGATGGTGCCGCCGGCCTGCTCGAACATGTCGGACACGCTACGGGCGATATCGGGGGTGGCGGTGTCCTTGCGCACCTGCTCGCCTTTGGTGTTAAGGTCGTCGAGGACCTTCTTGCCGCCTTCGACAGCAACGGCGGCAGCGCCAAAGCCCACGTTAATGGCGCCGTTAACAAGCTGATCGAATTTCATAACCATGGTTGTCTCCCATCACAAACAACTGCATTGGCGTTCTTGTACCCAAGATTGAGCGAAAGCGACAAAGCGTTTTAGCGCTATTCGATCGACGGGAAATCCCTACCTCACGTTGTCGTTCATCGCGAAAGAGTTCTTCATGGCGCAGCTCGTGGTGTAGAGCACCTTGCCCAGTAGAGCATCGGTCTCCACACGAACACGCTCGGCAAAGGCCTCATTGGCGCATGCAAGCTCGGCAGGCACCTCGGCCTCGGGCAGAGCGGCTACAGCAGCGTCGACGTCATGGATCTGCTTATGGCCCATGCCACCGACCTTCTCCTGATAGTCCTCCACGGCGCGGCCGCACTCATGGAAACGGACGTCGGCCAGCGCGCCGATCAGGCGGTTGGCCCAGTAGAAGTTTTCGGACGTCACGCGAGCCTGCGTGTCGGCATAGTACTCGGGCATGGTCTCGACGTTTGCGTACAGCGGGACCAGCGCGTTAAACGAGTTGGAGCCAAAGGCCATCCACTGCACGGCGCGATACGCCGGCTGCGCATAGGGGCGCAGCTGCAGCACGGCGAGCTGGCTGTTGCGGTTGATGCCGATGGGGCGATAGGCGCCACGCGTGGCGGGGTTGCCCTTGCTGCCGTAGCAGTCGTACTCCGTGCCCTGGTAGTGACTCGAGAGTATGTACTTAATGTCCTCGATGGTCACCTTGCGCTCGGGCACGCGGCTCCAGGGGATATCGTCGCTCTCGGGCGTGTAGTCGGCCTCGGGACCATCCCACACGTCGCTGGGGTTGAGGCAGCGCTGCATGTACCACGCGCGCGGCGTGTTGTAGACGTGGTCGCTGTCGCTGTGCGAGCCAAAGGCCTCGCGCGGGTTAAAGACCGTCGCCGGACCGTCGCCCTCAACGCCCAGCGTCAGGTCCAGATGCCACTCGGCCATCCAGGCGCGCAGGTCGGCGGAGCACATGTGGTCGGCCTGGGCGCCCTCAGCGTCATCCAGGTCAAAGCTGTCGATACCCAGCTGGTTGGGCATGGTCACATAGGCATCGTCAGGCACGCGCTTGGCGATCCAGTGGTGACCGCCGATGGTCTCGAGCCACCAGATCTCGTCCACGTCGCTAAAGGCGATGCCGTTGTTCTCGTAAGTGCCATAGCGCTCGAGCAGGTCGCCCAGGATGCGCACGCCGTCGCGGGCGGACTTGGCATACGGCAGCACCAGGGTCACCATGTCCTCCTCGCCCAGGCCACCGGGCCGTGCCGGGACGTATCCGTCCTCGCCTTCGTTGCCCTTGGCGGATACGTAGTCGACGAGCGGGTCGGCGCCGCGGACGCGCTCGTTGGTGGTGAGCGTCTCGGTTGCGGACATGCCAACATTGAGCTCGTTGAAGCCGGCCTCGGCCCAGATGCCGTGGCCCGGGACAACATCGGGGACGCTCGTGTAGCGCATGGGGTTATCGGGCAGTTCAACGGTCAGGTGACTCAGGACGCTCGTGTAGACGCGCGGCTGCTCGTCGGGATGCACAACGCGCATACGCTTGGGCTCAAATACCCCGTTGGACGAGTCCTCGTTACGCGCGACCAGGGTCGACCCGTCGTAGCTCGCGTTCTTACCAACCAAAATCGTTGTGCACGGCATGCGCATCCTCCTTGAGCGAAGAAATCAAACGGCAACAGTGTATCGCTTCGGCACAA
>CDZV01023802.1_pt1 | contig 14382 bp, 10 predicted proteins | sample 554851 | NCBI WGS metagenome assembly CDZV01 (sample SAMEA3182090, study PRJEB8094) | gut metagenome | biome: human; feature: gut; material: Stool; isolation source: human stools | place: Canada | collected 2013-03-12
GCACCATGCGGTTGACCGCGTTGCCGCCGCCGCCGCCGACCCCAACCACTTTTATCTGAACGCCGTCCACGAATTCACTGTCAAACTGAAAACTCATGCGACTTCCTCCCACGCTTTTATAATCCCCGCAGGGCCGTTTCATCCCCCGCCGGCCTCTGCGACTATTTCCACATATCCTTTATGTAGTAAGTATACCTTTTTTATTCTAACACGGCCCTTTCCGAAATTCAACCGGAATTTCAATTTTTCATCGGTTAAATTCCGCATGAAATCAGGCAAATCTTGGTAATTCGTCCATGTTTAACAATAATAAATCCGCCAGCATGGGGACGGCGGATCACGCCTCTCCCTGCACCTGATTTTCGGGCTTGTAGACGATCATGGGATTCGCATTGTTCGGATCAGAATACATCCGAATATCCAATTCCCCGCGGGTGGTCGTTCCGTATTGTTCCAACAAAATCGGCAGGGAGGCAGCCGCGACTTTGATCTCATAGGTCAGATTGGCGTCGTTGCCCAGCGCGATGGTAATCTGGTTTTTCCAGTCCAGGAGGATGTCGGTCACATCGGTCAGATCGATTACACCCACCCCCTCCAGGGGCGCGTTGGCAAACGCCGCACGCAGTTCGTTGACGATGGAAAGACTGCGTTCGTCCAGCATGACCTTGCCCAATTCGTCCGTCAGCGGTTCCACCCCCCGAATGTACAGATAACGGAACGGGCGTTCGCCCTCGACGGGTAAGGCTTCCAATCCCCGTCCGTCCTCTCCCACCACGACCCACCGTCCGCCGGCATAGATCGCCCCGATGGGTTCGGTTTCTTCCACTTTAATCCGGATGGTGTCGAAGGAGGAACTGGATACTTCCACCGTTTCGATATAGGGAAAAGCGGCCTTGATATTTTCTGCCGCCTGTTTTTTATTGACCGAAAATACGCTTTGCCCCACATAGATACCGCTGATCCCCACGATGGCGTCGTTGGAATACCGAGTGTTCCCCTCCACCGTCACCGACTTGACGCCGAACACAGCGGTTTTATCGGCGCCTTGTGCCGGTGCCGCCCGATTCAGATTCCAGTTTGCCGCAATCATGACCCCTAAAGCGATGGAAACTGCTACAAAGGCCACAAAGAGCGCCATGACCACATGAAAGCGGTTCCGTTTCTTTTTGGAGCGTCCGGCCGTTCCGCCGGGGACGGCCTGGTTTTGCACATCCTGTTTCATGTCGTCCCTCGCTTTCGACAGACGGTTCAGTCTTCCCGCCGGATGACTGCGCCGGCTCCCGCCAGCGCCGTTTCCAGCGCCTCATAGCCTCGATCGATATGGTGCAAGGCGGAAATGGACGTTTCTCCCTCGGCCGCCAATCCCGCGAGCACCAGAGCAGCGCCGCCGCGCAAGTCGGTGCATTCGACAGGCGCGCCGGACAGAAGCGGGCGCCCTTCGACCACGGCGACACGTCCCTCCACCTTGATTTTAGCGCCGAGACGCATCAGTTCCCCCGCGTGTTTATACCGGCTTTCGAATATGTTTTCAATAAAAACACTGGTGCCATCGGCCACACACGCCATCGCCATAAGTAACGCTTGGCAGTCTGTCGGGAAACCCGGATACGGCATGGTCCGCACGGTGCGCACCCTCCGCAGGCGGGCCGGGGCGCTGACCAACAGTTCGTTTTTCCAGGTGTTGATCTGACAGCCCATCTCTTCAAAAGCCGGAAAGACCGTCGCCACATGGCCGGGTTCGACATCCTTGAGGACCATGGAGCCTCCCGTCACCGCTGCCGCAGCCATATAGGTTGCGGTCTCGATGCGGTCGGGAATTACCCGGTGACAACAGGCGGTCAGCCGGTCCACGCCTTCGATGACGATGGTGCCCTCACCTGCCCCCCGGATACGAGCGCCGCAACTGTTGAGAAAAGCCGACAAATCTTCGATTTCTGGTTCCCGGGCGGCGTTCAAGACCGTGGTGGTTCCCTCCGCCGTCGCGGCGGCCAGCAGAATATTTTCGGTGGCGCCCACACTCGGAAACCCGAGCGGGATGGTACAGCCTTTCAGCCTGCCTCGGACGCTGCAGCGGAGCTGCCCCCGCTCTTCCTCGATGACCATGCCCAGCTGGCGGAGGGCCGCCAAATGGAGGTCAATCGGCCTCGGCCCAAGTTCGCATCCTCCCGGGAAGGAGAGAACCGCGGCACCCGTTTTGGCCGCAATCGCTCCCAAAAACACGATGGAGGAGCGCATCTCCCGCATCAGGTCGTCGGGAATGTCGCTGACAGACAATCCGGTGTTGTCCACCAGGATCCGATGGCCCTCCCGTTCGACCCGGCATCCCAGATGGCGGAGGATCGCCACCGCCGCGTCCACATCGGACAAACCCGGGCAGTTCTGGATTTCCGAAACCCCGTCCGCCATTAAAGAGGCCGCCAGAATCGGCAATGCGCTGTTTTTCGCCCCATGTACAGTAACCGCGCCGTTCAAACGGTGGCATCCCTCAATGAAGAGTTTTGACATAGACCCCACCCCTTCGCAATAAGATACCCTTTGGAATTATCCACAGAGCATCCTATGCGGCGCGGACGGGACGGGTGATGCGGCTACCGGCCGGCCACCTGTCGGATCACGTCGAAAATCCGGTCAGCGGCATCGATTACGGCGGCCTGTCCGGCCGCCTCCCCCATATCTTTCAGCTTTTGAGGGGACGAAAGCACTTCCTGTATGGTATCCCATAAGCGGGATTCTGTCAAATCTTTTTCCTCAATACACACAGCGGCTCCCCGGTCGGACAGGGCTTTCGCGTTATAAAACTGGTGATTCTCCGCCACATAGGGGGAAGGGACCAGGATCGCGGGCTTTTTCATGACCGGCAGTTCGCTCATCGTCATCGCTCCGCACCGGCAGATCACCAAATCCGCCGCCGCCATGCAACGGGGCATATCGTCGATGTAGTCCCGTACCCGCACATGCACGCCGTCGGTCAGCACTCCCTTTTCCCGCAGAAGGCGCTGGGCCTTATCCCAGTTTTCGCCCCGCCCCGTCCCGACGATAAACTGATAGTTTCCGTCCTGTTGATTGCGGGAAAGAGCGCCGATGACCGCTTCATTGAGGTGAGCGGCGCCGAGGCTGCCGCCGTAAGCCAAGACCAGAGGCCTTTCGTCCACCCCCAGTTCCCGGCGAGCCTGTTCCTTGTCCACCAGCAGAAAATCCCGCCGCAGCGGGTTGCCGGTGACGATGACATGGGCCTCTTCGGGAAGATACTTTCGAGCCGATTCGTCACAGACGAGGACCGCTTTCGCCATTTTCGCGAGCATCTTGACCGTCACGCCCGGATAGGCGTTGGACTCGTGTACTACCACCGGGATCCCCATTTTCGCGGCCTTGCGAAGAACCGGGCCGCAGACATACCCGCCGGTGCCGATCGCAATATCCGGCCGGAATTCCTTGAGAATCCGGGAGGAGGATACGCCTGCCGTCACGGCGTGGACTGCGGCCGATAGGTTCCGGCCCAAATTTTTAACGCTGAGTTTCCGCTGAAAGCCGCGCACATCCACGGTTTTCAGCGGGTAGCCCGCCGCCGGAACGAGCTTGGTCTCCATCCGGCCTGCCGCCCCTACAAACAGAATGTCTGCGTCGGGCCACCTCTCCTGAATCGTCGCCGCAATGGCCAGGGCCGGATTGATGTGTCCGGCCGTGCCGCCGCCGGTCATGAGTACCCGCATGACGCTTCCCTCTTTTCTATGTTTAGTACCGGTCCGCAAAAAGGGCGGACGGTGAAGCCTCCCCGTCTGCCCTTATGGACTGTTCCGCGCCGGATGAGCCGGCGCGGCCCCTCTACCCGCTGCCGCTGCCTTTCTTCATCTGCCTCGATACCGACAGCACCACGCCCATTTGGGCGAGCAGCATAACGAGGGAGGTGCCCCCGTAACTGAAGAAAGGCAGGCTGATGCCGGTGTTTGGGATGGTGTTGGTCACCACCGCCATATTGAAGACCACCTGGATCCCGACCTGTGCGGTCAGGCCAACGGCGAGCATGGAACCGAATTTGTCCGGAGCCTTCATCCCGATCATGAATCCCCGCCAAACCAGCAGAGCGAACAGCACGATGATGATCACCGCGCCGATAAATCCGAGTTCCTCGCATACGATTGCGAAGATAAAGTCGTTCTGCGGTTCGGGCAAAAACAGGTGTTTTTGCCGAGAATTGCCGAGGCCCTGGCCCATAAGACCGCCCGAGCCGATCGCATAGAGGGACTGGACCGTCTGCCAGGCTATGTCTTTGCCGGCCTTGCCGGAGGAAAACACGGCGAAGGGATCCAGCCACACGTCGATGCGTTCCCGTTCATACCCTTTGAAGAAGATCAAGAACGCCGCCGCGCCGCCGCCGCCCCCGACGGTCACCAACAGATAAATCAGCCGGGTTCCCCCCACATACATCAGGATCAACCCGATCATGAGCAGCAGCATGGTGCCGGAGAGGTGGGGTTCCTGAAACACCAGGGCACAGGTAATACCGAGAATCGCAATAAAGGGAAGAAAACCACGTAAAAAGGTTTTCATTTTTTTATGGTTGAGCGAAATCAGATGAGCAAAGAGCAGAATCAGGCCAAATTTGGCGACCTCAGACGGTTGGAACTGGCCGATACCCGGGATCCGGATCCACCGATGGACATTCTGGATAGACGGCAGGAAGAGAACCAATACCAGCAGCGCCCAAGAAAAAATCATGACGGGAATCGCGAGCTTGTGAAGCACATGGTAATCTACGACCGACACCAGCAGCATAATGCCCACTCCGAGGGCGGCGAACAACAACTGGCGCTTGATGAAATAATAGCTGTCCTGTTCATACCAATAATAGGCATAGGCATAACTGGCGGAAAACAGGCTGATCAGGCCCACCACCAGCACCAGCATCAGCAGGATGAAAAAGGGCATATCAAACCCGGAAGAAAGAGAAAAAAGCCGGAACTTTTTGTGCGGCGGGCGAACGGCGCCTTCCGGCGTGCGCACCGCCGCGTCCTTCTGCGACATGGCTTATCCCCCTTTCCCGGTCTTTCCAAATCTAGTGTATTACATCCCCGCCCCGAATATACGGCGGTGTCAGAGAAACATAAGCAGCGCGGCGACGCCGCATCCGGCCAGCGTGACGGCTGAAAACACAACCACAATCTTGTTTTCGCTCCATCCGCTCATTTCAAAATGGTGGTGCAGCGGGCTCATTTTGAAAAGCCGTTTGCCGTGGGTGAGCTTGAAATAGAGCACCTGCAGGATGACCGACAGAGTCTCGGCAATGTAGACAATCCCCACCGGCACGAGAAGAAACGGCTGATTGATGCCAAAAGCCAGGGCCGCCAACGCCCCGCCGAGAAACAGAGAGCCCGTGTCCCCCATGAAGACCTTGGCCGGGTGGATGTTCCACAGCAGGAACCCCGCGATCGCCCCCGCCAGAGCCGCTGCCATGAGGCCCTGGCCGATATATTGTCCGCTGACCGTCAGAAAAAACAGACAGGCGATCAGACTGACCGACCCGCACAGGCCGTCGATACCGTCGGTGAGGTTGACCGCGTTGAGAGCCGCTACCACCACAAAAACAGCGAAAGGAATAAACCAGAGTCCAAAGTCCACCGGACCGAGGAAGGGCACGTATACCGCCGTTCCCCCCGCCATGTAGACCGATACGGCGTATCCGGCGGCCACCAGAAGCTGGGCAAAGAGTTTTTGAAAGCTGGTCAGCCCCAGATTGCGCTTCTTGACCACCTTGATATAATCGTCCAAAAACCCGATGCCCCCACTGCACAACGCCAGGAGAACGCCGGCCACCATCTTGGTCATAACCGCGCCGCCCCAGGCGTCGGAGAACACTTTTACCGGCAGGAAAAGCTGGCTGACCACCACGGCCGCCGTCAGCGTGACACAGGACGCCAGAATGAAAAGGAATCCCCCCATCGTCGGGGTCCCCTGTTTGTTTTTGTGCCAGGCAGGTCCTACATCCCGGATGGTCTGTCCAAATTTCAGCCGGTGCAGCACCGGAATCAGCACCTTTCCCAGCAAAGCCGACAGAAAGAACGACACGAGCGCCGTAACCGTGATCAGAATCAGGGTGGTCGTATCCATGATGATGACTCAATCCTTTCCTCAAATCAGGGACACGGCCCTGGTTCGATGGAGGTAATGCCGCGCAAACCCCCGAAGGCCGGGAGAAGGCGGAAGTCCGTCAATCCACCTTTCCGCCGCGTTCCGGCCCGGCGGGGTTGGAGGCCGTCTGCGCAAGCGCCTCGGCTACGATCTCCCGCTCATCCAGATGGATGATGCCGTCGTGCAGAACCTGATAGGTCTCATGTCCCTTGCCCGCGAGCAGTATGGTATCCCCCGGCTTCGCATGCCGAATCGCCCAGTGGATCGCCTCCACCCGGTTGACCACGACGGTATATGGCGTTTTGCTCCCTTCAAGCCCCACCAGAATATCGTCGATAATGGCCTGCGGCTCCTCACTGCGGGGATTATCCGACGTGACCACCAGATAATCGGACAAGGCCGCGGCGGCCGCCCCCATTTTGGGCCGCTTGGTTTTATCCCGATCTCCGCCGCATCCAAACACCGTCACCAGGCGTCCGGCCTTGCATTCCCGCAGAGCCCCGCAGATTTTTTCCAAGCCGTCCGGCGTATGCGCATAGTCGATGACGACGGTGAAATCTCGGCCGGTCGGAACCACTTCACAGCGCCCCTTGACCCCGGCCGCCCGCCCGAGAGCGTCCACAACCGGCTGAAAGGGCAAACCCAGGGTCAGCGCACAAGCCGCCGCGCCCAAAGCGTTGTAAACTGAAAAGCGCCCCGGCACCGCGAGCCTCACCCGGCCGATAACGCCGGTGCCGACCAATTCGAAATCCACCCCATCCGGCCTCTGCCGGATGTTGCGGGCCGTATAGTCGGCCGCGTCGCTTTTCGCCGAGAAAGTGACCGTCTTACAATCCAGCCCTTCCCGCATCGGGCCGTACCAGTCGTCGTCCTGATTGAGTATCGCGGTTTTGCACAGGGAAAACAGGCGTTTTTTCGCCGCGAGATAGTTTTCCATCGTGCCGTGATAATCCAGATGATCTTGGGTCAGGTTGGTGAAAATCGCGGCGTCAAAGTTGCAGCCCTCCACCCGGTCCTGATCCAGCGCGTGGGAGGAGACCTCCATCACCGCGTAACCGCATCCCTCGGCCACCATCAGGGACAGCATGCTTTGCAGATCGTATGGATCGGGCGTGGTATGCCCGGAAGCTAGGACCCGCTCCCCAATCATATTCTGGATAGTGCCGATCAGTCCCACCTTTTCCCCGTTGGCCTCCAGGATGGTCTTGAGCAGATAGGTGGTGGTGGTTTTGCCGTTGGTGCCCGTCACCCCGATCAAATGCAGACGCTCTGCCGGATTTCCAAACCAATTAGCACACATCCGGGCCCAGGCTTTCCGTCCCGATTCCACCAGCACAAGGCAAACGTCCCCCGCATTTCCGAGATCCACGGGATGTTCCGCCACGATCACGGCAGCGCCGCTTTCCGCCGCCTGCCGGGCATAGTCGTGCCCGTCCATGGCGGTTCCGCGAATACACACAAAGGCAAATCCCAGTTCTATACGGCGTGAATCACAGCAGACGCCCTGTATTTCCATCTCTTCCGGATAGCGCCCCGGCAGCGTACCGGTGTCACGCATCAGTTCACACAGTTTCATGTCCAAACACCATCCTTACTTTCATGACGGGAGGAAGCCGCCGGTCTGCCGCCCTTATTCCACCGTATCCTGGTACAGCACTTCCACCCGCACCACCGTGCCGGGCGGCACGGCGGTTTCCGCCTCCTCCGACTGTGCGCGCACCACAGCCTGCCCGTCCCGGTCGTCCAGACCCGCGATGGATAGGTTCAGCCCGGCGCCGACAGCGGCGTTGTTTGCCTCGGAGAGCGTCATGCCGACAAAGTTCGGCACCGGCACCGAGGTGCTTTCGTCGGTCTCTTCCGTATAAAGGACCACCGTGCCGTGTTGCGGCATGGATTCGCCTGCGGCGGGCACCTGCCGCAACACTTCTCCGCCGCTTCCCACCAATTTGGCCTGTAGCTGCACGCTGGCAAGCCGGTTTTCCGCTTCGGATACCGAAGCGCCGGTGACGTCTGGGGCCACCCGGTTCATATCCGCGATCTCTTCGTCGGTATACTGCGGCTCCACCCCCAGATAGGGCAGCGCCTCGGACAGAATCTTCTGCGCGACCGGGGCGGAGAGCTGGCCGCCGTAGCGGATAGCGGTCTGCGGCTCGTCGATGAGGACGAGAACCGCAATCCGGGGATCATAAGAGGGGGCGAAGCCGCCGAAAGAGGCCACCACATTTTTCCGCACGCCGTCCGCCGCCGCTTGATCGGTCTTGACGGAGGTTCCGGTCTTGCCGGCCACGTGATAGCCGGGGACATACGCGTTTTTCGCGCCGATCTCCACTACCCCTTCCATCATGGCCGCCATCCGGCGGGCGGTATCCTCTGAAACAACGGTGCGGCGCACGGTCGGCTCGATCTCCTCGACGACATTCCCGTTTTCATCCAGAATCTGGCGGACGACATAGGGCTTCATCAGCCGTCCGCCGTTGGCCACGCAGGCGAGGCCGGTGATCATCTGAATAGGCGTGACCTTGAAGGTCTGCCCGATGGCGGAGGTCGCCACGTCCACCGGACGGATCGTTTCCTCCGCATGGTAGAGGGTCGGGGTAACCCGCGCCTCTCCCAGCATATCGATGCCGGTCAGTTCGGTGAAGCCGAACGCGGCGTGATACTGGCAAAACAAATGGCCGCCGATCATGCCGCCGAGGGTCATAAAGGCCGGATTGCAGGAGTGGGCGATGGCCTCGGCAAAGGTCTGATCCCCGTGGCTGCGGGGATAGACATGGCATTTCATCGGCTTAACGCCGGGCATGGTGTAGGTGCCGCTGCAGAAGAAATGCGTGTTTTCATTGACCAGCCCCTCCTGCACCCCTGCAGAGGCTGTGAACACCTTGAACACCGATCCCGGTTCGTAAAACTCGGAAATCGGTTTGTTCTTCCACTGTTTCTGGAGCGCCTCAAGCAGGGCGGCGCTCTGTTCATCCCCTGACAGCAGGGCAATCTGAGCGGCGGTGTCGGGATCGGTGAGCTCCCGCGGCTGGTTGAGGTCGTAATCCCCTTTGGTGGCCATGGCCAGGATCGCGCCGGTCTGCACGTCCATGACAATGGCCGCGCCCCGATTGGTCGCGCCGGTTTCCCGCACCGCAATCTCGAGGTATTTTTCGGTGATGCGCTGGATGGTGGTATCGATGGTGAGCACCAGGCTGTTGCCCGCCTCGGCCTCGATGGTGCTTTCATACCGAAGCTCATTCGGCATGGCGTCACCCCATCCGTTTTTGGCCGTCACCACCCGGCCGGCCTTGCCGGCGAGCTGGCTGTCATACTTTGCCTCCAGCCCCTCCAGGCCGTAATTGTCGGTGCCCGTGAAGCCAAGCACACAGGAGAGTACGCTTCCCAGCGGATACTCCCGTTTGTAATCCTGGATGACTCGGAATATGCCGGTGAACTGGTGTTCCTGCACCCAGTCGATGAAGGTGTCGCAGAGGGAATGGTCGATTTTGGATTTCACCACTTCGTACAGGGATGTTTTCTTTCCGGTTTTTTTGTAAAGCGTATCCCGATCGATCTCCAGCAGAACCGAAAGTTCATCCGCAATCAGGGTACGGGTGGCCTCGTCGGGGATTTCGCTCGGGGCCATGATGACGGTCGCGACCTCCGTGGTCTGTGCAAGCACCTCCATATTGGTATCATAGATCCATCCCCGTTTCGGAGATATGATGCTGTCGGACATTTGCTGTTCCATGGCCCGTTCCTGCCAGACGGCGTATTCACCGATCTGGATAACGGCGAGCTTGCCGCCCACCGCCCCGAAGCAGAAGCAGACAATGACAAGGGTCAGCAGCGACCGCCGCCACATCTGCCTGGAAGGGGCCTTGATTGACACGTCCTGTTGACGAAAAGGCTTTTTCATAAACAGGTCGCCTCGTATTCTCTATGAATGAAAGGTTATGGTCTATTGAACGGTGTCTTCATATATGAACTCCACCTGGACAACGGTACCCTTGGGGACTTTGCTGCCAGAAGCAACCGACTGGCGGACCGACTTGGGATCGCTCCCTCCGGCCGTGATACCGGACAATTGGACGTTGAGGCCCGCGGAGGATGCCGCCTGACTGACCTGCGCCACGGTCTTCCCCCGGAAATCGGGCACCGTTGTGGTCTGGGTCTCGATATCGTCGGTATACAGCCAAACCGTCCCGTCTTTCGGGATGGAAGCGCCGCTCTCCGGCACCTGCCGGATCACCGTCACGCCCTCACCCACCACCTGCGATTTGAGGGATTTGGTCTTGAGAGAATTTTCCGCCTCGGCAGTGGTCATGGATGTCACCCGGGGAACCGTACGGTTGAGAGAGGCCAATTCCGCTTCGGTGTAGCGGGGCTCGATTCCAAGATAGGGCAGGATATTCTCGAGGATTTTCTTAGCCACCGGCGCCGCGACGCCGCCGCCCGATTTGAGGCTTGGTTCATCCACCATGACGAGCACCGCCACCTGCGGATCGTCCGCCGGAGCGAATCCGCCGAAGGAGGCGACCACCTCTACCTCATTGTTCGGATCCTCTTCATTTTTGGTTTCGGTTTTCTCGCTTGTTCCGGTTTTCCCCGCCACCCGGTAGCCCGACACATAAGCGTTCGCGATAGCGCCGCCCGACACGGCATTTTCCAGCATGGCCGCCATCCGTTTGGAGGTATCCGCCGAAATGACCTGGCGTTTGACGACCGGCTCGGTGTTGGAAACGACGTTTCCGTCGCTGTCCAATATCTGCTGAACAATGTAGGGCTGCATCAGATTTCCACCGTTGGCGATAGCCGCGAGAGCCGTCACCATTTGCAGAGGCGTAACCTTGAAAGTCTGGCCGATGGAAGAAGTAGCGAGATCAACCGGCTTGATGTCCTCCTCCTGATGGTACAGGCTCGTTGTGACCAGCGGCTCGCCGAGCAGATCCACACCGGTGCGCTGGGTGAAACCAAAGGCTGTATAATATTTGAAAAACAAATGGGCCCCGATCTGGTTTCCCAACGTCATGAACGCCGGGTTGCAGGAGTTTGCGATGGCCTGAACGAAATTCTGCTTGCCGTGGTTTCGCGGATAGATGTGACACCGCATCGGTTTGACCCCCGGCAGGGTGTAATAGCCCACGCAGGTAAATTCCGTGTCTTCGCTGACAAGCCCTTCTTCCAGTCCGATGGAGGCCGTGATGGTTTTGAAGACCGATCCCGGCTCATAAAAATCGGAAACCGCCTTATTTCGGTATTGCTCATTACGGGCCTGCACCAAGGCGGCGGCCTGTTCGTCCCCGGAGAGCAGCGCGATCTGCTCCGCCACATCCGGGTCGGCAATGGTCAGGTAGTCGTTTGGATTATAATCCATTTTTGTCGCCATAGCGAGAATGGCGCCGGTCTGTACATCCATGACAATCGCGGCACCCCGGTTCTTGGCGTCGTATTCCTCGATGGCCTCCTCCAAGTATTTTTCCACGACCTGCTGGATGGTCTGATCCACTGTCAGCACCAGGGAATAGCCGTCCTCCGCGTCGACTGTGTTTTTATACGGCAGATTGGTTGGCAGTTCGTCGCCCCACGCATTGAGTGCGGTCACAAGACGCCCCGGTGTGCCCGACAGCACCTCGTCGTATTTTACCTCCAGCCCTTCCTTGGCCAGATTATCGGTCCCCACAAAGCCCAGCACGCTGGAAAGCAGGTTGTTCATAGGGTACCCCCGCTTATAATCGGTCACCGTCCAGAGCATAGAGCCAAGTCCTTTTTCCTCCACCCAACTGTTGAAAGTCTCCTCCAGGGATTCGTCGATTTTAGCCTTGACCACCTTGTACTGGGAATCGCTGTCCGATGCCTGTTCCCGCAATTTGTCCGGATCCACGTCGAGCAGGACCGAGAGTTCGTTCACGATCATCTCCCGGGTTTCCTCATTGGGGATGCTGGCCGGCGACATGATCACCGTGGATACTTCTCTGGTCAGAGCCAGAATCGACATGTTGGCGTCGTAAATCTGGCCGCGGTTCGGCGATAAGGTGATATCGCTAAGCTGTTGGCTCACGGCGCCCTGCTGCAGGGCTTCCGACTGCAATACCTGCAGGGAGAAAAGCTGGGCCGTAATCCCCCCGGAGCAGAACACGACCAGCACCACCATGACGATCAGCACCCGGCGGCGCATCTGCCGGGTCAGCGTTTTGGTGGTACCCTGTTTTTGGAGTTCGGTCTTTTTGACCTTCGTTTCTTTTGACATCCCATACCTCGCAGAATCCGTCGAATCCGGGCGAAGGTCCCGGATAAGAAAAGGAGAGTCAAGACTTTCCATCCCAACTCTCGGCTCCTATCCGTTTCGCCCGCGGCGAGTCCTTATCTCATACTTATGCCTTTATCGAACAAGTATGCCTTCTCCGGGCAGAAAACCGGTGGACGGCCGCTTAAGAACCGCCGCCGAAAAACCCCGCGATGGTGTCCAAGAGCGATTCCCAAAAGCCCGGTTCGGCCTCCGTCCCCACCGTCTGGTCGTCTTCGTCACCCTCGACCGTAATGTAGACGATCTGGCCCGGCTCCATTTTTTGCATGCCGTTGGCCTGGGCGTATTCCTCCACGCTTTGGGCGGAGGTGCGGGCCGCCAGTTCGCCTTCCAGTCGCTTGGTTTCACTGATTACCTGATTGAGTTCCGCCTCTTTCCGGCTCTTTTCACTGTTGAGCTCCGTCAGACGGATTTGGCTGGAGATAAGCAGCCCCACCACGGCCACTACCGCCGCTGCCGTGAGCAGCGTCAGCGCCGTGTTCAGGAACGACTGGATATGGGTACGGCGCCGGGCTTCTCGGTCGGCCTTTTTATTCGGTTTGAGGGCGACCAGCTTCGGCTCCCGCGGTTCAAATAGCGAGAGGTCATACGCTTCGGTTCCGTTTGGATTCACCATGACGGCGGCTCCTTTCCGACAGCGGCGCCGTGCCGCTACCGATATCGTTCGTGTATCTTCTGGATACAGCGCAGCTTGGCGCTGCGGCTGCGAGGGTTATCCTTTACTTCCTGTTCCGAGGCGGTTGCAGGGTGACGCAGAACCAATTTTGCCGCCGGCGTTCTCCCACAGACACAGATGGGAAAGTCCGGGGGGCAGATACAGCCTGTCCGCCATGCGGCGAAACGCTGCTTAACCAGACGGTCTTCCAAGGAATGAAAGGTGATCACCGCCAGACGCCCGCCTTCGCTCAAACAGTCGAACGCGGCGTCCAGACCCTCCGATAGACGGTCGAATTCCCCGTTGACCGCGATGCGCAGCGCCTGAAACACACGGCGTGCGGGATGTCCGTCCCGTCTCGCCGCCGCCGGAACAGCCTCCTTGACCAATTCCGCCAGGGCTCCGGTGGTAGCAATGGGCTTTTCCTCCCGCGCCCGTACAACAGCCCGCGCGATGGGGCGGGCAAACGGTTCCTCCCCATATCGAGAGAAGATCGAGGCAAGCTCCTTTTCCGAAAGCGAGGCGATCAGATCCGCCGCCGTCCGGCCGCTCTGGCTCATCCGCATGTCCAAAGGCGCATCGGCGTGGTAGGAAAAGCCCCGCTCCGGAGTGTCCAACTGATGGGAGGAAACCCCAATATCCAGCAGAACCCCATCCAAGCCCGGTATCCCGAGATCATGAAGTACTGCACGCATATCCGCGAAATTGGAGCGTATGACCACTGCAGGCAATCCCCGCAGACGCTCCGAGGCTTCCGCCACGGCGTCGGGATCCTGATCCAAAGCAACCAGGCGCCCCTGCTTCAAGCGGGAGGCAATGGCGAAAGCATGTCCGCCCCCACCTGCCGTGCCGTCGAGGTAAACCCCGTCCGGTCGAACGTCCAGGGCGGCCAGCGTTTCCCCGAGAAGCACCGGGCGGTGATAGCAGCCGCTGTTCGATTGCTCCATCTCCCGTCCTCCCGGCATCAGAATCCGAGTTCCATGAACTCCGCCTCGACCTCTTCAGAGGTCATGGCGCCGATATCCTCTTCATAAGCGCCAGGGTTCCAGATTTCCGCCCGGTTTCCCGCGCCGATAACCAGCGCCTCTTTTTGCAGATCGGCATACGCCAGCAGATGCCGGGGGAGCAGGACCCGTCCCTGGGCGTCCACCTGTACGTCGGTGGCGTTGGCCGACAGATACCGCTGCAGCTTGCGCGCCTTGGTCATGGGCATCTGGGCGAGCCCCTCCTGCAGCTTGTCCCACTCCTCCAGAGAATACAAACAAACGCAATGATCCATCACGGCCGCGGCGATAAAGGCATCGCCCAGCTTCTC
>CDZV01022918.1_pt1 | contig 14288 bp, 13 predicted proteins | sample 554851 | NCBI WGS metagenome assembly CDZV01 (sample SAMEA3182090, study PRJEB8094) | gut metagenome | biome: human; feature: gut; material: Stool; isolation source: human stools | place: Canada | collected 2013-03-12
CAAGTCCCGGACCAAAGGGTATGCGAGTTTCGATTACGAATTCAAGGGCTATGTCCAGTCGGAACTCGTCAAGTTGGATATTCTGTTGAACGGCGACGTGGTGGATGCCCTCTCCTTTATCGTATACGCGGACAACGCCTATGCCCGGGGGCGGAAACTCTGCGAGAGGCTTCAGCAGAATATCCCCCGCCAGCTTTTTGAGGTGCCTATCCAGGCCGCTATCGGAGGCAAGATCATTGCCCGGGAAACGGTGCGGGCTCTGCGCAAAGATGTGCTCGCCAAATGCTACGGCGGCGATATCACCCGGAAGAAAAAGCTTCTGGAAAAGCAGAAAGAGGGCAAAAAAAGGATGCGTCGCCTGGGAAGCGTGGAGGTGCCGCAGGAAGCGTTTATGGCCGTGCTGAAACTGGGGGACGACTAGGCCGGTTCCCCCAAAAACCCATTTTTAGCGGACGTTGGAACCGGCCGCCGCCCATTCCGCCCATGTCGGAATGGACTCAGGGCAGACGAGAGGCAAGGGGTTCCCCCCAAAACCCATTTTTAGCGGACGTTGGAACCGGCCGCCGCCCATTCCGCCCACGTCGGAATGGGCTCAGGGCAGACGGGAGGCAAGGGGTTCCCCCAAAAACCCATTTTTAGCGGATGTTTGCCCTCGCCACCGCTCGGCGAAGACCAATGCATTCCGCCCGGACACATGAGCCGGAAGACGGAAAAAATTAGTGGCGGTCGTACGAAAAGGCCACACTTTACCGCCTTTGCCACCGCTCGGAATAGGTCTGTGATTGACGGAACCCCGCGTTATGGGGTACAATAAGAATCGAGAAAAGAACCCGGCGGTCCGCCGGCCCGACTATCCGGAAAGGATCGGATGCCTGTATGAAAGTAGCTCCCTCCATCCTGACCTGCGATTATGCCCGTCTCGACCGGGAAATGGCTTTTGTGGAAAGCTCCGGCGCGGACATGGTGCATCTCGACGTCATGGACGGCGTGTTTGTCCCCAATCTGAGTTTCGGCCCTCCGGTCATCGCCCGGCTGCGTCCTCTGACGACGCTGCCGTTCGACGTGCATCTAATGATGCAGTATCCACACCGCCTGATCGACGCTTTTGCCGACGCGGGTGCCGATCTCATCAATTTCCATCTGGAAAGCGATGCCCCGATTGGGGATACCCTCGACGCGATCCGATCCAAAGGAAAAAAGACCGCCCTCACCCTGAAACCCGCGACGCCGGCCGAGGCGGTGTTTCCATACCTCGACCGGCTCGACATGGTTTTGGTGATGACGGTGGAACCGGGATTTGGCGGACAAGCCTTTATGGAGGACATGCTGCCGAAGATTGCCGCCATCCGGGCGGAGATCCAGCGCCGCGGCCTGGATGTGCGCATCGAGGTCGACGGCGGGCTCGGAGAGATCACCGCTCCCCTTGCCTCGGCAGCCGGGGCAGATGTCGCGGTAGTGGGCAGCGCGTTATTTGCGTCCCCGGATCCGGCAGCGCTTGTCTCCCGGATCCATGCGCTGAGCGGGGGCGGCTGATCGCGTTTTTATGAGCAGCGGCCCAGTTGATCCACGGCGTCGCCGATGGCCAGGGGCTGGCCGTGTTCCGCGGTGAAGGCCGCGGCGGCATCCCCTTCGCCTACCAGCCTGCCGAACTCCGACAGCATCCCGCTCATCCCTCGCGGGGTGACGAATCCGGGATAAATGATCAGACGGTAGCCGTTTCCGAAACGGTATAGGGAGGACGCGGGCTCCCGGAACCAGGCGTCCCCTCCCGAACGGCGGAAACGCCTCAGGCCCGCGCAGAGCTGAAAAAGCTGGTCCACATTGTCTACGGCATACACAAAGGGGCCGCCGGCGCGCACCATGCGGAATTTCCGGCGTTCGGACGAAACCGACGCCGGGGCTGTCCGGCTCGGCGTCATCAGAATCAGACAGCCTTTGTCCAGGGGCAGAACCTCCACGAGAAGTCCATCGGGGGCCTCAAATCCCGTCTCTTCCCGGGCGGTCTCGAGAAGGCGGGTGATCGCTTCCCTTGTCGCGGCGTTCCGGTAGTCCATGTCCTCGAATCGGAGCCCCATCTCCCGCATGTCCGGTTCGTCCAGCCATATCTTCAAACAGCCGTTCTCCATTTGTTCCATTTTCACGGCCGTGTGTCCCTCCTTTTTGGCCGTGCCGGCGGCGTGCGGATGCCGGCACGGGGGTTGGAGCAGGGTTCCCGGGGAGGGCCCTGCCCTACTATCATCATATTATCCGGACCAGCACTTTGCAAGAGGTGAAAAACTGGAACGTTTCGACGCCAAGTGAAAGGCGGGTTATCCATGTCCATTGAAACCAGACGGGGGATTCGGCTCCCTCGTTTCAAAGAGCCGGCGGCTTCCCGCGAGGTAGCGCAATTCCGTGCAGAGGGAACCCTGTATCTGCCTTTTGCCTACACCGAGCAAGGGGGAACTCCCGCCTGCTCGCTACAGGAAACCATACGGGCGGGCCAGCCGCTTGCGGTTCCAGATGATCCGGCCTGTCTGCCGGTATACGCCAGCGTGACCGGCACACTCATAGGGACCCATGCGGTTTCCCATCCGCTTTACGGGCGGATCGAATGTGCGGTGATCGGTTCTCCCTCCCAGGAAAGAGAGGAGCGGCGGGGAAGCCCCGCCGTCATCGGCCGTCTCTCGCCCGACGGGGTGATCGAGGCCGCGCGGCACGCCGGGATCATTGACGAACTCGATGGTGTGCCGCTGTGTCATAAGCTGTCTCAGTGGAAGGCGGAGGGCTGTGGATGCCTTGTCGCGGATGGGACCGAATCCGAGCCCTATTCTTCCAGTGCCTGGGCAGTCCTGAATCTGTACGCCGAGCAGGTGGAGGAGGGCTTGGCCCTCGCCGCCCGCTGCGTGGGAGCCGGATCCCATTACATAACGGTATGCCTGGAGGAAGAACGCCTCCGTTCGCTGCGGCAGCGGCTGGGAGAGAACCGGATTTTTCAGGCGCGCCGCCGTTATCCCGTCGTCCGATATGCGCCCGCCCGCCTTTTGCGTACCGTTGTCACGCCGCGCCGGGTCGGGGTGCAGGCGCTCTTGGCACTTTACCGCGCGGCCGCCTACGGCGACCCTCAGACCGCGTGCGTCGTCACCGTCGCCGGGGACGCCGTTGCCACACCGCAGAATCTGGCCGTCCCCTTTGGGGTGCCGGTTCGGGAGCTGCTCGCCTACTGCGGCCTGCGGGAGGATCCCCAATACCTGATACTCGGCGATCTCATGACCGGACGCTCTTCGCCGACCGACGATCTGCCGGTTCTTCCCGGCATGACCTGCCTGCTGGCGCTGAAACTGCGGCCCGTCGTTCTGCCGCAGGGGGCCTGTATCGGCTGCGGACGGTGCGTGCGCGCCTGCCATGCGGGATTGCTCCCCTATGAAATTGTGCGGCGGCTGGAAAACATGCATTATGAGCGGCTCGCCTCCCTTCACCCGGAAGGATGCGACGGCTGCGGGGCCTGTTCTTTCGTCTGTCCGTCCGGACGGGATGTCGCCGTCCGCGTGCAGGAGGCGGCCGGGACCCACGGCACCATTTTTCTGGAATGGGGTGATGACGATGACGCTTAAAATGGCCGGCGCGCCGCATCTGCGGCAGACCGAGCGTTCTTCCGCTCTGGCTTTGGATGTCCTCATCGCACTGGTCCCCCTCTGCGTTTTCTCCTTTGTCCGTTACGGCCTCCGCCCTGTTCTTTTGGTCCTGACCGGGATCGCGGCGGCGGTGCTGTGCGAACTCCTTTGCTGTCTGTTCATGCGCCGGAGGCCGTCGATTCTCGACGGCACCGCCGCCGTCACCGGCGGTCTCGTGGGGGCCATGATGTCCCCGCTTTCCCCTTACTGGCTTCCGGCCATCGCGGCTGCCTTCGCCATTGTGGTGGTCAAGATGCCCTTTGGGGGCGTCGGCCGAAATGTTTTCAATCCCGCCGCAGCCGGGCTGGCAGTGGTCACGGTGTGTTTTCCAGGCCGCGTCTTTTTGTATCCTTATGCGGGACAGGTCAGCCCCCTGCCGCTCGGGGATGTGAGTGAGGTTCTCACCGCTCAATCTCCGAATATGATCCTCAACAGCGGGGGCGGCACCAGTCTGACCTGGCTGAACGTACTCCAGGGGAGTTTTTCCGGGCCGATCGGGGCCACGGCTGTCGCGGTGCTGCTCGCCTGCCTGCTCTATTTGTTTGCCCGCCACACCGCCTCCCCGTTGATCGCGCTGCCCTATCTGCTCACCTGTGCCCTGATTGCCGCGCTCTTTCCCCGTGCGGCTGTCTCTCCCGGGACCAGCGTCATGTTGGAAATGAGCGCCGGGGTGCTGCTGTTCAGCGGGGTGTTTTTGATCAACGATCCCGTAACGGCGCCGCGCCATTGGCTTGCCCGGATTGTCTACGGCGCCGGGACTGCCGTCTTCGTCATGCTGCTGCGCCATTTCGGCCGATTTGAATGCGTCGCGTATTTCGGCATTCTGCTGGCGAATGCATTTTCTCCGCTTCTGGATAGGTTCTGCTGGGGGCTTGCGTACCGCGTTCGGGAGCGTTGGCAGACGAGGAAAGGAGGAGGGCACGCATGAGCAAATCCGGACGGAGGACGAATCTCCGACAGCTTGGCGGGATCTTCCTCGACACCTTTTTTTCCAAAAACATCGTCTTGGTGCAGGCCATCGGCCTGTGCCCCATCATATCCATCGGGGTCAACCTGAAATATGGCGTGGCGCTGACCCTCTGTACGGCGGCCGTACTCCTTCCGACCAGCCTGTGTATGTCCCTGTGGGGCAACCGTCTGCCCTCCTGGCTCCGCCCGCCGGTATACACGGTCGGGGCCTCGATTTTGTTGCTGGGTGCGGCGGCTGTCGTGAATCAATACCTCTCCCATGAACTGTACGCCGCGCTGTATCTATATCTGCCCCTCATGGCGGTCAACACCATTTTCACCTACCGGGCGGGAGGATTTTCCGTGACCAACCGGCCTCTCCCCGCCTTGGTGGACGCGATTGGCTCCTCTTTGGGATTCGGCCTGGCGATCTGTGTGGTCTCCGCCCTGCGCGAAATGGCGGCGAGCGGCACGCTGTGGGATAAGCCTCTCGGTTTTACCCTTCAGCTTCCCGAGGCCGTCGAGCCGTTCGCCGGCTTTATCCTTCTGGGATTCATGGCCGCCTTCCTCAACTGGATAAAAGCCGTCGCGGCGCGGGCTACCGAGCGTAAGGAGGCAAAGAGATGAACTGGATTTGGGATACGCTGTTTACCCTGCTCGTCGCCGCTCTGATCCAGAATTTGGTGCTGACAACGGGTTTCGGCACCTCCGTCATGCTGCGAATTGTCCGCCGTCCCCGCGAAATCGGGATTTTCAGCGGGCTGCTGGCCCTGTTCTCGGTGCTGACCGTACTGTTCTTTTATCCGCTGGACGCGTTGATCGCCGCTCAGTTCGGCACGGGCTGGTGGGTCAAAATATACCGCCCGGTGATCGTGATCGCGGTGGCCGCGCTGCTTTATCTGCTGGCGACCCTGCTCATCAAACGGTTTTGTCCCCACCTGTACGGACGGATCCAGCGGCTGCTGCCGCTGGCCGCTTTCAACAACGTGGTGGTGGGAGTGGCACTGGTTATCAACCATCAGGTTCAGGTGGGGCCGCTGCCCGCCGTTGGACTGGCGCTCGGTTCCTGTCTGGGGTTTCTGCTGCTCTCCTGGCTGACCGCCGAGGGAATGGAACGCTTGGATAACCCCGACATGCCCGCGGCTTTTCGCGGGCTTCCTGCCACATTGGTCTACCTGGGTATTCTGGCGCTGGCCCTGATGGGCTTTACCCCGGCATTTGCCCTGCTTTGAGCGGCAGTGTTCCTGTGAGTAAGGCGGCTGTTTCCTTCACAGCGGGTTGAAAACAACGAAAAGAAAGGTATGGTGGCCATGCCAAAAAAATTCAAACGGCGGAGAAGCAGCGTGTTTCACAAACGCAATACCCGGCCTTTGAAAATTCTGGGCTGGTGCGTGGCCGGAGTCTTGGTGGTGTGCAGCGGCGTTTTGGTCGCGAAATGGGCGATGACGGATCCGTTCACGCCGGCGCCCACTTCTTCGGCGGCGGACCCAGAGAGCGGTACCGCCGTTTCCTCCGATCCCCCTTCCACCTCATCCGAAACCCCCGAACCCGAGCCCCAGCCCGGAAACGGAACGGCGGAGGGACTGCGTGCGGTGACGATCGATACGGCGCTTCTTTCCGATACAGTGGCGCTCGACGCCTTTCTCGGCCAGGCGGCTGAAGCGGGCTTCAACAGCGTGGTGTTTGATCTGAAAGACGATAAGGGTTGCCTGCTCTATGCCTCGGCCATTGAGCAGGGGACGGCAGTGCTTCGCACCCAGGCGAGCCGTCTGGGTGTGGAGAATGTTCTCCCGCTGGATACCCTTCTGTCGGCTGCCGCCCATCTGCGGGAACAGGGATTTGAACCGGTTCCCCGCCTCTATGCCTTCAAAGACCAGGTGGCCCCCTATGCGCTGGCCAATGTCAAGATCGGGGTGGAGGGGTCCTCCGCCTCGGTCTGGCACGACGCGAATCCCAGCAAGGGCGGCGTCCCGTGGATGAATCCCTGCTCGGAGGAGGCCCATCAGTATATGGAGGCATTGGTGCAGGAACTCAAGACCGCCGGGTTTTCCTTTGTCCTGCTCGACGGTGTGCAGTTCCCCGACCGGGAATACAGCGCCGATTACGGGACATCGGAGCTCGCAGCTCTGCCCCGCGGACAGGTGCTGTCCCGGTTTGTCGGCGGAATCCGGGAAATCCTGGGAGACGGCCTGATCGTCGGGATGCCGGCACTGGCCGCAACCGGAGACGCGACCAAGCCGTTTGGGGACAATCCCATGGTGCTGGGTTCCCCGAATGCCGCGCCTCTGGTGGAGGCCGCGCAGTTTACCGGGGAATTGACCATCGGAGGAGAAACGATCGCAAACCCGGCTGCATCGCCTTATGATACGGTCCGCCGTCTGCTCGAACAGCTCAAACGCCGCATCGCGCTGATGGATGCGGATGAACAGCCTTTGTTGCTGCCTGTCATCGGCAGTGCGGAGGAGGTCGACGCGGTGAGGGATGTGCTAGGGGCTTCGGCGCCCTATCTGTATCAGCCTGTGTCGGGACAGACGGATTTCAGCGGATTTTAACCCATCAGAAAGAAAGCGGATGATACCATGGTCATCGATTTTCATACCCATGCCTTTCCGGACAAACTCGCGGCCGGTGCCCTTGAGGTTCTGACTGAAAACATCCGCCGCTTTGCCTCAATTTACGGCGAAAGTCGGCCTCATCACGACGGGACGCTGACGGGGCTGGCCGCATCGTCCAAACAAGGCGGTATCGACGTGTCTTTGATCCTGCCCATCGCCACCTCGCCGAAGCCTTCCCGTTCCATCGGCGACTTCGCGGCGGCGGCGGATAAGATCCCCGGCCTGCGCTCTTTTGGAAGCGTACATCCCCGGTCTCCGGTCTGGAGGGAGGAACTCGAACGCCAGCGGGAACTGGGGCTGCTCGGGATCAAGCTGCATCCCGAATACCAGGGATGCTATGCGGACGAGCCGGAAACCATCGCCGTCGTCAAGGCGGCCGGGGAACTCGGCCTTTGGGTGGTTCTCCACGCGGGGGCGGATGTGGGAATGGCGCCGCCTTTCCACTGTACGCCCGACCGGGCTGCCCGTTTGCGGGACGCGGCGCCCGATACCCGGATTGTCCTGGCTCATCTGGGCGGGGACTGGATGTGGGAAGAGGCCGTGCGTACCCTTGCAGGGGCCGACTTCTATTACGATACCAGCCGCTCGGTTCCAGAACATCCCGACCGCTGGGATCTGTTTGGGGATATTCTCCGGACAATCGGTCCCGACCGCATTTTATTTGGAACCGATTCTCCCTGGACCGAACAAACACACGCGGTGGAACAAATGCGCGTGTTTCTGGATCAACAGCAGTTTACGCCTGAGGAATCGGCCGCCATTCTCGGCGGCAACGCCGCCGCCATTCTACAGATACAGGAGGAACCCACATGACCGGGTCTCACAGCCCGTCCCCCCGGTATGCCGCGTTTTTCGATCTGGACGGCACGCTGGCGGTCGACAACGCCCCGCCTTCCCCCGCCGACCGGGATGCCATTCGGGCTTTCCGGAGTCGGGGAAACGCCGTGTTTCTCTGCACCGGCCGGGCTCCGGCCCATCTGTATCCGGCGATTCTCGACATCGGGTTCGATGGTATTGTCGCGGGGGCCGGCGCCCATATTACGCTGGGAGGCCAAACGATTTTCCGGCGCTTTTTATCCGAGCAGACCATCCGTCAGGTGGCCGATGTCAGTGCCAGAACCGGATATGTCTGCGTTTTGGAAGGGGAAACCGGCATGTTTCAGGTCTCCCTCGGCGATACACGGCTTCCCTGGCCCAAGGTGGAAAGCGGAGAGGATTTTCTGACCCGGTATCCGCGTGAGGTGATTACCAAACTGACCTATTTCCGCCCGCTCGACGACGTGTTGGGGGCATGTCTTTCGGATCTCCACGTGATCCGGCATCCAGATTACGTCGAAGCCGTCCCGGCCGGCTGCTCCAAATCGGATGGAATGCGGCGGGTTCTCGAGGCGTTGGGGATTCCGCGTGAGAACAGCCTGGCTTTCGGAGACAGTATGAACGATCTCGATATGATCGCCTATGCCGGTATGGGTGTCGCCATGGGAAATGCGGCGGATCCCGTCAAGGCCGTGGCGGACCGTGTGACCCTTCCCTTGTCGGAAAACGGCGTGGCGGCCGTTCTGCGGGACTGGCGGGCGAACGAGGGAGACAAAACACAGGAAAGGCGGGATACCGATGGAATCCGTCCATCCTAAACACCGTCACGATGCCCTGTGGGCATGGCTTCCGGTCGCGTTATGGCTTGCGGCCATGCTGCTGCTGTCGGTGCAGAGCCTGCCCGTTACCAGCCGGATGCTGGCCATGACTGCCGACGCCGCGCAGGCCGTGATAGGCGCCATGGTGCCAGACGGTCTTTCCGTCGAAGCGTCCGTCTTGATCGGAAAAGCCGCTTGTGCGGGCGTGATCTTTCTCGGCTACGCGGGGCTTGTGCTGCTGATGCTGCGTGCGCTTCGTTTGCAGGGAACGGGGCTACGCGCGGCCTGCGGCCTGTCCATGGCCGGCTGTATTCTGTTCGCCGTGGTCGCCGAGCTTTTCCAGGTTCTGATCCCCGGGCGGCGTCCCCGGGTGGGGGAATGCGCTCTGAACGTAGCGGCGTCCCTGGCCACGCTGCTGTGTGTGCTGCTCTTCCGATGGATGTGGAAGCGCTTTCCCAGGATTGTCAACCGGGAAACCGTGGGATATGTGGCGTTCGGCGCCCTGACCACCGCGGTCAACATCGTGTCTTATCTGCCGCTGTATAAGCTGTTGCTGCTCACCGGCTTCGGGGCGACAGCCGCCAATGTCGTCAGCAATACAACCGCCTGGATTCTCTCCGTCCTGTTCGCTTATGTCACCAACAAGCTCTTTGTATTCCGGAGCAAAACAGAATCCGCCGGTGCTGCGGCGCGGGAATTCGCGCTGTTCGTTGGTGCGCGGGTTGCTTCGTATGTTGTGGATATGGGCGGGATGCTGCTGTTGGTCAACCTGCTCAGTGTACACAACGCGGTCGCCAAGATTCTCACCAATGCCCTGGTGGTGGTGATCAATTACTTTTTCAGTAAATGGGTGATCTTCAACCGGGCTCCCAAACAACCGCCGCTTCCGCCGTCAGAGGAGCCGGAGAACGGTTCCTCCAACCCCTGACGGTCTGATCAAGAAGACGTTGTTTCGCCTATGAGAAGAGGGCCGATGCAAAAAGGAATCCTTTTTGCATCGGCCCCTTTCCATTTATCGGAAGACGGAGGGACCCGTCTGATGGACAAAAATCCGCGGTAGGCCGAACAGAACAGCCCACCGCGGATTTTCAGAAGAAACCGTTTGAATGTCTACGTGCGCAGCTTGAAGAGATCCTTGAGTTTCAGCCGCTGGCCGTAATGCAGGACCGAGGCCGAATAGATGCGGATGGAAACCGCCGCAACGGCGACAATCGAGACCAGTAGCAGGGCGATGGATATAGCGATATCTCCAGCCGAAACCGTTTCATTGAGCAGCCGGAAAGGCATGAGGAAGGGAGAGGTAAACGGGATATAGGTCACAATCCGCTTGATCCCCTCATCCGGCAGGAACATCACCGTAAACGCCGCACAGAAAGCGATCAGGCTGACGAGCACCGTCGGCATCATGGCGGAGTTGAGATCCTCCGCCCGGCTCACAGTGGCTCCACAGACCGAGTTGAGCATCGCATACAGCGCATAGCCCAGCAGGAAATACACCAGCACCAGCAGCGCGGATGGAACTGTAAAGGAAGACAGAGCGAGCGGCATCCCCATGATGGTGAAGTCCTCGGGGACCAGCAGGATAAATCCCACGCCTCCCACCAGCAGGAACAACCCCATTTGAAAGAGACCCAGCGCCCCCATCCCGAGGCATTTGCCCAGAAGGATGCGGGAAGGTTTCGCCGAAACAATCAGAGTCTCCATAACCCGGCTGGTTTTTTCGGCGGCCACCGACATGGCCACGCCGTAACCGTAAAAATACACCGCAAAAAATACGACCATGGTCAGCAACATACCCAGAACATACCCCGACAGATCCATCTTTCCAAGCATGACGGTTTGGGGTGTCAGCGGCATCAGGGCGAGAACGGCGGTTTCTTCCGGCACGCCCGCCTGAGAAAGCTGCTCCGACACATATAGGGTTCTGACCGCGTCCGCCACCCCGTCGGCCGAAATCCCGCTGAGGATATCCGGTGTATACACCGTCACCGCCGGCAGACCCTCTCCGGGCGCGACCTCCACAATCGAGGTGGTTTTGCTCTGCTCGACCTCCGCCTTGCACCCGTCGAGTTCCTGCGGGGAGATGACCCGGAAATCCACCGCCGGATAGGCGGCCTCCAGTGCAGAAAGGAGGCCTTGGAGACCCTGAGTACGGTTGAGAAGATAACAGACGCTGGTCTTTTCTGTGGATCCCGATGCCGCTGGTGGCGTCTCGGTGGATTCGTCCCGGCCGGATGTCAGGGCGGGAATGGCGCAGGCAGCCACAATCAGCACCAGCACGATCACCGTGGTGAGGATAAAAGCCTTTTTCCGAATCCCGTCCCGCAGGGTGAAGCGGAAGACCGTCCATACCTCTCTCATGCCGTGCCACCTACTTTCTCCACAAAAATCTCGTGCAGAGAGGGTTCCCGGATTTCAAAGCGATCCGGGTAGATCCCTTTGTCTACCAGTTCTTTGAGAAAGGCCTGGGCCGGAACGTCTCCTTCGATCCCAAATTCCCAGCCTTCCGCTGTTTTTTCGAGCAGGCGCAGGCCATGTGTCTCGGCTATGGGCAGCACATCCACCCGGCAGACGACGGACAGATGGGTATGCCCATAGCCCGCCTTGATTTCGCGGAGATTGCCTTGCAAAACCGTTTTTCCCCGGTTGAGCAGCACGAGATCCCGGCAGTATTCCTCCACCGTGGCCATCTGATGGCTGGACATGACGATGGTTTTGCCCGCCGCAATGAGTTCGCCGATCACGCTTTTAAACACATCGGTGTTGATCGGGTCAAGGCCGCTGAACGGCTCGTCGAGGAAGATCAGTTCGGGATCGTGGAGAATCGTCGCGATGAGTTGGACCTTTTGCTGGTTGCCTTTGGAGAGCTTTTCGGCGAGATAACCCCGGTATTCGGTGATGCCCAGCCTTTCCAGCCAGCGGTCGGCCGACGCCGACGCTTGCTTGGCCGTCATGCCGCGCAATTCGCCGAAATACACCAGTTGTTCCAGGACCTTGACTTTGGGATAAATCCCCCGTTCCTCCGGCATATACCCGAAGCGCACCGTCTCCCGGTTGAGCGGGCCGCCGTTCCAGGTGATCTCTCCTTCGTCGCGGGACAGCACCCCGAGAATCATCCGGATGGTGGTGGTCTTTCCGGCTCCGTTGGTGCCGATCAGGCCGAACACGCCGGGTTCATCAATCGAAAACGAGATCGAATCCACCGCTTTGCGGTCCCCGAACGTTTTGCTTACGCCCTGGACAGAGAGTCCCATGGCATCGCCTCCTTATAGTTCATCTCCGACCCAGTATACCGGCGCATTGTTAAATTGTCAACAACTGGTCGGGTCCCGCCGCTGGGAATTCTGCCCGGACGGAAAAGTAAAGCCGGGTCTCTCTTTTTTCAGGAGAGACCCGGCGTGGCAAACCATATGCGCCGGAGCGGGATTTTTGACCCCTTTATTTCCCGGCGGGGACGTATTTGGCGACGATCGCTTTCATCTGGTCCATCTTGGCTTCCATATCTTCCACCAGTTTGAACTGGGTGCGGCAGCGGTCGAGGTTATGGCCTTCCCGGTGGATCTTAAAATAGGTGTCCCCGGCGATATGGTCGGTGAGGAAGCGCATACCGCATTCAAAGGTCATCATCTTGGCCGCGAAAGGCAGCAACTCGATTTCCCGTGCGGTGAGCATGTCGCCGCATTCCTCGAGGAAACCCTTGGTGTATACCTCGAACAGATCCAGGTCGCAGTAGACTTTGGACAAGTCGGTTTCGTCCTCGGCAGCCGGGTTGGCGCCGAAGCGGATGCTGTCTCCGAAATCGTAAAGGGAAAGCCCCGGCATCACCGTATCGAGGTCGATGACCGCAACCGGACGGCCGGTCACATCATCCAACATGACGTTGTTGAGTTTGGTGTCGTTGTGCGTCACCCGCAGGGGGAGTTCCCCCGCCGCCAGCAGGTCCACGAGGACATGGGTGTCGGCCTCCCGGGCGCGTACGAAAGCGATCTCTGCCGCACAGTCACCCGCACGGCCGGAGGCATTTTCGGCTACCGCCTTCTCAAAATTTTGGTACCGGTCGGCGGTGTCGTGAAAATGCGGAATAACCTCGTGCAACGTCTCGGCGGGGAAATCGGCCAACAGCCGCTGGAATTTTCCGAACGCACAGGCGGAATAATAGAAATGTTCCGGTTTTCCGACGGTCTGGAAGGTGACGGCGTTCTCGATGAAGACGAAACAGCGCCAATATTGGCCTTCTTCATCCTGTAAATACATGGCGCCGTCCGCAGTGGGGACGAGCTGGAGACACTCCCGGTCGGGATCGCCGCCCTCAGCGAGCACCCGCTCCTTCAAAAAAGCGGTGACATGGATCATATTGTCCATGAGTTCGGGTACATTGGCGAACACATTTTTGTTTACTCGTTGCAGGATATACCGCCGCTGGGGTTTCCCCTCCCGCCGGCAGCAGACGCAATAGGTGTCGTTGATATGGCCGCAGCCGTAAGGCTTGGCGTCCACGGGTTCCCCTTCCAGGGCAAAGCGTTTGGATATGGTCAGGGCGTCGCAACTCATCGTATATTCATCCTTTCCTAGGAGAAAACCATTCCCCGTCACAGCTTGGCGGGATAGATTCCCTCGTCGATCATGTGGGCGATGGCGTCGATCACCATCTGGCGGTCGGCGGCATAGGTCATACCGTACCATTTGTCGGTGGAGTGCAGCACCTGCACATCCGCCTCGCCCTTCTCCACCATCTCGTCGACGGCAAAGGGCAGGAAAAATTCGGATTTGAGTTCCTGTCCGGAGCGATCGAGGAACTCACGGAATTTGTCGGTGAATTTGTCCAGAGAGCCGGCGGGGAAAGCCCAGCAGTTCATGGACACCGGGCAGCCTTCGGGCAGGGCGGTCCAAGTTTCGCCGCCGTCCTCGGAAAACATGGCGCGTCCGTCCTTCCATTCGATCCGGGTCCGTTCGACCAGGCCGGTCAGCTTGCCGGTTTCATCCACGGTGCAGATGCCCCGGGAGACACTGCCGTTTTCGGTCAGGGTGTTCTCCAGGGTGAAAGCCGCCATGGCGATGTGGAGCTTGTCGGTTTCCGGCTGAGGCCGGTTCAGGAAATCCGCGAGCAGGCGGTAGCAGTTGGGGCCGTAAAAATCGTCCGCGTTGATGACCATGAAAGGCCCGTCCACTACGCCGCGGCAGCAAAGCACCGCGTGGCCGGTTCCCCAGGGCTTGACCCGTCCCTCGGGAACGGTGTAACCCTCCGGCAGCCGGTCGAGTTCCTGATACACATATTCGACCGGGATTTTCGCCTCGGTGCGGCGGCCGATCTTCTCCTTGAATTCTTCCTCGATCTCATGCTTGATGACGAAAACGATTTTGCCGAATCCGGCGGAGATTGCGTCGTGGATCGAGTAGTCGATGATCATCTCGCCGCCGGGGCCGACGGGGGTAAGCTG
>CDZV01056734.1_pt1 | contig 14237 bp, 13 predicted proteins | sample 554851 | NCBI WGS metagenome assembly CDZV01 (sample SAMEA3182090, study PRJEB8094) | gut metagenome | biome: human; feature: gut; material: Stool; isolation source: human stools | place: Canada | collected 2013-03-12
TTGTTCACGGGTCAGATCTTCTACCCCGGCAAGCGTGATTCCTTGTTTTCTCAGTTGAGGGAGTAAAGAACGCGAAAAACAGTTGTATTGCCGTTCAACAAAAGCATGAATCGCTTCTCGCAGCCGGTGCAGTTGGGCATTCGGTGTCAATCCGGCGGGATCCGGCTCCCGATAGCCGGAACGCACCTGTTCCTGCAAACCCGCGACCCGCACCATAAAGAATTCATCCAGATTGGACGCGGTAATGCCCAGAAATTTGCACCGCTCAAGGATGGGATTCTCTTTCTCATACGCTTCTTCCAACACGCGGGCGTTAAAGTCAAGCCAACTTAATTCCCGATTGGTATAGGGCAAAGAGGCCGATTTTTTCATCTCGATTCCTCCTTACAACAGGCCGTTTTTCACAATCAATATCGGCTCAATGCCGAAAACATCTTCAAAAAAGGAAGCACAATCCTCAAAAGCCCATTGTTCGAGCAGCAATTCCTCCCGTGCTTTGGCTGTGACGACCAGACGTTCCTCCTCCAGACGGATTTTGATTTCGCTGATTTTCCCTTTACGGGATTCGTCGAGAGTGTTGGCGAGATTGAGGATAGCCGCGAATTTATCGGCCAGAAGTTTTGGTTTATCCGAGAAAACCGCTCTACCTGGGCCTGGGCGGTGCAGATCGCCGTATTGTGCAATTTCGGCGATGAGGCCGGTCTCGGCCTCATTCAGACCGAAAAAATAAGACTGTTTGATAATGTCATACGTAGCGAGGGATGTGTTTTTGGCATTGACACCGTAACCGGCTTCGTGCAACAGCGCGGCGCACTCGAGCAATATTCGTTTTTTGCCGCTGACGCCGTGGAGCTTTTTGAGCTTTTCAAACAACTGGACCGCATACCCGCGCACCCGTTCCGCATGGGCGAGATCCATTCCTCTATGCGCGCACAATTCCCGTGCACAGGCGAGCGCTCCAGATCGTTTCTGTGCCTCGAAACGGTTTTTATCGGATGGCTGCAGCATCTGGCGGGCCAGGATATCCATCAGGTGCAGACGGGGAGACAGAATAACCGGAGCCAGTGCAAAATCCATCATACGCTGATAGATCACGAGCATGGGCAGCAGCTGATCGGCCGTTTCCTCCGAAACTGCCATCTGTTCCGCGATCATTTTAACAGGCAGATTTTTGATCTTTGCGTACAGACCGTCGAGGGCTTCCCGAGTAATGCGGTAGACGCCGTCTTTCTCCTCCGCGCCGCACAGAGAGGCGATAGTGCCCAGTTTTCGCCCAGTAAGAACCAGTTCGCGCGCAGACCCCCCTGCCAAGCGCCAGGACAGCCGTTGGAAATAGGCGTCCACATATTCTTCGATGACTTGGTAAAAGCGGGTGGTGCGGTCCTCCATGCTTCGCAGAATCTCGCTGAGTTTCAGGAATCCCAAGGTGATGTTGCAGGTTTGCACCACTTCATGCCGACGGCAGAGCGCCACTCCCACACTGCCGGTCCCCACATAGGCGAGCATCGCATCGTTTTCCAGATAAGGGGAAGGAAGCAGTTCTCCGTAAATCAGACCGCTTTCCTCGCCGTCTTCGAGCACCTCCACCACCAGATTATTCTGTGTTTTGAGCTGATCGAGGACATAGGCACGGTTTTCCGCCTCCCGCAAAGCGGTGGTCGCAATGGCCCGGTATTCCGATACTCCATATTCCTTCATCACCTGTGTATAACCGCGCAGCAGAGAGGAAAGTTCCCGCACCGTTTTAGGGCTGATATGACCGGTGGTAAAGACTTCATGTCCGATCCGATGCGGATATTCCAGCATATCCAGTTGATCGGCTCCGGTTTTTCCCGCCTGATAAATCCCCATCCGGACGGAATTGGAACCGATATCCAGCACACTGACGATTTTGAGTGAGCGTTTCATAGCCAGCCAGCCTTTCCGATAGCGATCGGGGAAGTCCGAAACTTCCCCTATAGTATACAATATAAGGGGGAAATATTACAACCATGTAAAGAAAAAAGAAAAGGAGAGAAAAAAGGTTTGTCTTTTTTATCCGGGAGCGGTATAATCAAAAAAAACAGGTAAGGGGTTCTGCTTTATGCCGATCATTCACGCTCACCGGGGGGCATCCGCATATGCGCCGGAAAACACTTTGCCGGCTTTTCGCCTGGCCCTGGAACAGAAAACCGATGGGATCGAGACAGACATTCACCTGACTTTGGATAACCGTTTTGTTGTCTGTCATGACGACGACATCGCCCGCACTTCAAACGGTCAGGGTAAAATCCAGGATATGACGGTTGATCAACTCAAAGCGTACGACTTCGGTGTCAAATTTTCGCCAGAATTTTCGGGCACATCGATCCCCACTCTGGAAGAACTGCTCGAGGTAGTGAAGGATGTCGATCCGATCAATATTGAAATCAAAGGCCCGTTCCGGGAGGATGCGGATATGGCGGCGGCCTATCGCCTGTTGTTTGAAACCCTGCAGCGCTTTGATTGTGTAGAGCGGACTCTTTTCTCGAGCTTCGGTCACGGCTGGCTGCGGGACCTCAAAGCGCAATACCCGGTTTTGCGGACGGGGCTGCTCTATGGCGGCGATCCCAAGACCCCGGAAGAGACGTTGGACATGGTGCGTACATACAACGCCGACGCGATCCATCCTTACCTCCACTCGATCAACCGGGATATTGTCGATGCTTGCCGGGAAAACGGTATCGATGTGAATGTATGGACGGTGGATTCCCCCGAAGACATTGCTTTAGCTGTCTCCTATGGCGTCACAGGAATCATTACGGATGTCCCAGACCGGGTGCGTGCGTATTGCGAGGCGCATACATGATGGAAAAGGGCTGTGTCCATATTTACTGCGGTGACGGCAAAGGGAAAACAACGGCCGCTATGGGACTCGCCTTGCGGGCCGCCGGACAGGGCTTTGCCGTAGGCATCGCCCAGTTTCTCAAGGACGGCCGTTCGGGTGAGTGTTTGGCTCTGTCCGGAGTGCCGGGACTCCACCTTTTCCCGTTTCTTCCCGAGGTTCCTTTTACCTTTGCCATGACTCCGGAACAGCGGCAGGAGGCGGCGCGGTTTTACGCGGGGCTGCTGGATACAGTGGGACAGCGGAGAGATCTCGATCTCGTCGTTTTGGACGAAGTGCTCGACGCAGTGGGAACCGGTCTTCTGAAGGAAGAAGCGCTGCTGTCGTTTTTGCGGATACGGCCGCAGGGACAGGAAGTGGTTCTGACCGGTCGGAACCCATCTGCGAGGCTTCAAGAGGCCGCGGATTATATCACCGACATGCGTGCGCTTAAGCATCCGTATGTATTGGGACAGGCCGCCAGACGGGGGATAGAATGGTAGCCGTTTGGCTGGAGTTTCTCTACGCTCAAAGCCCGAATGAAAAATTGAAAAGGGCCGTCTGCTGCAGACGGCCCTTTTCAATTTTAGAGAGCGGATTTAGGGATTATTTTAGAATGTGGTGGTGGCAATCTGCTTGTCAGAGGGGAGCGATTCGTCGGCAGACGGATCGGTGGGAAAATGAGTATTACTCCGGATGATCAAGCGGCTGTTCATTTCCTCGGCAGAGATGGGGAGAATGGGATGGCCGGTGATCCGTACGCTGTATTCCGTGGAAACATCACCCTCTTCCACCTGTATGTGCAGCCGAAGTTCCCGGATGCTGTCGTTGTCGCCGCAGGCGGATGCAATCATGGCAAACGCGGCGGCAATATCCTCCTTGGATGGGATTTGCACGTTTGAAACAGTAAAAAGTTCGGCGTTGACCGTAATGGGCCAATCGGTGATGGTGTCGATATCCTGGTTGATTGAGGTCCAGACAGGGGCATCCTCATATGCGTAGGCATAGACATTGCCTGTACAGCGGGTGTCTGCCATAGCCGACTCAACGGTATGGACAGCACGGTTTCTTTCCGCTGCGAGGCGTTCCGCATATGAGACGGCGTGAGCAATAGGAGGGCCGACTAGTGAACCGATTAGGGTGACAAAGGTGATGAGGACCACCATAAAGATGGAGAGGCCATCATAACGGAATTTCTCCGTTTTAAACCGGATGGCGTAGATGAGGATTTCGACGCCCAGGCAGAGCAGCACCACCGGCGCAAATTGAAGCAGTTTCCATGCATTCCCCCCGAAAAAGAGAGCCAGGGGAACAAAGATCCCCAACAGGACGAGGGTCAGTCCCAAAGTGAAGGTGCCGACCCGTCTGGGAGGGCGAACCGGTGGTACTGCACTCGGAGAAACAGATGCCGCCGGGGGATAGGGGACAGGCGGCGGTGGAGAAAAGGGGCGGGTCTCGTCTTTTTGCATATCTTCCGGGACCTGTCCGGTGGGATAAGTATGAATATCCATTTGAAGCACTCCTTCGTATCCAAAAAATCGGCGGTATTATTGTAGAGCAGGAGGTTCCTCCCGCGAGACGGTCTCGGCTCTGGCCGGATGGGTGTCCGAGACAGGCGTTTCCCGGCCAGGGATCGTGTATTCGTCGTATACCGGTTCTTTTGCTCCCTTTCCACCCACGATCAGGTGGATACCAAAGGCAATGCATGCGGCCGGAATCAGCAGAGAAGGCAGCACGTTGTTGATAATATCCCGGATGAGATGGACATCATCTGAAGAGAAGAGGCGGGCGAGAAGATAATAACTGTTACCAAACAGCATCTTGAGAAAAAGCCAAACCGAAAAGATTACGAGTACCCATCCCAGAAGCAGATGCCGTTTTTTCGAAAAACGACCGGCGGTGTTCTTTCCCATTTTGACACAAGTATCTTCAGGCAGAAATACATATTCATCTGGAAGGGCATGCAGTTCCCGTAACGGCATGTTGATCCGGTTGATGGTGTCAAAAAAAGAATAAAACCAGATGACCGGTAGTAGAAAGGTCAGCGGCGCCAAATAAGTCAGCGCCGCAACTGCAATGACTCCCATAAAAAGCAGCATCAGCGATATGCCGCGTTTCATCAGGCCGTGATACATCTGGCCGGCTCCGGGGATAAGCGACCAGAATACCGTCCCAAACTTATTTTTCGTCTGCTGTTCGGAAACAGGCGGGGCGGGTGGGTAGGTAGGGAGTGGGGGGACATAAGGGGGAACGTTATTTGCGCTCATACTCATCATCTCCTACAAAAAATGCTTGAATGCGGTCGACCAGGGTTTGAAAACCGGCGTTATAACTGAAAGCCAGTTGTTCCCAGCGGTTTTTCTCCGTGTCGTCTCCTGATGGCGGAGGCGTTTGGCCGGTGCTGATCTGCTGGAGGATATAAGAGGTACCCTCCTCCAACCGATGAAAAGCACCGCTGAAAAAGAGGAGCATGGTCAGGGCGACGGCGACGGATATTTTGGCGGTGTTGAAAGCAAATGCCCGGCCTCGGGTTCGACGTTTTTCCCGATTGATCGAAGTCAGGATACGGTCTTGCAAGGCAGAGGTACCTGCGGCAGGTTCATCCGGTTGAGACGTGCAAAGAGCGTCGATATAAGTGTCCATGCAGGAGGGACAGGCTTCTAAGTGGAGGAGGAGAAGGCCGGCGTCTCTTCCGCTATAAGCGCCATTCGCGAGAGCGGTTATCGTTTCAGGCGACAGATGGCCGTCTTGTATGGTATCTTCCTTCAGCATCTTACAGCACCTCCTTTAGGACCTTCTTCAGTTTTTCGCGGGCACGCAGGCCCTGCGTCTGTACCGTTTTGAGCGGCCTGCCGAGGACGGCGGCAATCTCCTCATAACTTTTTTCCTCCAGAAACCGCAAACGTGCGACTTGGCGGTAGGGCTCGGGCAAATGATCGCACGCTTTCCGTATGTATTCGATGACTTCCCGGGATTCGGTTTCCATGGATGGTGATGAGGGGGCGGGATAGGTATCCAGCGTTTCGAGTTCGGTCGGGTTGGTCAACACATAAGCGGCGCTCTTGAGATAATCTTTGGATTTGTTGACCGCGATACGGATGAGCCAAGGTTTATAGCGATCGCCTATAAAACGATTAATCGCACGATAGGCGGTGAGGAAGGTTTCCTGGGTTAGATTTTCGGCCTCCTGCTCATTGTGAACCAGCCGGTAACAGACCGTATAAATTAAACGGGAATAGTCCCGGACAAGTCCGGCGAACGCCTCATCGTCCATCCACACCACCTCCCTTTCCGCCCATCCGTTTATAAAAACGAGAGGCGTTTTTCAAAACCTTCAGTTCATCGAATCTTTTTTCATTATAAAAAGAAAATCTCATGAAATATCCGGAGAAAAGCGAAAAAATTTGAGAAGAAGCGGTTTTCAAAAGTGGAAGAATGAAGCTGTAAAGGCTGGAGAGACTATAATAAAAGGGATTATGAAGATTAAAATTGGGTTAAATTGACCGGTATTGCCTCAAATACAGCGATTTTTAGATAATTCCCGGCCGTTTGGAGCGTTTATCCTCAGATAGCGCTTGCAATCGCGATATATTGTGCTATAATGTTGACGGTAGTGTTTATTACACCCACGGCTTCGTCCGTTTGAAAAGCAGACAGGAGGTGGGCAGGGTGAGTCCTGACCCTGGTAGTCGAAACGTCAACAAGAGCGGGATGCATCCGGTCCGGCCCTAGCCTTTTGGCGGCCGTCGGGGCTCCCGGGAAAGGGGTATGCGCCGATGATCGCTTATTACAAAACCGTCAATGGACGGGTGCGTCAACAGGAGGATTTTGAAGAAGGCTGTTGGATCAATGTGGTTAATCCCGATGAACGGGAGATCAACAGCCTAATCCACCAGTTTTCCTTGGAACAGGATTTTATCCGGGCGGCCTTGGACGAGGAGGAATCGTCCCGTATTGAGGCCGAGGATGGGAACACCCTGATCATTCTTGACGCTCCTGTAGCGGAACGTCAGGATGATGAAATTGCTTATTACACCCTGCCTCTAGGCATTCTGGTCACATCGTCCTGTGTGATTACGGTATCTCTGCGGGAAAATGCCATTCTCTCTGAATTTGCGGAGGGGGTGGTCAAAGGGGTTCAGACCAATCTCAAAACGCAGTTCGTGCTGCGGCTTATGTTGCGGGTGGCACAGCGCTTTCTTCAATTCCTTAAGCAGATTGATAAACTGTCCAGTTCTTTGGAAAAGCAGCTGCGTAAATCCATGAAAAATAAGGAACTCATCAATCTTCTGGATGTGGAAAAATCTCTGGTATATTTTTCCACATCTTTAAAAGCCGACGAGACTACGTTGGAAAAATTGATGCGGGGGAAATATATCAAGCTGTATGAGGACGATCAAGATCTGCTTGAGGATGTACTCATCGAGATCAAGCAGTCCATCGAGATGTCCAGTATTTACTTGAATATCCTCTCCGGGACCATGGACGCGTTTGCTTCGGTGATTTCCAATAATCTGAATATCGTCATGAAGGCGCTTGCCTCGGTGACGATTGTGATCTCTGTGCCCAACATCATCGCCGGCTTTTACGGTATGAACGTGGAGGGGCTGCCACTGACCCAGTTTTTCTGGTTCCCTGTTCTGCTGTCGGGGATTGTTATGGCGGCGGTGGCCTTCTTCCTCCATAAACGGGATATGATGTAGGAATTTTTGCGGAACCCCCGAACCGGATACAACCGGTATGGGTATAGCGGTTTCCGACTAAAAAACGGTATCCCCTGCGGCCAGAATCCGCAGGGGATACCGTTTTTTTGCTTATTCGGAAGAGGAATGAGGCTCGTCCGGTGAGGAAGGATCCTGGGTCGATTCGTCTTCAGAGCCGTTTTGGGACGAGCGATCCGGAGGCTCCTTCGGCAAGGGCGAGATTCCCCCTCCGTAATATTGATAGAGGTCAAACCCGCCGGTATCGTCCTCCTGCGCAACGGATGCGTTTTGGCTCCGTTTGGATTCCCAGGTGTCGGTGCTTTCCTCTTCCTTCAGAGGAGACAACGGGATTTCGCGGTCGAGTTTCCGATGCATCCGGCGATCCCATATCCGCATAAGGAAATAGTACAGGACGAGCAGCAGAATCGCCACGATTGTGATTAGGATGCCAGCCATCAGACCCGGCGTATGGTAATCGAAGCGGATGGTGACTTCATCACCCGTAGCGGGACAGACGACCGCCATGAAACCGACGTTTACCTGGTAGATGGTGGCCTCTTGGCCGTTGACGGTGGCCGTCCAGCCGTCTTCATAAGGTACGCTGAAAAAGACCGGGGTATCCTCTTCCACTTGAATGGTCGCGGTAAAGCCGCGATTATCCGTAACAAAAGAGGAGGCGGACTCAGCTTTGCGTGCGAGGCAATCGGCGAAATATGCCTCCCTGGTGTAGGAGACCGAACTGCTGAGCGGATCGAGCAGGCCGGAAAGGGCCGGGACATCCTCGTCCTCCACCACCAGCGCCTTTAACAGGGCGAGTTCACGGTTGCTTTGACTCAAAGCATTGTACTGGGATCGGGTCAGCATGGCGTCATATGTGAAGCCCATGGGAATATAGTATTCGTTTTCATAGATTTTAAAATCGTTCTGGGTATCCACATAAGTCCAACCAGGCATTTGGGTGACGCCATTGCTTTCAAAAAAGGTGCTTTTGTTTTCTTTACCGTTTGAATTCGCATAATCGAACAACCAGCGAACCGAGGTCAAGCTCCGCACGGCGTAATGGGAAACCTCCGGACGGGTGGCTACGCCGCGCGCAATGCCGATGGTGGGATAAAATTCCATGACCGAGCCGGGAACGATGCTGTGGAAAGCTTGGATGGTCGGCATCTGCCAAAACATCCCTTGGTTATCCATACCGTCGTAAAAATCGACGCGGGTAAACTGGTTCGGTGTTTCCGGCAGATGAATTTTGTCTTTCCCTTCGATGGCAGTTTCGATGACATAAGACGAGGTATAATTGGAATTGACTTTGCCGAGACCAATCAGATACCAGCTCACCATTAAGCTGACGCAGAGGGTGGAGACAACGGTTAAACGGAAAAAATTTTCACGTTCTCGCTTGAAAACCGCGATTAGGATGGCTGCTACCACCAGGCAGACGACGGCGATAGCGACAAACAGCCAGAATCTGGCCGGACGTTCCATCAAACCAATGTCGAGTTTGCCGGTCTCTTTATCCGGCGTCCAGCTTTTGGGCGTCAGACCGATAAACAGTGCGAAAAAGGCGGTGATCCCAAAAGTCCACCCGAGCGCGCGGTTCCAGTTGACGGCGGTTTCCTCCGCCTCTTCAAAGCATTTGACCGTGGAGAGAACGAGTATGAGGACCATCATATAATACCAGCGGGCGTAATAGGCCCAGTTGAATAATTGGAACATGGCGTTCAGACCGGGTATGACTGCGCAGAAAAAGCAGATAATCAGCATACGGCGCAGCCAGTCTTTGTGTTTGCGGGATTGAAAATACGCGATGGCGCCCGAGCAACTGAACACCGGCAGCCAGGCCGACATGGAAGCCCATTTGTTATCCGAATCGGGGAAGAAATTTTCCCTGGCCGGAATATCCTGCGGAAAGAAGAAGGAGTGTAAAATATCGAATAGGCGCTGCGGTTTGTTATAGATCAGCAGATCCCAGCCGGCGAGCAAACTGTCGGTCCGGGGGTTCTGAATAACCGCAAGGTAGGAGGGAAGCAGCAATACGGCCGCTCCCGCTGTTCCGATCACCGCTTCAAAGAGCAGCCACAGGAATTTGGACATGGAACATTCCCACTCACCCGAGAACATCCGGACAAACCAATAAATCAGGATAAAAATGGCCTGACCGATAAAGAAATAATAGTTGTTTAGGGCGCTTAGGCAGACCATCAGGCCGAACAGACCGCGTTTGTCGTCCTTCATGTAGCGCTCAAGGCCGAGAAGCATTAAGGGGAAATAGATGATGGCCTCATGAAAGTGATTGAAAAAAACATTATAGATGGAAAAGCCCGAAAACGCATACAGGATACCACCGATCAAGGCGTAGTCGGGCCGGACAAACCGGCGAAGAAAAGCATACGCTGCCGCTGAACTGCACGCGAATTTTAAGATGAGCAACGGTCCCATCAGATATGGGACAGCGGCGCTGGGAAAAGGCATGGTCAGCCAGAAAAACGGACTGCCGAGCAGATAGAAGGAGTAAGAGCCTATAAAATTGGCGCCGAGATCGGTGGTCCAACTCCAGAAAATGTTGCCTGAACGCACGCTGTCGTGGGCCATTTGGTAAAACGGAATCTGTTGAACATTGAAGTCCCCGTAATAGATGAAGTATCCCTTGTCGTAGATCAGGAAGGGAAGAAACAGAAGTGTCGCCGCTGCCAGGGGAAGGAGGAAGGAGAGCCAGGCCCGTTCTTTCAGTTTGCCGAGAATGGGAGTTCTCAAGTTTCATCACACCTTTCCGATGTTGGGATATTCGAATCCATCCCGATTTTTCCCGGAAGGGACTCGTCTCCGCTTTGGGCGGAGGAAAAGGCTGTTCGAAGTGATAAAAGCAGACCCCATACAAAAATAGCGAGATTGACCAGGGACATCACAATCATCACCGGTCCGAATATCCGGTTCCAAGGAGCGCTGGGATCCTGGATTGTATTATTTTTTATGAGCAGCATGAACTGATTGATAAAGGTCATGAGGGAAAGGGCCAGATACTGCCATAACCAACGAAAATCCCGCCACCGCAGAAACAGCATAAGGGAGAACAGCAGCACCGGGAATTGATACCGCTCATGCATCCGGGTGGTGAGGATAAACGCACACTGCATGAACAGGAAACAGCCCAACCAAAGCCGGTTTTCACTCTTTCCCCGGAGCATGACATAAATCATCAGAACCAGAGAGAGAAGTAGCATCAGAGTGCTGAAATGGTGTAGGGTGAAACCACCGACGGCATATCCATCCTCGCCGATCGTACCGAACAGAAGGGAATGGTTATCTCGGACCATATTGAGGGACGAAGCCCCGTAAAGATTGTAGGCGTTGAGAGTGGCATAGGGATATTTTCCGAATCCTCCAAAATAAACTTGGAAGGGCAGCAGAAGGCTTGCGGCCCCCCAGGCTTTCCAACTTCCCGCGATAAAAGGAATAAATCCAACTATTCCTGTCAACAGAGCTACCCCGACACAGGACAAAGCATGGCTCCATCTTAGCCGCAGTATAGAATTCCAAAAGCGGGCGGTGCGGCCGGACCGTCGAGAGGGGTCGAGCGGGGTGTCGGGGCGAAGCAGAAAAACAAACAGCGCAGGGGCAAAATATAAGCACTGCATTTTGGTCAGGCAGGCGACGGCGAACAGGACTGAGCCAAGCAGCGGCTTTTTCCGTTCAAATTGATAAAAGGACAGAAGAACAAGCAGCACCATCAGGCCGTCGGTCTGCCCCCAATGAGCACTGTTGAAGATGGCGGAGGGATTGAGAGCCCAGAGGGCGGCGGCCAATATTCCCAGTGTTTCGCTCTGTCTGCGGCAAACCAGATAAAACAGTCCTGCGGCCATCACGTCGAACAGGATGGGAAAAGCCTTCATTGCCAACATATCCAGCATCCAATAGTCCGCGATCGGAAAATACCGATACAGCTGCCCAACGATATATAAACAATACAAATACATGGGCGGGTAATCCAGTGCATATGAACCGGTATTCAAACGGGTGTAAGCGTCAAAAAATCCATCCTGGAAACCGAGCGCCCACGTACGGTACCAGTTGATATCGAAATAGTTCGCATACAAAATCCCGATGCACAGACGAAATATAAAGGCGAACAGCAGGATACAGATGACTATCTGTGTGCCGTGCCGCCGGCGTAAAGTAAGCGATGGCAAAATAACCAACACCCTTTCTTTTTATCAGATCGAGTATATCAAAAACCGACGTAAAAGAAAAGGGCCAAATTGGAGAAAAACCACCAGGCGGCTTGGAAACGGGACCAGGATACGCTATAATGGAAAGAAAGAGATAGGAGGTTCCTTCATGAGTTATAATTTTTTTGCACTGCTTTCTCGCATGAAATACATCACTCGCTGGGCCCTGATGCGCAACACCCGGCCGGAAAATCTATGTGAACATACCCAGGATGTGGCGGTACTGGCACATGGCCTGGCCGTTCTACAGAATCGACGCTTCGGCGGTTCTTTGGATGTAGGAAAATGCGTTTTGCTCGCGTTATACCACGATGCTCCTGAAATTTTGACTGGGGATCTGCCCACTCCGGTCAAATACTATAATCCGGCGATTCGGGATGCTTACCGGCATGTAGAGGATGTCTCCGCCAACAAACTGCTTTCCATGCTGCCGGAGGATATTCGTTCGGATTACCAGGCTTTTTTCTTTCCCGGAGAGGATCTGGCCGAAGAGCGGCGGATCGTCAAAGCGGCGGACAAGCTGTCCGCTCTGATCAAATGTGTGGAGGAGCAGGGACAGGGAAATCGGGAGTTTGATCAAGCCCGCCGCTCTACCGAGGCGGCTGTCCGGGCCATGCATCTACCGGCGGCGGATTGCTTTTTAGAGGAGTTCCTGCCTGCCTTTAAACTTACTCTGGATGAACAGAACTGACATCATATCGGTGGTGGATATAAGAGGCAGGATACATACCAAAAAGATTTGGGAAAAACGGCTGCTATTTTCGTATAAACTCTTTCTGTATTTCTATTAGGGTAAAAACGACAGAACATGTTATCCAAACTGTGAAAGAGGGCTGGCTATGCGGCTTCTAGAAGACCGAATTCAAAGGGACGGTAAAGTGAAGGAAGGCCATGTACTGAAGGTGGACAGTTTTTTGAATCATCAGATGGACATAGCTTTATTTACTGAAATGGGGAAAGAATTTTACCGATTGTTTGGCAGTGAGGGTGTGACCAAAATCCTGACGATTGAGGCTTCCGGCATCGGGATTGCCTGTATAACGGCACTGTATTTTCATGTGCCGGTTCTATTTGCCAAGAAAAATCAAACCAGAAATATAGCAGGGGATGTTTATACCAGCCGGGTCGAGTCGTTTACCCACGGGCGGGTGTACGAAATTCGGGTGGCCAAAGAGTTCCTTTTGCCCGGTGACAGGGTACTCATTATCGATGATTTTTTGGCAAACGGCAGCGCGTTACTCGGTCTGATTCAATTGGTGAGGGATGCAGGCGCGTCTCTCGTCGGCGCGGGTATTGCCGTGGAAAAGGGCTATCAGCCCGGAGGGGATCTGGTTCGTGCCGCTGGAGTGCGGGTGGAATCGCTGGCGGTCATCGATTCCATGGATGAAAAAAACGGCGTGGTGTTTCGCTGTTAAACGTTCTAAACCGACTGGGCAATATCTTCAGACATGCAAAAAGGGGCTGTTGCAAAAGAATTCCTTTTGCAACAGCCCCTTGAAAATCCCTTTTGGGCCGTTAATAGTGATCCGCATTTCGCATCCTATTAAGATGCAAGATCGTGCTTTTCCTATCGCCGTCTTACCGGTATTTTGGCCGGGCGGTATAGCTGGTATGCAAGCAATGGTGCGCTTTATGTCCACCGAATCCATCGTCAAAGAATTCTTTGTAAAGAGTCTGGATGACGGGGGATTGATGGGACTTGCGCAATTTCATACCGGCGTCCTGATCGTACAGAGCCTTGGCACGCAAAGCCTTGAGATCGGTGGTATTGCGTACCGAAGCGGGCTGAATGGGTTGTCCGCCGCCGTTGACACAGCCGCCCGGACAACACATGATTTCCACAAAATGCCAGGGAGCTGTGCCGTCCCGGATACAACTCATGATATAATTGGCGCTGGCAACACCGCTGGCAACCGCGACCTTGACATCCATGCCGGCAATGTTGTAAGTGGCTTCCTTCAGTCCGGCGGTGCCGCGCACTTCGTGGAAATCCACCGTCTCATTGTCCTTGCCGGTAAGCCAATCGTTGGCCGTACGAAGCGCAGCCTCCATGACACCGCCAGTAGCGCCGAAAATAACAGCGGCGCCGGTGTCCTCGCCAAGCGGTGAATCGAATTCCTCGTCCGGCAGGGAAGTAAACTTGAGCCCTGCGCGGTCGATCATCCGCGCCAATTCGCGGGTAGTAATCGCAATGTCGATATCGGGTACGCCCGCCGCACTCTGGTCGTCCCGTCCGCACTCGAATTTTTTAGCGGTGCAGGGCATCACCGAGACATTGACGATATCCTTTGGGTCGATTCCCATCTTCTGAGCGTAATAGGTTTTGATGACCGCTCCGCTCATTTGTTGGGGAGATTTGCAGGAGGAAAGGTGGTCGAGCTGATCGGGGTAATAATACTCCGCAAATTTGACCCAGCCGGGGGAACAAGAGGTGATCATGGGCAGCACGCCGCCGTTTTTCACCCG
>CDZV01041324.1_pt1 | contig 14223 bp, 11 predicted proteins | sample 554851 | NCBI WGS metagenome assembly CDZV01 (sample SAMEA3182090, study PRJEB8094) | gut metagenome | biome: human; feature: gut; material: Stool; isolation source: human stools | place: Canada | collected 2013-03-12
CGACGGCACCGGCGTGCGCGATTATATCCATGTGGTGGACCTCGCGCGCGGCCATGTCAAGGCGGTGGACTTCGCCTTGAAAAACACCGGTGCGGAGGTATTCAATCTCGGCACCGGCGTGGGCTACAGCGTGCTGGATCTCGTCAAGGCCTTTGAGGCGGCCAACAACGTGACCGTCCCCTATGTCATTAAGCCCCGCCGGCCGGGCGACGTGGCCACCTGCTTCTCCGACCCTTCCAAGGCGGCGGAGAAGCTGGGCTGGAAGGCGGAATACGGCATCGAGGATATGTGCCGCGATTCGTGGCGCTGGCAGTCGAAGAATCCGCAGGGATACGAAAAATAAAGGCGGTCATCCCGCTGTTCGGGATGGCATCGACCGGCGGGGTACCGTCGGACGGGAGAAAAGGGGGCGCTGCCGCGGCAGCGCCCCCTTTGTCAAAGAAGCGCCCGCCAGCCGCGATAACGGCCGGCGGCCGCTTTTTCGGGCCCGGTGGCATATGCTCCCCCTGGCTCGGTCATGACCGCCGTGTGCGCAAACGCGATACCATACGGGCATTTCGCCCGCACTCCCCCTGCAACACCCCTGCACAGGACGGAACACCGTATTCCCACCCCGGGGTGTTATGCTGCAGCAAAGCCGGAAAACAAACAAAAGCGGCAGGCACAAATTGCCTGCCGCTTTTCATGTTGTCGTTTATTCCACTGATCAACGGAAGAACTGCATCGGGTCGATGCGCACGCCGTTCTTGCGCACTTCAAAGTGCAGATGCGGTCCGCTCGAATTGCCGGTGGACCCGATAAGGCCGAGCTCCTGTCCCTTGGTGACCTTCTGCCCCTTGACGACATACAGCTTGTTGCAGTGCGCATACAGCGTCTCATAGCCGCCGCTGTGCTGGATACGGATCATGTTGCCATAGCCGCCGTTCCAGCCGGTGCCCGCTTCCACGACCACACCGCCGTCCGCCGCAATAAAAGGCTTGTTCTTCACGGTTACCGGTCCGTTGCAGATGTCGAGCGCCTTGTGCCCGTTGGTATAAAAACCGCGGGAGGTGTTGTGACAGATCGGCACCGGCCAGACGAATTTGCCCGTGGTGATGCCGTCGCCCACCCGGACCGTATAGCCGGAAGCGGAGGTCTGCTTCTTGGTGCCTACCACCACGACCTGGGTGACCGGCTCCTTGGTGACCGTCTCGGTGAGAATCGTGCGGGACTGCTCCACGCCGTCCACGAGAATCACCTCGGCGGTGATGTCCTTGCTGCCGTTGGAGCCCTTCTTCTTAACCTTCTCATAGGACACCGGCTGCTTGTTGTCCTGCTGCTTTTCCACCGTGAAGGGAATTTCCTCGGTGTACTGGATGGTGCGGACAACCTGGACACGCAGATAGGGCTGCGGCCGCTGCACGAGCAGCTCGTCCCCGATATGCACCATGTCGGTATCCTGAATGGCCGCATTCATGGAACGCAGCTCGCTGAGGGTCATATCCTGGCTGCGCGCGATGGCGCCCAGCGTATCGCCCTGCTGCACGGTGTAGGTTTTGGCCACCACCGTCTCATGGGTCAGATACTCTTCCATTTCCTCCACCGACACGATGGAAGAAATGGGGTACAGCCCGTCCACCACCTGCACATCCTGGATGAATTCGGCGCGTTCATTCTCGCTGCCGCTCCGGTAGGAATCCAGTATGCCGTTGAGCAGCGCGTCCAGTTCCTCGCGGGACTCCACGGCGCCCTCAAACTTATCGTCGATATACAGGCCGCTGACCTCGGCGATGGAATCGCTCGAAGTGCGGAGGATCTGATCGCACAGGGCGTTTTCGTCGAGCATGTCCTCCTGATTGACCATCGCAATGGTCAGCTTGGGGGTCCGCTCCAGCTTAAAGGAATTTTCCGGGTCGTTGATGCGTTCGGTGGCCAGGTTGGCCGCCTGCTCAAAGACCGCCTCATCCGAAATGCAGCCAAGCTGCTCCCCGTCATATTCCAATACGAGACCGAAGGTCTGGTTGCTGTAATATTGGATGGTGAACAGCAGCACAAAGGCCGCCGCCACCGGCATGGCCAAATTCAAAAGGCTGACCGCCGCCTTGCGGTGCCGGCGGAACGCCAGATACGGCAGCTTGGCCGCCTGCGGGATAACAAGAAGCGGGTGGCGTTTCCAGGCCGCCCGCAGCCGGCGGGCCGCCAGCGGAAAGCCGCGGCCGAACCGTTTGCATTCGGCGCCCAGGGTGCGCAGATGCCGCAGCAGCACCGCATCCGCCACTTTGTAAAAGAAACGTCCTGCCGGGGCCAAGGCCCGCCCCAGCCGCTTGCCCGCGAAGCGGGAAAGCCGGATGGTCTGAATCCCCGTGATATAGCACCATGTATAGCACGCATGCAGCGCAGACTTCAAAAAAGACAAGCCCTTCCCGGACGCAGGGGTGACGGGACGCTTCTGCGGTTCCTCTTCGTTCCCGTTCCTAAACAACCGGACCACTTCCTTTCTCCTTACAAGTGTTTTAAAGAAAACGCAGAAGTTACAAAACTGTAACTTCTTTGTCTTATTATACTCATTTTTTCCATTCTGGCAATGGGAAAGAAGGAAGTTCATTACTATTGGTCATAATATCTTTCGTCTTTTGGTGAATTTAACAACAAAATTTACTAATAAACGATAAGTCACGCCGTCGCATAGGCCAGCTTGTCCGGTGTCCAGCTGCGCAGCACCGGCACCATGGAAGCGGCCGCGCGGCGGGCGCCGGCCAGATCATGCTCGCGGTAATTGCCGCATTCCACCGCCGAGGCGCCGGGGATGTCCCCCTCAAAGCCGGCGGTGAATTCCAGCGCGTCGCCCATGAGGCGAATCGCCTTGTCGTGCGGCAGGCCCCGGGTCAAAAAATAAAAGCCGGTGCGGCACCCCATGGGCCCGAAATACACAATGTTGTCCTTATACACGCTGTTGCGCACATACGTGGCGACCAGGTGCTCAATGGTATGTATGGCGGCCGTTTCAAGATAGGGCGGCACATTGGGCCGGATAAACCGCACATCATAGGTGATGACATCGCCGTCCTCGCGGGAAAGATACATGCCCGGAACCAGGCGGGTGTGATCCACCTGAAAGCTCGCAATTTTTTCCATTCTTATCCTCCGTCCTGCTATATTGCCGTTTCTTCGTACACGCCGGGCAGGTCGCTTGAAAATCCGCGGTCCTGCGTGATTTCCTTCATGGGCTGCCCGGTGGGAAGGGCGGCACGGAAGGCCACGATCATATCCCGCGCCTCGGCCGCGGCGAGAGCATACAGATCAAAAAAGCTGTCCCGGCTGACAAGGGCGGGGTCGGCCGGGTTGTGCCAGGCTTTGTGCGCCTCATTGGCATAGTCCCAGTCGTCGGTGCGGTCCGGCCGCAGCAGGGAGGAGGCAAAATGCCCCTGCCGGCTCACCACTTCGATCGGCCGCACAAGAAAGCGGCGGCGCAGCTGCCGGCGATCGGTCATGAGGCGGGCGACCCGGCGCATATCGGCGGGCGCCTTGGCAATGGCCGCGGCGTCCACCCCCTGCGTCCCGAACAGGCGGGGCAGCAGCGGCTCAAACAGGTGGCCGATGGCCATGTCCACCGCCGGGTTTTCGCCCGGCAGCACGCCGGACAGGCGAAAATCGCGGATGGAACGCCCCGTTTCCCGGCGCAGCATGATGGTGTCGAGCGCGCTCTCGATACGGAAGTGGTAGGTGTGCCCGCTGCGTCCGTAGGCGGGCTGCTCCCGGGCCAGCACCTCCTGCCAATAGAGCACATAGGGATGGGCCGTGCGGTCCAGCGCATAGTGGCAGAAAAAGCCCTCGATGTACCCGCGCATGCGGTCATATTCCGCGCCCCGCGCCGAAGCGAGCACCGCGCGGAACCCTTCAAACAGCCGGGCGGGGCTTATCTTGTGCATGCGGGAGCCCTCCCGGGCGAGGCTCCGCCCCGGTTCCCAGGGCAGGATGCGGTGGAAGAAGAAAAGATCCGGGCCCTGCGCGCCCCACAGGGCGGCTTCCCGGTCCGGTACGGGCGCGCCTTCCCGCTTGAGCGCCGAAAAGACCCGTTCCGCCAATACATAATGGGTGATAAGAGCCGGCATATCCAGCCCTCCTTTTATTCGATGCAAAAGTACGCCGCCTGCGGCGTCCGCTCTCAGTATACCATATCCGCCGGGCGCTGTGGGCCGCATCCATCCATTCCCTGCCCCAGCGCCGGGACCTGCAGGCCCCGCGCCCGCACAAGCGCCGCCATATCGGCGGGCAGCGGGCTTACGAACCGCAGCGGTTCCCCTGTCAGCGGGTGTCCCACCTGCAGCACCGCGCAGTGCAGCCCATGCCGGGGCAGCAGGCCGTCCCCCGGGCCGTACATCGTGTCCCCCGCGAGCGGATGCCCGAGCCAGGCCATGTGCACCCGTATCTGATGGGTGCGCCCCGTCTCGAGCACCAGATGGACGAGGGAAACTTCCCCGTCCGTGCCCAGGGCGCGCCAGTGCGTGCGGCTTTCCTTGCCGCCCTCCCCCACCTCGCGGGTGATGCAGCTGCCCTCCCGCACGCGGATGGGCTGATCGATGAGGCCCTCCCCCTCCAGGCGGCCCAGCACGATGGCCAGGTACTCCTTATGCGCCTTGTTGGTCAGGGCATAGGCCACATGGGCGTTCTTCGCCGCGAGCAGCAGCCCGCTCGTGTTGCGGTCCAGCCGGTTGGTCGGCCGGAAGGACAGCGGCGTGCCCTGCCGGGCATAATGCGCCACCACGGCGTTGGCCAGGGTTGGCTCCGGCTTGCCGGCGGACGGGTGCACGGCCAGGAAGGGCGGCTTGTCCACCACCAGAATCGACTCGTCCTCATACACCACCGCCAGGGGCAGATCCGCCCCCTCGATGCGCACGGTATCCGCGGGCAGCCGGAGCGTCACCTGCTGGCCCGCGCGCACCCGGTCGATCGACCGGGCCGGCATCCCGTCGAGCAGCATGCCCCCCGGCACCTGCTTGAGCCGCACCACCATGCGCCACGACAGCCCGCAGGAGCGCCGCAGAAAATTCTGCAGCGTGTCGCCGTCATACGCCTCCCCCACCGCATAGGTGAGCGTCTGCATGCCCATTCCTCCCGCTTTTACTCGCCGCCGTCCTCCGCCTCAGCGGCCGCCGGCTTCTCGTCCCCGCCGTCGTCCTCCAGCTCGTCGAGGGTGATGTGCCGCCGGCTGAGCAGAAAAAGCTTTTCGCTGTACTCGTCGATGGTGTTGAGGGACACGAACACCATGTATTTGAGCACCTCCATGTCGATGAGGCTGTCCCGATAGCACTGCACCATGCGGAAGGACAACCGGCCCCTCTCCGCGCTCAGATCGAAGTTGCCGTTGATGAGCACGTCGTTGATGCGGCACACGCCCAGCGCCATATCCTGCAACCGGTTCTCCGGCACCTTAAAGGGCAGGAAGGAGAGCAGGCGGATCAGATCCCGCTCCCCGTCCACCGTAATGGTCAGCTCCATCGGCAGGCCGTCGCCGTGCACCTCAAAATGCACCTGGCGTTCCTCGTCATTGCGCTGATAATGATACCCGATATCGTCCAGCGTCTGCAGCAGCAGGTCATAGATCTGCGCCGCGCAGCGTTCGTCCTTTTCGCTCAGGTTTCCCATGGCTTCTCCCATCCTTTCCGCTTGTATGACCGTGTCAGCCGGACTGTTTTTCCTGGCTTCTGATGGCGGCCGTGAAGCCGATGCCCGTCTCCCGGCTGCGCAGCAGCTGCTGAAATTCCCGGTCGGCCACGGCGCTGCGCAGGTCCTCCGGCATCAGGCGCACCGGCTCCTCCCGGTTGAGCTGATGCCGCACCGCCGCCTTGGCCCACACCCGCTCGTACAGATTGCGCGCAAGCCGGGCGTTGCCGAAATCCTTCTGCTTATAGGCCTTGACCGCGCCGAAAAACGCGGCGGCCTCCTCTTCAAAGGCCGCGTCCACGGGGAAGGCCTTGCCCGCCATCTGGAGGAAAATGCGGGTGAGCTGCTCCCGGGAATAGTTGGGGAAGCGGATTTCGTGGGGAATACGGCCCGCCAGCCCGGGGTTCGCCCGCATAAGCGTCTCCATCTCGTCGGGATACCCCGACAAAATCACCACCAGCTTATCCCGGTTGTTTTCCATCTCGGCGATCAGGGTGTCGATGGCCTCCTTGCCGTAATCGCGGGTGTTGTCGTCGCCGGCATACAGCGAGTACGCCTCGTCGATGAACAGCACCGAGCCATAGGCGCTGCGGCAGATCTCGCTCGTCTTGGGGGCGGTTTCCCCCACATAGCGCCCGCACAGGCTGCGCCCCGACACCTCGTAGAAATTCCCTATCTCAAGAATGCCCTTTTCCCGGAGAATCTTGCCCACAATGCGGGCCACGGTGGTTTTGCCCGTTCCCGGGCTCCCCACAAACCGCATGTGCAGGCAGGGAGGCTCCGGCGCCTGCCCCCGCTCGGCCATTTCTCTCTGCATCTGCACCTGGGCGACCATCTCGAGAATGCGATCGCGCACCGGCTCCATGCCCACCATCGCGTCCAGCTCCGCCAGGCCGGAGGATTCGCTGTCCTCCTGTACCAAGTCCCGTATATCCGCCCCCGTGATGGCGGTATCCGTGCCGTCGCTGTGCAGCAGCTTGCGGTAGATCATTTCGTTGACCATCTTGTCCACCGTGTCCAGCCCGTAAAACCGGCCGCCGCTTTTCTCCTCGGCGAGCCGCCGGTGGAATACCGGCCAGACATCCTCCCGCGCCGTAAAGCGGTTATCCCGCAGCAGCCGGCGGGCACAATCGGCGTATTCCTCGTTGGAAAAGGGCACAAAGGTCACCGCACGGGTATACAGCACATCGGCCAGCCCCCGCCGCACCGATTCGAGCACATCTGCCTGGATATAGGGCACGCGGAAAACGAACAGCGTGTCCGTATCCGCTTCCCCCACGGCGCGCAGCATCCGCTGGAACTTGGGATCGCGCACGCGGGAAATCCAGTGGCTGATATCCAGGCAGAGGATCCCCTTGAAGCGGTTGCGGCTGTGCAGGAACTCCTGCACCTTCTGAAGCGGCTCCGCCTCATCCCCGGCGGGCGGCTCCAGCGACCATTCCAGCACCCGCTTTTTGGCCGGGAAGGAAAAAAGGCCGAGCTCCTCCACCAAATCGGCAAAGCGTTCCAGCGCGGTGGTCAGCCCGCAGCCGTCGTTGATGGCGAACAGATAGTGCTGGAACGAAAACGCGCGCTTCGCCTGTGTCTGCCGGATACGGGGGGCGACAGCGGCCAGCTCCTCCGCCAGCGCCTTAAACTCCTGTGCGCCCACCAGCGCGCGGATGGCAGCCAGCGCCGGCTCCTTTTGGGGGGCGCTGTTTTGTTCGCGGATCGCTTCCGCCTGGTGCGGGGCCTCCGCCCTGTCCGGCGCCTGCACGGCGCTGGCTTCGGCGCGGGAGAGCTGCCGCGCGGCCTTCTCCTCCCGGCGCTGCCGTTCCGTGTCGGCCAGCTCGCCCGCTTCGGCGGGCGACAGCGCCCTCACGGAACAGGCGCAGACCTTCTGCCCCTCGTCTCCCCAATGGGCGCGCAGGATCTCCTGCACCTGGCCGCGCAGCGGCTGCTCCGGTGCGCAAACCAGCAGGCGGCAATCGCTGTAATGCTTGTTGAGCGTCGTCACCGCTTCGGCACCCAGCCGCTCGGTCAGTTCGCGGATAAGCACCTCCACCGGCAGGACGTTCTTTTTGCTTTCCTGCAGAACCCAGGCGCCGTCAAAGACGCATTCGATAAGACAGTTTTCCATAGAGTCTCCTTATTATCCGTTCAATCCAAACATCCGCGCGGCGGCCGCCGGAGGCCCGCGGCATTCGCCGCCCCGGCCTGCTTTTCTCCCGGCGCGCGGTCAGGCCCCGCGCAGGGCGTAAGCCGCGGCGATCGTCCAAAAAGGGTTCGCTGCAAAATGTTGCATTCTGCAGCGAACCCCCCCGAAAAACAAACGCGGCTTTAGGCGATCAGTCGACCGGCACCACCCAGCCGTACGGATCCGGGCACCGGCCGTTCTGGATGGCCGTCAGGCTGTCATACAGCCGCTGGGCCACCTCGCCGATGCGGTTGTCGTGGATGCAGATGACCTGATCGTCCACGATGAGCTCCCCAATGGGCGAAATCACGGCAGCCGTGCCGGTGCCGAACGCCTCTTCCAGCGTGCCGTCCGCCGCGGCCTGCATCACCTCGGCGAGAGCGAGGCGGCGTTCGGTGACGGTATAGCCCCACGAACGCAGCATCTCGATGCAGGACATGCGGGTGATGCCGCCGAGGATGCTGCCTTCCAGCGAGGGGGTGATGATCTCCCCGTTAATTTTGAAGAAAACATTCATGGTGCCGACTTCTTCGATATACTTGCGTTCCACGCCGTCGAGCCACAGCACCTGGGTATAGCCCTTTTCTTCGGCAACCGCCTGCGCCTTGAGGGACGCGGCATAGTTGCCCGCCGTCTTGGTGAAGCCCATGCCGCCCTTTACCGCACGGACGTACTGGCGCTCCACATAGATCTTCACCGGGTCAAGGCCTTCGGGGTAATAGGGGCCCACCGGCGACAGGATAATGATAAAGAGCAGATGGTGCGCCGGATGCACGCCCACATGCGGATCCACCGCGATGATGAAGGGCCGTATGTACAGCGCCGTCCCCTCGCCCGAGGGGATCCAGTCCTGATCGATGGCCACCAGCTTCTTAACCGCCTCCACGGCGAAGGGCTCATCAATTTTGGGAATGCACAGCCGGTCGTTGGACAGGTTGAGCCGGGCCATGTTTTTGTCCGGGCGGAACAGCACCACGCGGCCTTCCGGCGTGCGATAGGCCTTCATGCCCTCGAAAACCTCCTGGCCGTAATGCAGGCACATGGCGGACGGTTCCAGCGCAATCGGGCCATAGGGGACGATGCGCGGCGAATGCCACCCCTGCCCCTCGTCGTAGTTCATGATAAACATATGATCGGTGAAAATATTGCCAAAGCCCAGCTTGGAGGAATCGGCGGGCTTTTCCTTGGGCGCCGTCGTGCGCTCGATGCGGATTTCCTGCACGGTAAACACTTCCTATTCCTATGAATATCCCTATTATAAGCCTGCCGCGTAAAAAATGCAAGACAGCACCGTACATTTCCAGTGACGCGGCCCTCCGGTGCGGCGCTTCCCTCCCCTTCCCCGTTTTCCGCCGGCCTCCCGCGGCGGCTTGCGCCCGGCGGCGCCGGCCGCGGGCGCGTCACGCAATCGATCCTTGTATTTTCGGAAGGATATGGTACAATATAAAACAATAAGACGGCGGGTGCTTCCCGCCGCAGGAGAGGGGATCCGCGTGAAAGGGAACCTTCACGTCGAAGTCGCGCCCGCAAGGCCGGGCGGATTTCGGTCCCGGCGAAAGGATGCTGTCATGTCATGAGTAAGGAAAAATTCTATCTGACCACCGCCATTGCGTACACGTCGCGCAAGCCCCATATCGGCAACACCTACGACATCGTGCTGGCCGATATGATCGCCCGGTATAAGCGCATGATGGGGTTCGATGTGTATTTTCTCACCGGCTCGGACGAGCATGGGCAGAAAATCGAGCAGTGCGCCCGCGAGCAGGGCGTCACGCCCAAGGCGTATGTCGACGGCGTTTCGGCTGAAATCCGTGCCGTCTGGGACTGCCTGAACACCTCCTACGACAAATTTATCCGCACCACCGACGACTATCACGAGAAGGCGGTGCAGAAGATATTCAAAAAGCTCTACGATCAGGGCGACATTTACAAGAGCCAGTACGAGGGCAAATACTGCGTGCCGTGCGAATCCTTCTTCACCGCCTCCCAGCTCAAGGACGGCAAATGCCCCGACTGCGGCCGGGAGGTCGTGGACGCCAAGGAGGAGGCGTACTTCCTCCGGCTGAGCAAGTACCAGGATCGGCTTCTGCAGTATTACGAGGAAAACCCCGATTTCATCAAGCCGGACTCCCGCCGCAACGAGATGATCAACAACTTTCTGAAGCCCGGCCTGGCCGACCTGTGCGTGTCGCGCTCCTCCTTCAGCTGGGGTATTCCGGTGGAATTCGATCCCGGACACGTGATCTACGTGTGGCTGGACGCGCTGACCAACTATATCACCGGCTGCGGCTACGACCCGGACGGCAGCTCGGAGCATTACAAGAAGTACTGGCCGGCCGATCTGCACGTCATCGGCAAGGATATTGTGCGCTTCCACACCATTTACTGGCCCATCATCCTCATGGCGCTCGGCGAGCCCCTGCCCAAGCAGGTGCTCGGGCATCCGTGGCTGCTCTTCGGCGAGGACAAGATGAGCAAATCCAAGGGCAACGTCCTGTACGCCGACGATCTCGTCCGGCGCTACGGCGCGGATGCCGTGCGGTATTACCTGCTGTCCGAGATCCCCTTTGCGCAGGACGGCTCCATCACCTATGAAAGTTTTCTGACCAAGTACAACGCCGACCTGGCCAACACGCTGGGCAACCTCGTCAACCGCAGCATCGCCATGGCCAACAAATATTTCGGCGGCACGCTGCAAAAGCCCGCCGCGCCGGCGGCCGAGGACGCGGATCTGATCGCGACGGCCGCCGCGGTGCGCGAGCAGTATGGGCGGCTCATGGACGCGTATCACAACGCCGAGGCGCTCGAGCAGGTGATGAACCTGGCGCGCCGCTGCAACAAATACATCGATGAAACGGCGCCCTGGGTGCTGGCCAAGGAGGAGGCGTCCCATCCCCGGCTGCAGGCGGTGCTGTACAACCTGATCGAATGCATTCGGCTGCTTGGCATCCTGCTGCAGCCTGCTCTGCCCGCCACCGCGGCGAGCATTCTGGATCAGATCCGCGCCGACGAGTCGCTGCGCACGATGGAAGCCTGCGTGTTCGGCGCGGCGCCCGCCTATCAGACGGGCGAGCCCACCCCCCTCTTTGCCCGGCTCGATCCGGAAAAGGAGCTGGCCGCCCTGCGCGAAGAAGCGGCCGCACAGCAGCCCGCCGCCCAGGAGGAAGAGGCGCCCGAGGCGGTGGCCTTCCTGCCGCCGATCGGCATCGAGGATTTTGCCAAGGTGGATCTGCGCGTGGCGGAGGTCACCGACTGCGAGCCGGTGAAGAAGGCGAAAAAGCTGCTCAAGCTGACGCTGAACGACGGATCGGGCACCCCGCGCACCGTTTGCTCCGGCATCGCCAAATGGTACACGCCGGCGGACCTGAAAGGCCGGCGGGTCATCCTGGTCGCCAATCTCAAGCCCGCGGTCCTCTGCGGGGTGGAAAGCCAGGGGATGATTCTCGCCGCCGACGAGGGCGAGAATGTGCGGGTGGTGTTCGTGGACGGCATCGCGCCCGGCAGCAAAATCCGATAAAGCGCGCCGCCGCCGCGATCCGCCGGCCTCCTGCCGTTCATTTCACGTCCGCGGTTTTCGCCGCGGCTGTCAAAGGAGAACCCCATGATTTTCGATTCCCATGCCCATTACGACGCCTCCGCCTTTGACGGGGACCGCGACGAGCTGCTCGCTTCGCTCCCGGAGCGCGGCGTCTGCGGCATTATCAACGCGGCAAGCGATCTGCCCTCCTCGCGTACCGGCATCGAGCTGGCGCAGCGGTATCCCTTCATCTGGGCGGCGGTCGGCCTGCACCCGGAGGAGGCGGCACACGCCCCCCTTGACCAGCTGGAGGAGTTCCGACGGCTGTACGCCCATCCCCGGGTGGTGGCCATCGGGGAGATCGGCCTGGACTACCACTATGAGGACGCCTGCCCCCGCGCGGTACAGCAGGACTGGTTCCGCCGGCAGCTGGAGCTGGCCGTCCAATTGCACGCGCCGGTCATTGTGCATGACCGGGAGGCCCACCAGGACGTCCTGTCCGCCCTGCAGACCTACCGGCCGGCCGGCGTGGTTCACTGCTTCTCGGGCAGCGTGGACATGATGCGCGAGGTGGTGGGTCTCGGCATGTACATCGGCCTGGGCGGTGCGGTCACCTTTAAAAATGCCCGCCGTCCGGTGGAGGTGGCCGCGGCGGTGCCGCTCGACCGGCTGCTGCTCGAGACGGATGCCCCCTATATGGCGCCCGTCCCCTTCCGCGGCAAGCGGTGCGACTCCTCCCTCATTGCCCACACCGCCGCCCGCATTGCGGAAATCCGCGGCATGGCGGCGGCGGATCTGCTCGCCGCCGCCGAGCAAAACGCCCGCCGCTTATTTTCCTTATAAATACAGCTGCCTCCGGAAGCCATCCGGAGGCAGCTTTTGTATAATCCGTTATTTTAATACTATATGTTTAATTCCTCTTCCAATATAGCGGCGGCACAGCGCGCCAGCTCGCCGCACGGCCGCTTGCGATAGTATTCCGGCGTGCGGGGCGAAGGCTCCGGCGAGCCTTCTGCCTTGTCCAGCCCCAGCAGCTCGCGGCAGATAAGGGAGCCGTTTTTCTCCCGGAAGCGCCCCGCCAGCTTCTGCATGAGCGCATAGGTCTCCTTTTTCCCCGCGATATCCTGGGGGTCCTGATACCCGCGGAGCATGCCGATGACAAACGCCATGCCCGACACGGTGCCGCATGTTTCCCGCAGGCGGCCCAAGCCGCCGCCAAAGGCGGAAGCCAGCCGGGCGGCCGTCTCCCGCGTGAGCCCCATCTCCGGCGCAAAGGCGCAGACCACCGCCTGGGCACAGTTGTAGCCCTGCTCAAACAGCGCCTTCGCCTCTTCCCCTTTTCGTCCCATTCTGTTCCTTCCTTTGTATCCGAATCGGCTTTCAGTATAGCACGGGCGAAAGGAAAACACAATCGCCTTTTGTGAAATGCCGCCGAAAATCGGCGGGGAATTCGTACAGCGCTGTGCAGGACGGGAGGCTGACTTTTTTGGCCCACTGTGTTATACTAAAAGGGAATTGTGGGAAATGAAAATGAGGCGAATACGATGAATGCATTTTATGTGCCGACAAAAATCTACACCGGCGAGGCCGCCTTTGAAAATCTGAAGCAGTATCCGATCCGCCATATGTGCATCATATGCGATCCCTTTGTGGAGCAGTCGGGCATGATCAAGAAGCTGCTGCGCGTGCTCGACGAGATGCAGGTGGAATACCGGATTTTTTCCGATATCGCCCCCGATCCCAACACCGAAATCGTGGTGCAGGGGCTGTCTCGTATCGTGGCGCACAAGCCGGACGCGGTGCTTGCCATGGGCGGCGGTTCCGCCATTGACGCGGCCAAGGCGATCAGCTATATGTATCAGAAAACCACCGGCGCGGAAAAGCCGCTGTGCATTGCGGTGCCCACCACGAGCGGCACCGGCAGCGAGGCGACCAGCTTTGCGGTCATCACCGACGCCGAAACCCATATCAAATACCCCCTGCTCGACGACAAGCTGCTGCCCAACATCGCCATCCTCGACCCCACCCTGGTGCGCAGCGTGCCGCCCCGGATCACGGCCGATACCGGCATGGATGTGCTCACCCACGCGGTGGAAGCGTATGTGTCGACCGATGCAAACGATTTCTCCGACGCGCTGGCGGAAAAGGCGGTGCGCCTGGTGGTGGAATATCTGCCCTGGGTGTACAAGCACGGGGAGGATATGAGCGCGCGCGAGCATATGCACAACGCCTCCAACATGGCGGGCATCGCCTTCAATCACGCCTCGCTGGGCATCAACCATTCCATCGCCCACATCGTCGGCGGGCGGTTCGGCCTGCCGCACGGGCGGGCCAACGCCATCGTGCTGCCCTATGTCATCGAGTTCAACTCCTACCTCGGCGATCGCAACCATTCGACCACCAGCCAGGCCGCCATGAAATACAGCCAGCTGGGCGTGCTCATCGGCGGCGGCTCCTATACCGGGCCGCAGGCGATACGCAACCTCATCATCACCATTGAGCGTATGCTGGCCGATTTTGAAATCCCCGGCTCTCTGCGGAAAGCGGGCGTGGATCAGCAGGCCTTCATGGAAAGCGTCGAGGAGCTGGCCGAAATCGCACTTAAGGACAAATGCACCGCCACCAATCCCCGCGCCGTGAGCAAAAAGCAGATGGTGGATCTGCTCAAGCGCATCTACAACGGACGATAAAATATCGTCCCGTGAACTCAAAGAAGGGCCCTCCCATACTTGCTATTTTAAAGCCGCTGCCAAAATGAACCGCCCCAAATTGTGCGGACAGCACAAAAAGGCCGAAGTTTTAAGTTGAGAGGCGTCGCGCAAGCGGCGCCTCTCCAGTCTTTAACTGGATGCGCTCGTGGTTGTAGAAGTGGATATAGCGGTCAATC
>CDZV01026234.1_pt1 | contig 14048 bp, 10 predicted proteins | sample 554851 | NCBI WGS metagenome assembly CDZV01 (sample SAMEA3182090, study PRJEB8094) | gut metagenome | biome: human; feature: gut; material: Stool; isolation source: human stools | place: Canada | collected 2013-03-12
TGTGCGCCGAATCGATGTTTTATCATTTGGCTGCCAAGCGTTCCCTGCATAAACGGGTGACGGGAGAAGATGGAACCGATGCCATTCACGCCTTTATGAAAACAGCTTTAGGGTTTAACCCGGAGAACTATAAGATAGCGGACGGCAGCGGTGTTTCCGTTTATAATTATATCTCTCCACGTTTACTGTTGGAGTATTTGAAATATGCCTACTATCATCGGGAAATTTTTCTTCCTTTCTATGAGTCCCTGCCCATAGCCGGAGTGGACGGTACTTTACAAAACCGGATGAAGCAGACCAAGGCCCGTGGAAATGTGCATGCAAAAACAGGTTCTGTAACCGGAGTCAGTTCGCTGGCAGGCTATGTAAAAGCTGCTGACGGACATCAACTGGCCTTTGTTATCATCAATCAGAATGTACTGAAATTAAGCCGGGCGCGTGCGTTCCAAGATAAGTTTTGTGATATTTTATCTCGTTGAATTTGAGTTTTTGAATGTTCTGAAACGTATTAAGTAGCAGATTTTGCATATAATAGGACAAAATTTATACCTATTCTGAACGATTTTTGCAGCATCGGAACAAGATTGTTTCGTAACTTTGCCCAAGTCGAAATAATTCGGAATACTATAAAAACATAAAATAGCTGCTTATGAAGACAAATTATGAAATCCGTTATGCCGCGCATCCCGAAGATGCCAAAGGCTATGACACCCAAAGGATACGACGGGATTTCTTAATGGAAAAAGTATTTTCGGACAATGAGGTGAACATGGTTTATTCCATGTATGACCGCATGATTGTAGGAGGAGCCAGACCCGTAGGGGAGGTATTGAAGCTGGAGGCTATCGATCCGTTGAAAGCGCCTTATTTCCTTACCCGCCGTGAAATGGGGATCTTCAATGTGGGCGGTCCCGGTGTGGTCAAAGCCGGAGATGCCGTGTTCGAACTGGATTATAAAGAAGCGCTTTATCTGGGTTCGGGAGACCGGGAAGTGACTTTTGAAAGTAAAGATGTCAAGAACCCTGCCCAATTCTATTTTAACTCTGTTACCGCTCATCGTAACTATCCCGATAAAAAAGTGACCAAGGCAGATGCTATCGTTGCTGAAATGGGTTCATTGGAAGGGTCCAACCATCGTTGCATCAACAAGATGCTGGTCAGTCAGGTATTGCCTACCTGCCAGTTGCAGATGGGAATGACCGAACTGAAACCGGGAAGTGTGTGGAACACCATGCCGGCGCACGTGCACAGCCGCCGTATGGAAGCCTACTTCTATTTCGAAGTGCCCGATGAACACGCTGTTTGCCATTTTATGGGAGAAGTGGATGAAACCCGTCATATATGGATGAAAGGCGATCAGGCAGTCTTGTCTCCCGAATGGTCTATCCATAGTGCGGCGGCAACACACAACTATACCTTTATCTGGGGTATGGGTGGAGAGAATCTGGATTACGGTGATCAGGACTTCTCATTGATTACAGACTTGAAATAAATCATATAACTTCATTAATTTAATAATATAAGTATCATGAATCAGTATTTGAATTTTTCTTTGGAAGGTAAAGTAGCTCTTGTAACAGGCGCTTCTTATGGTATCGGTTTTGCTATTGCATCTGCTTTTGCAGAACAGGGCGCAACCATCTGTTTCAACGACATCAATCAGGAATTGGTGGATAAAGGTCTGGCTTCTTACGCTGAAAAAGGAATCAAGGCACACGGATATGTATGCGATGTTACTGACGAACCTGCCGTACAGGCTATGGTTGCCACTATTGCAAAAGAAGTAGGTACCATCGATATTCTTGTAAACAATGCCGGTATTATCCGTCGCGTTCCGATGCACGAGATGGAAGCTGCCGATTTCCGCCGTGTTATTGATATTGACTTGAATGCTCCGTTCATTGTTTCTAAAGCGGTTTTGCCTGCGATGATGGAAAAAGGACACGGAAAAATCATCAATATCTGCTCTATGATGTCTGAGTTGGGTCGTGAAACCGTTTCTGCATACGCTGCCGCTAAAGGTGGTTTGAAGATGTTGACCCGTAACATCTGTTCTGAATACGGAGAATACAACATTCAGTGTAATGGTATCGGTCCGGGCTATATCGCTACTCCGCAAACAGCTCCGTTACGTGAAATCCAGCCCGATGGAAGCCGTCATCCGTTTGATACATTCATTTGTGCCAAGACTCCGGCCGGCCGTTGGTTGGATCCGCAGGAATTGACCGGTCCTGCCGTATTCCTTGCATCCGAAGCATCTAATGCCGTCAATGGCCATATTCTCTATGTAGATGGCGGTATTCTGGCCTACATTGGTAAGCAGCCTAAATAATTAGTAGATATAAATAGAAAGAATCTGCTTGTGTCTTTGTTGATACTTGCAGATTCTTTGTATTTTTGTCTTTCAGTTCGACAAACAATAAATAGTATGAAAAAAATCTTTTTAGCAGTCGCAACGGCGTTAGCTATGTTTTCCTGTTCGCAAAAGGAGCCGGTGACTGTCACTATAACCAATCCGCTTTCCATTGACAGAAATGGGGAAATGGTGGAAATCTCTATGGCTGAAATAACAGGCAAACTACAATTACCCGATACGGCACAGGTTATCGTATTGGACGAGAACGGGCTTGAAGTACCTTATCAGATAACATACGATGATATGCTTATCTTTCCTGCTTCGGTGAAAGGGGATGCCTCGGCTGTTTATACAATTGCAGAAGGAACTCCGCAGCCGGTGGATGTGGTTGCTTGCGGGCGTCAATATCCCGAACGTCTGGATGATGTGGCATGGGAGAATGACCGTGCCGCTTATCGTGCATACGGTCCTGCTTTGCAGGAGAAGGGCGAGCGTGCCTTTGGTTATGATATCTGGACTAAAAGTGTGTCCGAACCGGTAGTGGAGGATCGTTATGACGGTGACTTGAACCGGGGTATTTCTTATCATGTAGATCATGGAAACGGAATGGACTGCTATGCAGTGGGTCCGACTCTGGGTGGAGGAACAGCTGCTTTATTCCCCGATAGTACCATTGTTTATCCCTATTGTTACAAGGATTGTGAAATCTTGGATAACGGTCCGCTCCGATTCACAGCTAAGTTGGTCTATAATCCGTTGGTTGTAAAAGGGGATTCAAGTGTGATAGAAACGCGTATCATTTCTTTGGACAAGGGGTCGCAGTTGAACAAGACTGTGGTTTCTTTTGACAATTTGCAGGAAATCACTCCGGTGGTGACCGGCATTGTATTGCACAAACAGAATCCTATGGGATATAGTTTTGATGCAGACGCAGGCTATATAGCTTATGCAGACTCTACGGAGAATGCTGCCAATAACAATGGAGTGATTTACATAGGAGCCGTATTCCCGGCTACCGTCAAAGGAGCGTTTGCCCAAGTGTTCTCCGAAAAGGAACGGAAGGAACGTGGGGATGCTTTGGGCCATGTGTTGGCGGTTAATGATTATGAACCGGGAGCCGAGTATATTTATTATTGGGGATCAGGCTGGAGCAAATATGGTTTCGAAGCCGATACCGATTGGAATAAATATTTGGAAGAATATGCCCGGAAGATACGTAATCCATTGGCAGTTGCCATAAAATAATACATATACAAGAGGGTATGCGTATACGCCACGAAAAAAACAAGGTATTTGGCTTTATCAGTCAAATACCTTGAATTCATAGCCTTGTTCCAACAGCCATTCTATGGCCCGGGGCAAGGCGTATTTCATGTTTTTCTCTGCCTTGATGGAGTCATGGAAAGTAATGATGGAGCCATTCCTCACATAATGTTTTACCTTCCTCAGTACCTGTCTTCCATTCAGCTTGTTGCTATAGTCACGGGTAACCAAGTCCCACATTACGATCTGGTATTTATGCCGCAGCACCATGTACTGCATCCAGCGCATGTGGCCATGTGGCGGACGGAACAGGTTGGTATGGATCAGCTCGTTTGCTTTGTCCGTATTGGCCAGATAGTTCTTGCTTCGGTATTCGAATCCCCGGATATGGTTAAAAGTATGATTTCCCAAACGATGTCCCCGTTCTACAATCATCTGGAATTCCTTGGGATGCTTGCGCACATTGTCGCCCACCAAAAAGAAGGTAGCCTTGATATTGTACTTGTCTAATAAATCGAGTACCCACGGTGTGATTTCGGGAATCGGCCCGTCATCGAAAGTCAGATAGACCGCTTTTTCATTCTTGTCCATTCGCCAGAAGGCGCGTGGATAAAGCCAGCGGAGTATCAGCGGGGGTTGTTCTATAAACATGAATGTGTGTGCTTTTGTTGGTTATACAAATATAAAGGTGTGGATTCACCGCAGAATCCACACCTTTTATTTACTTTCTGCCTGCTCCGCCGCCTACACGTTTGTTGAACACCTCATAGAGGTCTTCAAACTTCTTGGCATAGTGGCTTGCCATATCTGATTTTTTCTGTTGTTCACCTTCACCTTGTACACCGCCGGCAGCATTTGCGCGGGCAAGGCTCTTGTTGATCTCATCCAGAATATAGAAATAGCGCAGACAGTCCTCGTATGAACCTTGCAGGCGTTGGTCATCCAGACTCAGGTACCAGGTGATGTATTCCACCGATTTGTTTGCCAGATCATTCAGAATGGCTTCTCCCTTTTCTTTTTCACCTAACGCCAGATAATCGTCGGCCATTTCTTTTGAACTGCTCATGATGTAATCGTGGGGCACGGTGGTGCTTGGGATTACTTCCGAACAGTAGTCAAGGGCTTTCAACGCCTTGTCTTTCTTGCCTTCTTTTATCAACTGGGTAGCCAGCTGTATAAACATACGGCGGTGGGTCTGGCACATACGCATCACAGTCTCGTCGATATAGATATCCGGGTTGTTGATTCCTCCGAACTTGAACTTGTTCATCAGGTTATCGTACATTTTCTCGCTGTCGATGCGTGCGTTCAGCCGGGTGGTGTTGAACGGGGTGATGCGGTAGGCAAGACCTTCCTGCATGAAGTTGTTGCCCAAATTCAGATGATTGTCGCTACCCACCGTAATAGCCATGTACAACGGACGTTCCCAGTTGGTATTTGCCAGCATCTCAAGCATCATCAGCTCGCTCTTGTACAGCATACGTTTGCCTTTCAGGGAGATACTCATGTAATCGGGGATTTCACCATGCAGGGAGTCGGGAATCATCATGCCCGAGCGTTTCACTGCCTCCTTGTCCAGCTTGATGACGATGCTGTCCGTCGGTATCAGCTGTAAACCTTCTTTGGGTGAGCGTACCCAGTATTTCAGAATATTTTTCAATTCATACGGGTTGTCTCCGAATTCCTTGGCGGCTTCTTCCGGGTTCTGCTTGTAGAAGTTATTGATGCTTTCCATCACTTCCGGACGTACAGCCACTCCTTCATTATGCCCCTGTACATATTCCAGACGGCTCCATTCGATAGGCACTGCCGGGGAGTCGTATGCCTGACGCTTCATTTGGTCGATGTACCAGTCCGTTTGCAGGTAACTCAGGTTGCATACACGTACATCGGTACGGAAACCTTCCGTTTCCTGGTTGTACCACAAGGGGAAAGTATCGTTGTCACCATTGGTAAAGATAATCGGGTTACCTTCTTCCTGTACGGTGCTCAGGTAGTTTTGTCCGAAGTCGCGTGCCACATAACGGTTGCTGCGGTCGTGGTCGTCCCACGTCTGGCTCACCATTTGGATGGGTACGAACAGACAAACTACAGTTGCAATGACGGAAGCCGGTTTCTCACCCAGTTTGCCTTGCAGCCATTGGGCAATACCCGCCACACCCATGCCTATCCAGATGGCAAATGCATAGAACGAACCTGCGTATGCATAGTCACGTTCGCGGGGCTGCATCGGGGTCTGGTTCAAATAAAGCACGATGGCCAGACCGGTCATGAAGAACAGGAAGAATACGATCCAGAATTGCTGGATACCTACCGGTTCTTCTATCTCTTCCCCATTCGGAGTCGTGATACGTTTTGTCTTGTAAGCCTGCCAGAACAGACCGATAAGTCCCAGAATCAACGGCAGGCAATAGAATACATTGTGCCCTTTGTTGTTTTTCAGGTCGGAGGGGAGCAGGCTTTGGTCACCCACCAGGAACTTGTCCACAAACGGTATTCCGGTAATCCAGTTGCCATGTTCTATTTCACCCTGTCCCTGTATGTCATTCTGGCGTCCGGCAAAGTTCCACATGAAATATCTCCAGTACATGTAGTTCAACTGGTAGATAAAGAAGAACTTGATGTTATCCCATTGGGTCGGGACTTTCACCATCACCATCTGTCCGCACTGGTCGTAAGGAACCTGCACGCCTTTGATGCCGCCCAGCCAGTCTTCGTAGGCCTGTGCGTGTGCATCGCTGTACATGCGCGGGAAGAGCATATTTTGTGCATACTTGTAATCGGTCTTATGACGCACTACTTCGTAGCTGTCCTTTTCATCGGGAGTCGCTTTCTCCTTCCGTTGATACACGGGAGCGCCTTCTGTCACGTCATATACACATCCTCCGTCCACTTCTTTCAGTGCCGGTTTGGAGGCGTATGTCTGTCCGTAGAACAAAGGACGGGTTCCATATTGCTCGCGGCCCAGGTATTCTCCTAAAGTGAAGATGTCTTCCGGAGAGTTCTGGTCCATCGGAGTATTGGCGGTAGAGCGGATCACAATCAAGGCGTATGAGGAGTATCCTACCATAATCATCATGATGCACAGCAAAGAGGTATTTAAAGTACGTGCGCTAATCTGATATTTCTTGTTCAAATCAGCAAACAGATAAACGCCCAAGATTCCTAGTATGATAATGCCTATCAAGGCGCTGCTCCATCCGTAGCCATAGAAGGGGATGCCCAGCATGGCGATAGTTACCATGAAGGAAATATTCATGCGTTTGCGGCTCTTTTCCGTATAGCTTTCGTAAACACCCCAGATAATGGATGCGGCGAGTAGAATGATGTAGACTATCAGACCGCTGTTGAAAGGCATACCGAAACTGTTGACGAACAGCAGTTCGAACCATCCTCCCACTTTTACTACGCCCGGCACGATACCGTACAGCACTGCTGCAACCAACACCATGGAGCCTGTAAGTGCCAACAGGCTGCCTTTGAGGTTGGCATCGGGATTCTTTTTATAATAGTACACCAGTACAATGGCCGGAATACACAATAAGTTCAGCAAGTGCACACCGATGGAAAGTCCGGTCAGGTAAGCAATCAGAACCAGCCAGCGGTCGCTGTGAGGCTCGTTGGCAACGGATTCCCATTTTAAAATCAACCAGAATACGACTGCGGTGAAGAGGCTGGAGTAAGCGTATACCTCGCCTTCTACGGCACTGAACCAGAAGGTGTCGCTCCATGTATAAGCCAAGGCTCCCACCAGTCCTGACCCCATAATGGTAATGAGTTTGCCCAAGGTCATCTCTTTGTCATCGGGGCATATCAGTTTTTTCACCAGATGGGTTATACTCCAGAAAAGGAACAGGATACAAGCCGCACTCATCAGAGCGCTCATGGTATTGACCATTCTGGCTACTTGACTGGGGTCGCTTGTAAATTGGCTGAATAAGTTGGCGGTAAGCATAAAGAAGGGTGCACCGGGCGGGTGGCCTACCTCTAATTTATAGCCGGTGGTGATGAACTCCGGACAATCCCAGAAACTGGCTGTCGGTTCTATAGTCATGCAGTAAGTATAAGCTGCGATGACAAAAGCTAACCAACCTACCAGGTTGTTGACTAATTTGTACTGTTTCATGAATATATTATTGTTTCGTTAACGTTCAATGGGCGCAAAGATACGAAAGAAAGTTGGAATAGGGAGGCAATGGTCTGTTATTTAGTGTTATCCTTAGGGAATGCGGCAGAAAATGTTTCTTTCAGTCCTTAACGGAATTTCTATGTTTTATTGCTGGTTTGTATACTGTGTTCTGAAATTTCAGTTTGTACAGATGAAGGAAACCTTTGGATTCCTAACCTTTTTCTACTCTATGGTTAAGCTTGATTGATGGTTAGGTTAAGGTCTTTTATACGGTAAACCAGTATAGACCGCTACAGTGGACTGTACAGTCTGCTATGGTAGTCCGTACGGTCTGTTGCAGTGGACTGTACGGAGCACTGCCGGCGACTGTAGAAGTCTGCCGTAAGAAAATGCTTAATGATAAGGTGGATAGGGCTTAACCTGCCGCATGAAAAGGCTTAGGTCACGATAATCGGATTTATTCGTCGTGATGATGGCATTTCAAGATGCGGTGAGGGAAGTTTCCATGTCCTAACAGTTCGATGGGGCATCCGAAATGCTCTTCCAGCCATTCGGTGGGTACTTCCGTATCGGGATGATAATCCAGCGTTTCGTTGACGCACGCTATGGTTTTTACATTTTGCAGCACAGTGCCTATGTCATGGCTTACCAGGATGATGGCCCGTTCCTTGTTGATTTCTTCCAGCAGGGAGTAGAGTTTGGCCTCAAACCGTTTGTCAATGTAGGTATTGGGTTCGTCCAGAATGACAACCTCAGGGTTTGAAACCAAGGCGCGTCCCAAGAGCGCGCGTTGCAGTTGTCCTCCGCTCAGTTCGCCGATGGCACGGCTTTCCAAACCTTCCAGACCCATGCGGGCAATAATCCGGCTCACCAGTTCGCGCTGTTCGGGGGTGTAGCGGTGGAACAGGGATTTCTGTTTGTTGAGCCCCGATAATACCACCTCATATACGGAGATGGGGAATTTCTTGTCAATACTGTTGTATTGTGGTAAGTATCCCATGGCTATTTCGGGTACTTCCTTTTCGTTCTTATAGAAACGGACACTGCCCGAAGCGGGCTTCAGTAACCCTAGTATGATCTTGATCAGTGTGGTTTTTCCGCCACCATTGGGACCGATTACACCAAGGAAGTCACGTTCATATACCGTGAGATTGACGTGACTCAGTACTGTCTTCTCATCGTAAGAAGCGGAAATATCTGTAAGTTGTATAATGGGATTCGTCATAAGGCTCTGTTATTTGGCAAGTGCATTTGCTACATTGATCATCTCTTCCCGCCATTCATAACTTAGCGGATTAATGGGAACAACGGTGACTCCCAGTTCATCTGCTATCAGCCGGGCATTGCGGGTATCGAATTCCTGTTGGACAAAAATAACCCGGGCATTGTCCCGGCGGCAGGTTTCTATCAGTTCTTTCAGATGGGCGGGTGAGGGTTCCTTTCCTCCTTCTTCTATGCTGATTTGCTTTAATCCGTAGTCCCTAGCAAAATAACTGAGTGCCGGATGATAGATAAGGAAAGTGGTATCGGCATTCTGTAGCCGGTCACGAACGTCCGTATCTGTCTGTGCGATAATTTGTTGCAGACTGTCCAGCCGATGCTTGAAATAAGGTTCGTTTGCACTGTCCAGTTCACTCAGGGCGGAGTAGATATTACGGGCGATTACTGAGGCATTGCGTGCGGAGTTCCATATATGAGGCTCTATACCCCCTTCGTGATGATGGTCACCGTGGTTGTGTCCTGTTTCGTGTATGACGTCTATTCCTTTTGAGGTATCGAATACTTTTAGATGAGGGGCATTCGTGGTCAGTTTATCCATCCAGGCTTGTTCGAAACCGATATAGCCGATGCGCAGGTAGGCGGTGCTTTTATCCAGATTGACCAGTTGTTGGGGGGTAGGGTCGTAGGTTTCGGGGCTGCTTCCTTTCGGAACCATGCTGACTATCTTGAATTTATCGCCTGCAATGGTTTCTGTGAAATAGCGCAAGGGCTCCAGGGTGACAGTCAGGGTCGGTTTTGTGGAAGTGGACTGTTTACTGTCACAGGCGGTAAACAGGCACACTATCAGTACCATGCAGCACGAACAAAGGATACTTTTGCCGGGATGCAATGGGGAAAATATGTGATGTCTGGTTCTCATGAATGTTATCTTTTCTGTTTAACAACAACAAATATACGCAAATTGCTCATTAATCGGGTACAAATACTCCCCAAATTGCTCAATTGATAAGCAATTTCAGTCTGGTTAGGGCTTTTCATACGGCTATTCTGTGGCTGTATGAGAAGCCTTGGTTTCAGGTAAGAGATTCTATATGGCATTCTATGTACTCTTTATCGTTCTCTATAAATATGCGCTTTATATTTGGTGGGAAGTGTCTTGTCATTTGTCAATCTTTTTAAGATGCCATATAAGGCTCTTGTATTCGTGAAGAATAAGATTTGTAAAAAAATCCTTTCAATCTTTGTTCATGTATTTATCTTATTATATGTTAAGAGAAGGAATAGGGACTGATTGTGGATGATTGAAAATCAATGGGTTATTGTATGTATGGAAGATGAAAAAAGTATAAATCTCTTAGTAAGAGATCGACATTTCACGTGCAAAAATAAGGAAAGTTTTGATAACTAGTACACTTTTCGCGGAAAAAATATGGAATATTGTGAAAAAAAGTATTTCTTCTGGTTCTACCGGCTCTGATTTAATCTTGTATCTGTATAGTTAATATTTTGATTTAAAGCCTGTTATCGTCTGTTTGTAGATCTCTTACTAAGAGATCTGCATAAAAGGCCAATAAGAACGAATAACGAGTTTAGATGGAATACCTGTTTCTGAGACGTAAAAAGACGAGCAGCACTTCTGTAAGGCAGAAGACATTGCTCTATCGTGCCGCCGGCCGCGAATGGACAGCGCGGTTCTCGTCACTGTCGGATGTCCGTCCGGCAGACAGCCTTATATATAAAGGTATATTGTATCAGTTGGAGATACGCCGGGCGTTCCTCGATTCCTCTCTTTCGTTAAAGAAACTGAGTATGATGCTCGAAACAAACCAGACTTACCTGAGCAATGCGGTGAACCGCTACTTCGGTTGTCATCTGAAGGAGTTGCTTAACCGCTACCGGGTGGAATACGCTAAGGAGCTGCTTCGCAACGGCGGTTGTCCGCTGGGCGAGGTTCCGTCACGGAGCGGTTTCGGTTCGAAGAGTCCTTTCTATCTGGCTTTCGTCCGTCAGACGGGTATGACTCCGAAACGGTATGCGGCGCGCGAGAGGAACCTGGTGAACTTGGAAATAGAGAATGAAGTCCTTTTATAACAGTATATGTATAACCAATTTTTAGTTTTTTAAATTTATAAATTTAAATCTTTATTTATGAACAAAAAATTTTTAAGTGCAGTCCTGTTCGGAGCCTTGATGGTTTCGTCAACAGGAACATTTGTGTCTTGTAAAGACTATGATGAGGACATTGACCGCATCGACAAGGAACTGGTCGATATCAAGTCGGCTCTTTCAGCTTTACAGGCAAAAGTTGATGCTGGTAAGTATGTTACCAACGTAGTGAAGAACGGTGACGGTATCACTGTAACCTGGAGTGACAATTCTACAAGTACCATTGAAACTATCAAAGGTGACAAGGGTGAAGACGGTAAGAATGGTACAGTTGTGACCATCATTGACGGTTACTGGGCATTTGATGGTGTGAAATCTGAATATCCTGCAAAAGGAGATAAGGGTGACAAGGGTGACCAGGGCGAACCGGGTGATGCTGCCGCTGCCGGACATGATGCAAAGATTAGCGAAAACGGTTACTGGATGGTATGGGATACCGAAAAGGCTGCATACGTTGAAACAGAATATATTGCCGGTGGTGCGGTAGCTGCACAAGTAAAAGGTGGCTGGAACATTACTGTAAAGGATGAAAATGGTGACGAACAGACTATCTTTATCCCGAGCAGTGCTACTATGGGCTATATGGATGTCTTGAATGGCGCTAACCCGATGCGTGCACTTTATGGTATCAATGAAAAAGATGTTGAGTACGGACCGGCCAAAAAGACTTTGAAGAAAGGTTTGTACACCACTCTTGACCGTGATTTGGAAGTTGTGGTTAATCCTCAGGGAACAGACGCTTCTGCTTATTCATTTAGCTTGATGAACTCTGCCAATGTGGATACGGAATTGCCGTTTAAGGACGCTGTTCCGTTTAAGGGTGTATTGACTAGAGCCACTTCTGAAAATGCAGTATGGGTATTGCCTCATGACTTTGTCCGTTATGAAAACATTGACGATGCTAGAACGAAGAACTATCTGTTGTTCAAGGCTAATGACGGTGCAAAACATGCCTTGTCTCTGACTGCTACTTTGAATGAAACAACAATTAAGACTCCGTATGATTTGAGTGCTCAGTTGAAGAAGATTGGCGAAGTTTATGTAAGGTTGCAAAATTGGGAAAATTGTGCAGTTAATGTAGATTATACTCCTATTGTTTCTTATATTTCTCCGTCTGTAGATGCAGCTGCTGTATATGACTACTGGATTACTTTGGAACAATCTGCCAAGAATTTGAAGAACGCACAGTTGTATGGTGTGGAAATAGATAAAGAAGGTCATAGCTTCAAGTTCACAAGAGAGACAGGTGTAAATAACTCCATTGAGTTTGTTTACAACTACATTTTGATGGACGGTACTATCGTACAAGGTGATAAAGATGCGCCTCACTTCTTAGCTTATCAGCGTGAAGAAATGGCAAATGCTCATGAAATTACTTTGGAACGTTTGAAGACAGCGATGGATGCTACAGTAATCTTGGATGCCAACAAAAATTATACAAATGAGTACGTATTGACTACTAAGGCGTACGATTTGGCTAAATTGGTAGGCGATATGTCAGATGTAGAGAAAGCTGTATGGAAGAGTGCTATTGCTTCTAGTTCTTATAAGTGGAACTTGATTGGTGGTGAAGCAGGTGAAGAATGGGATAACTGGAATGAATGGAATTCTGTGAACTATCAGAGAGCATGGAACATTATTCCTGTCTTTGATACGAAGGAGAACACAGTTGTGTTCAAATTCTATGTATCTTCTACGTATGCTGCAAACTTCATTCTGAATAAGGCATACGAATTGACAGTTACTGTTAATGATGAGGATACTAAGACTCCTGTTGCTTCTATCATCCTGCCGTTCGAATTCACTCAGCCTACTTTGGACATCACTCGTGTAAACGGTGAAAAGGCTATCTGGAATGACAAGAAGAATGTATTGAGCATCTATGGTGACTTGGTAAATGAAAACTATATGTATGTTCCGTTCTATGAAGCATTCACTACTGCATACGCTACACAATATAGCAAATTTGGTCCAAGTGCTAGATATTATACATTGAGTAATGCATACGGAGACGATGCAATTCTGAGAATGTACAATGCTAAATTCTTGGGTCATAACTATGAATTATTAGAAAATGTATCACTTACGAACATTGTTTATTCAAGCAAGGCTACTGAATGGAATACTTGGGCTTATGCTGGATATGTAAATGACGAAGATTATGCATTCAATATCATAGCAGATTACAAGTTCTACGGAGTATATCCTGCAACTAAGGATCAAGTATCAGACTTTACTCTGAGATTCGCTAGCTTGCTGGGTGACGCTAAGAAGGTAGAAGCTAAGAAAGAATTTACTTCTAACAATGTAACTCGTGAAGTAGTTCTGACAGATGCTGACTTTACTTTGGTGGATGCTTTGGATGATACATTCTATCTGTTCGACGGTGTTAAGGCTGACGGCAATGTGGACAAGCGTTCTGATATGAACCTCCGTCAAGGATTTGAAGAAGGTACTGAAGGATTCGCTACAAACTTCACGCTGGCTAATGCTAATGCATCTGCATACTATTACAAGAACGGTAACAAAGTTGATATCCATGTTTTTGTAGGTACGGTTAACACTAATGCTAAATTCGTAACTAATGCTAATACCAAGACCAGAGCTTGGGAACCAGGCACTATCAGTGCAACAGATGTTATCGTTACAGATCTTGGTGCTAACGAAGCTGTGAAGAGTGAAGGCTATGCTGCTGTTCCTGGTGGTATCATGATCCAGTTGCCTTCTAGCATTGGAACTACAGAACCTGTTACTATCGAATTCAAACTGAAAGATGTATTCGGTGTAACTAAGACTCTGAAAGTAGTTGTTAAAGCTGCAAAATAAACTTGGTTAAAAAACTGCTTCCCTCTCGTGGGGGAGCGGTTCCTTCTAAACAAATGAATTTATCAGGAAACGATACAATCCCAATTC